>Ga0209379_10001481_pt1 | contig 15394 bp, 16 predicted proteins | sample tdDd001_FD_187124 | JGI IMG/M metagenome (GOLD analysis project Ga0209379, IMG submission 187124) | Marine sediment microbial communities from the Atlantic coast under amendment with organic carbon and nitrate - tdDd00.1 (SPAdes)... | ecosystem: Environmental > Aquatic > Marine > Coastal >...
TCTACCTTCTGGGAAGAGATGATATAGAGGTGATGGGTCTGACTCTGACCTATGGAAACAGTAGTTTAGAGGATGTAGAAAGGGCGACTGCAAGTCTTTTAAGTGAGCTGAGGATAGATGATTTAAAGGTGTTTTCAGGAGATGAAGGGGGAAGATTTCTGGCTGAAGAGGCTAAAAAGCACAGGGGAGAGATCACAGTCCTGGCAACGGGGTCGATGACAAACCTTCACAGTGCATATAAGTATGACTCTGATTTCTATAAAAACCTGGATGAGGTATATCTCATGGGAGGAGTGACCAAACCTCTTATAATAAACGGAACTGAGGTAAAGGAGCTAAACTTTGCCTGCAACCATGAGGCTGCTTATAATGTATTGTCTTCTGAGGCTAAGATATCCATTTTAAATGGGCATGTGACCTCTCATGCAGTATTTGGTCCTGAGGAACTAAAGAAGCTCTCAGAAATGGAGGGAAGCGTCTACAGGTTTATAGAGTCATCTATAGAGCACTGGGTAGAGAAGATGGATAAAAAACTTGGAATTACAGGATTTTGTAACTGGGATATGGCTGCAGCGATATATATGAGCCATAAGGAACTATTTACAAGGGATGAAGTGAAGATAACTCCAGACAGAGAGAGGCTGATGGAGGGAGATCTGAATCTGGATGAAAAAGGGGAGAAGGCGATCTTAATGCCGGAAAATATTGTGGATATCAAGAAGTTTAATCTGCTTATTTTTGAGGCTTTTGAAAACTTTCAGAAAAAATACGGGGCGTAGTTATCGTTAATCTATATTAATGGGGAGAGTGAAATGAAAAGATTATTTTATATACTTGTTATACTTATTTTTGCAGCTTGTGGTAAAAAACAGGAGAAGGAAACAACTCTTGATTATAACTGGAAAGATGTGGTAAAAGAATCCAAGGGAAGTAAGGTAAATATATATATGTGGGGCGGATCTACAGAGATAAATAAATTTATGGATAGCACCATCGGTGAAAACCTAAAAAGAGAAAATGATATTACCTTAAACAGGGTGCCTATAACAGATATCAAGGATACAGTAAATAAGCTAATCGTTGAGAAGCAGGCTGAAAAAGAGCAGGGAAGTGTGGATGTTATCTGGATAAACGGAGAAAACTTCAAACTTCTCAAGGAAAGCGGTGTACTATGGGGAGACTTTATGAAAAACCTGCCAGCTAAAGAGATGGTTAAGGAAGCTACCATGGTAAGTGACTTTGGAGAAGCGGTGGAAGGTCTTGAAGCTCCATGGGGAGAGGCACAGTTTAACTTTATATACCACAGATCCAAGGGAGAGGTGCCATTTACCGATCATGAAAGTCTGAGAAACTATGTAAAGAATAATCCCGGAAGGTTTACATATCCGGCTATACCTGATTTTACAGGAAGTGCCTTTATAAGAAATATAGTGATCGATATCCTGGGGGAGGAAAGAGCTCAGGAGATGAACGCTTCGGAGTTTAGAGAGGCTCTCATAGAGATATGGGCATATTTCAATGAGATAAAGCCATATCTATGGAGAGAGGGAGAAACCTATCCTGAAAGTCAGGGAAAACTGGACACTCTCTATAAAAACCAAGAGGTAGAGGTAACTATGGGGTATACAATAAATAAGGTAGCCAGTAAGATAGCAATCGGGGAGTTTACCAAAGACAGTAAGAGTTTCCTTTTAGACAGGGGGACACTGTTTAATAACCACTATCTGAGCATACCGGCTAACTCTGCAAATAAAGCAGGAGCACTATATGTGATAAACTATCTGCTTTCTGTGGAAGCACAGCTGGCTAAACAGGACCCTAAAAACTGGGGGGACTCTACAATCCTTGATATGAATAAACTAACAGCAGGGGACAAAAAGGCATTTGAAGTGCTGGGACAGTCTGATGCAATGCCGTCTCTAGAGGAGATGGGTGAAAAAAGAGTAAGAGAACTATCTCCGGAAAAGCTGGAGATAATTGAAGAAGGGTGGATGGAGCACGTTGGAAAAAATTAAAAGATATATCTATATAGCTCCGGCTGTAATATTTATAGGAGTTTTCTTTCTCTATGGATTTTTCCAGGGGTTTTTACAGAGCTTTGGTCTCTACAGGATAGTGGGAGAATCCTCCTTTACTCTGGATTACTATATGGAGACTATAAAAAGTAAGAGTTTCTGGGATTCCCTTCTCTTTACATCCAGGATGGCTGTGGTGTCATCTACAGTATCCCTCCTTATCTCAGTTGGTATCATCTATATAATATATATGAATATGGAAAGGAAGTTTGTAAAGGAGGAGAGGTTTCAAAAGATAGTGGAGAGTCCACTTCTGGTACCTTACCTTATCGCCTCCTATCTGATACTGATATTATTTATGCAGAGCGGAACTATAAGTAAACTGATGGTGGCACTAGGTATAATAGAAGACTACAGTAAGTTTCCTATACTTACCAATGACAGGAGAGGTATAGGGATAATGATAGCCTATATATGGAAGACTACTCCATTTATTGTAATGATGGCTATCCCTGTTTTAAAGAGGGTAAAGAGTAAGTGGGACTCCCTTGCTCATATATTTAATGTGGGAAAGACAAGGTTTTTCTTTGAGGTAGCTCTCCCTCTTATGGGGCCATCTCTTCTTATGAGCTTTTTTATAATACTTGCTTACATATTTACAGCTTTTGAGGTACCCTATATGCTGGGAGTGACCTATCCCAAGGCACTGGCTGTGGGGGCTTATGAGATATATTCCAGAGGAAGTCTTGATGACAGACCAAGCCTTATGGTAATAAATATGATAATATCCTTTATAAGTCTCGGAAGCGGAGTGCTGGTATATATTATAAATAAGGTTTTTGTAGGAAAAAATAAGGGGGCCTGGGAGTAGTGAAAAAGATTAAGATACTTTATATCGTTGTTATGATATTATTTTTACTTCCCTTTGGAGCTCTGATCTTGGAGAGTCTGAGACCGTGCACATGGTACTATGTATATACCGATATAAAGACATATAAGGCTATAGCAACCACTGTAATAGTGGCTGTAGCAACTCTTATATTGAATATAGCCATCGGGACCCCAGCAGCCAGTGTGCTGGCAAGAAGGGAGTTTCCAGGTAAGAAGATAGTGGAGCTCATAATACTTCTTCCTCTTATCATCCCGTCCTTTGTAACAAGTATGGGAATACACTTCACCTTTATAAAGCTGGGGCTGGCTGAAACATTTTTAGGGGTGACACTGATACATACAGTGCTGACCCTTCCCTACTATATAAGATCTACTGTGGTGGGATACGGGACCCTTGGTGAGGGATATGAGATGATGGGAAAGATAATGGGAGCCAGTGGGCTGAAGAGGTTTTTTTATATAACCCTTCCCCATATAATGCCCTCGGTGATAGCCGGGAGCAGTCTTGTAATAATTGTATCCTTTGCTCAGTATCTGAATACCCTTATAATAGGGGGAGGAAGGATAATAACAGTACCTATTCTTATGTTTCCCTATATTTCCAGCGGAGATATGGGAGCAGGAGCAGTATACAGCTTTTCATATATAACGATTAACTTTTTACTGATCTTCCTGCTGGAAAAATCAGTAAAGGGGATATATAACAAAAAAATGTCAGGGGAAAAATTATGGTAGTTTTAGAAGATGTGACAAAAAGATATGAAGAATTCAGTATAGAAAACCTTAATCTTACAGTGGGAAAAGGAGAGTTTTTTACCCTTCTAGGTGGTTCCGGCTGTGGTAAGTCTACCCTGCTAAAAACTATCTCAGGGATAGAGAGTGAGTACAGAGGAAGGATAGAGATAGACGGTATGGATATCAGAGGGAAATCAACCTTTGAAACAGGACTGTCTATGGTATTTCAGGACTCACTTTTACTGCCCAATCTAAATGTGGAAGATAATGTAGCCTTTGGTCTGAAGATGAAGGGGGTAGCTAAAAAGGAAAGGCTGGCGAAGGCAAAGGAAACCCTGGAGGAGCTGGGACTTTCCGGTTTTGAAAAGAGACATCCAAGCGATCTCAGCGGAGGACAGAAGCAAAGAGTAGCTATAGCAAGGGCCCTTGTGATGGAACCAAAGCTCCTTCTTATGGATGAGCCATTTTCAGCTCTGGATGAGGAGCTGAGAGGTAAGCTGCAAAAGCTCCTAAAGGAGATACAGAGAAAGTATAAAAGTACAGTACTCTTTGTAACCCACGACAGGGATGAGGCATTTTATCTCTCGGATAAGATAGCTATAATGGATAACGGAGATATAGTCCAGACCGATAAACCCCAAAGACTCTATGAAAATCCAAGGAATGAGTTTGTAGCAAGGTTTCTGGGAATAAACAATATATTCGCCGGAAGGGTATCGGAGGGGGTACTCAGAGATGATAAACTGGAAGTAGAGGTAGAGGGCAGTCAGGGAGATGACCTGGTCATAGCTATGAAAGCTGAAGATATGAGAGTGGTGGAAACTACAGCACCGGAAAGTGAAAGTTCCTACTATATGAGGGGAAGGGTAGTGGATATATCATTTAAGAGCGGCTTCTATCACTTCTATCTGGATGTGGAGGGAAAGAGAGTAGAGGTAGTTCAAAACAGAGTGGACTTTAAGGTGGAAACCGGTCTTGAATTAAAAATTTCCTATAAGAAAAAAAATATCATTTATATAAAGAGGTAATCATTATGTTGGATACACATGGTAGAAAGTATTTTCAGCCGCTGATATATAAGGTGGCGAAACTGTTTATGAAGTATAATTTTAGTGCAAATCAGGTGACTGTAATAGCTTTTATTCTGGGGATTTCCACAGGAGTATTTGCATACTACGGAATGGGAGTTGTGGGGGTAGTCCTTATGTGGATATCGGGACTTTTAGATGCAGTGGATGGTACCATTGCCAGAGAAAAGGGGTCAAGCCCCTTTGGGACAGTTCTTGATATCACCTTTGACAGGCTTGTTGAGATAGCTATAATCATGGGATTAGCTCTTAGATTTCCAGGAGAACAGTTTGAATTTCTTTTACTGACATGTAGTATAATATTTTCTATGACAGTATTCCTTACCACAGGAATGATGGCAGAAAAAAATGGCCAGAAATCATTTTATTATCAGGCGGGATTAGCTGAAAGGACAGAAGGGTTTATCTTTTTTTCCTTTATGCTTCTTTTTCCGGGATATCTCAGTATAATAATAATAATATTCTTTGGACTTATTATATTAACAGCGGTGCAGAGGATGTATGAAGCATCAAAGCTGCTATCATAAGACTATAAAAGCCCCTTCACACTGAAGGGGCTTTTTTTAAATACTTAATTAACTAAAGGTGTTATCTTGATAATCCTATGGATCTCTATGAGTTTATCATAGTTTCCGGAAAACTCTCCAGGGGGAGTATCATTGTCTCTTATTACTCCTTCTATCTCCAGATAAACTTCTTCATAGGGCTTTAGATTGAAGGACTGATAGGTGCTTTCAACCTCACTGGTATTATCCACAACCCACATCCAATCCTCAGTGGTATCAAGTCTGTATATCCGTGCCTCGTGGCCACCGATATAATACCCCTTGTAGACCGCCGGATCCTCTTTTTCTCTGATGGAAGAACAACCGCTCAGGACCAGGATAGTAATAAGTAAAAGTAATTTTTTCATAAAATCCCCCTCAGTGTAGATATTTTATAGGAAACCGATAGAAGTATTTACTCTAAAAACTTGAAATTCCTGTAAATTCCTGAAGTCTGTAGAAATAATATTTTAAATAAGATTCATCGGACCTTTCCTCATAGGGAAGAGTGAAGGATCCTCCAACATTATTCCACATATTATCAAAGTGTTCGTTGACCTCTATGGAGAAGTCGCTTTGAATAGGGGCTTTAATACGAAGGTTTGTCTCAAAGTTATAACCATACAGGTTCCTCTTGGTAAAGTTTGCAGACCCCCCAATCATAGTTGTGTATCTATGGTTGTTTTTAAATATAAACTTAGAGTGGTATTGTTCTCCACTGGTGTTGTACCATCTTACCTGGATATTTCCCTTTCCCTTTTCAAGGAGCTCCCAGGCTACCTGTCTGTTGGGTATTCCATCCTTTGATCTACCAAAGGCCTCAACATTACTGTCCATAATGATATAGATCTTTACTCCTCTACGGGCAGCTCTTTTCAGAGCCTTTGCGATAGGTCTGTCTCCGAGATAGAATATCCCGACCTTTAACTCTTCCTCAAGTTCACTTTCATCGATTAATTCTACAATCTTCTTACCTATCTTAGCTTCAGTAAGAAGCTGCAGTTGGATATCTCCCTCACCCTTTTCAAACTCCGGAACTTCTATAGGGATCTCCAGTCCTGAAAGGGAAGCGGTAATAATTTCACTTCTTAAAATCTCTCCAGTGATCTCTCCCTCTACTAAAAACCCTATATTTGAATGATATGCACTGGCATCGTGGAAGTTAGCAGAAGAGATAACAGCCTTGTCATCTCCGATAATAACCTTTCGGTGGTTTGCTTTCAGGTTGAATAGCTTCAGATAAGATCTGAGGTTAACCTTTGGTCCCTGCTCAGCAAAGGGGTTTTTCATCCACCCTTCCTCACCGCTGCCAAAGTGTCTGAATACAACTCTCCATAGAAAGGAGTAGGTGATGTTGGAATCTTTGATCTCTGCCATATCTGTCTGAACTACAGGTATTCCGGCCTCACTAAGGGCCAGGAATTCCTCAACTTCATAGATCTCATAGAAGGAGTTAACTTCATCTGTAATAAAATACACGGGAACTCCCTCATTTTTCTTTCTTATAAGGGCTTCCATAACCTTCTCTGTGATAGCGGGATAGAAATCTCCTTCAGGGTAGAGGCTGTTAAATAAAAACATGTCGATAACAACATAGTTTTCAGCAGCATTTATAACATCTAAAGACCGCTGTAGTATCTCCTGCTCCACTATCCTCTCATCCCCACTCACATAGGTCTGATCTGTGAGGAACTCCACCTTTTCTACATTATATATCTCACTTTTTACAGATGTACCACTAGGGGCAGCTCTACATCCACTGATTATAAGGGTAATAAGTAAAATTAAATAAATAAAATTCTTTTTCTTCAATTTGCACCTCTTATTAAACTAATTTATATTTTTTCTTGAACCAACCTTTATTATATCATAAAACTTTCTGAAGAGAATTTATAAAATAGTGATTTTTAGTAAAAATTAAGGTAAAAAAGAAGACCATTTAATGGTCTTCTTAAAAGATTTAGATAAGGTTTTCAATAAGTACTTTGAATCCCATAAGGATAAGGATAGCTCCTCCGAAATACTCTGTTTTGTAGTTTATCAGATGACCAACCCTGTATCCCAGATATACCCCTACAGAGGAGATAAAAAAGGTTATAATCCCTATTATTCCTATGGAATAAAAGATATTTATATCGGGAACAAGAGAAAAAGAAAAACCTATGGCAAGAGCATCGATACTTGTGGCAAAGCCAAGCATGAAAACATTACTAGAGATATCACACTGACCGGTAGTTTCACACCTGTGTTCCTCCCAGGCATCAAAGATCATCTTACCTCCCACCAAAACCAAAAGAGCAAAGGTAACCCAGTAATCATACTTGGAAATCTTATCTGAAAAAAGTCCGCCTATACGCCATCCTATGAGGGGCATGACAGCCTGGAACAGACCAAAGATAACAGCTACCCTCAGGATATGACTTTTTCGAAGTCTTTTCATGGCAAGGCCTTCTGTAAGGGATACAGCAAAGGCATCCATAGCCAGTCCCACTGAAATTAAAAATAAAGATGTAAAGTTCATAAGGAGCCTCCTGATAATTTTGTAAAAATTTATCCCACAGTATCCTTGAAGACTCTGAGGATGTTTTTATTGTATATTTTTTCCAGCTGACTACTGGTAAGACCGCCTTTTTTCAGAGCAGAATCCAGTTTTTCCATCTGACTGATATCCTTGATTTCCAGATCATTTGCAATACCATCAAAATCAGTTCCCAGAGCCAGAGCATCCTCCCCGCCCTTATTGATAATATAGAGGGAATGGTTTACCAGGTCATCGACCTTACAAAGTTTACTTCCGTCTAAAAAGCTGCTGCAAAAGTTAAGTCCTGTAACTCCTCCTTTTTCAGCAAGAGCTCTGATCATGTCATCGGTAAGATTTCTCGGATGATCCCAGAGATCACGTGCATTGGAATGGGAAGCGATAAAGGGTCTGTTGCTGTGTTTTACAACATCCCAGAACCCGCCATCTGAAAGGTGGGAGACATCTATTATTATTCCCAGTTCATTCATTTTTCTGACGGCTTCAATTCCTCTGGGCTTCAATCCCATCTCCTTGAAATCCTTACGGTTATTTGGATATGCCAGTTCATTTTCATGGTTCCACGTAAGGGTTATAAGTCTTACCCCTAATCTGTGAACCTCCTCCAGCTTCTCCATACTTCCCATAATTGATTCAGCACCCTCTATGGTTAAAATACTTGAAAGCACACCCCTTTCCTTGTTTAAAAGGATGTCTCTATGGGAAAAAGCCTCCCTTATGAGATCCTGATTACTCTCAATCTCTTTTTTATAGAGGTTATACATCCCTTTAAAAACTTCCCAGGGAGTTTCTCCGGGTTTTAACTCCTTTTCATCACCGGCATCGAAGAACAGAGCAAAAAACTGTCCCATAGCTCCAGCTTTATTGAGCTTGTTAAGGTCTACCTGAAAGAGGTTTTCCTTTAAGGTATCTCCGCCGTTATTTTCAAAATAAAGTCTATATATAGTATCACAGTGCATATCAAAGATTTTCATAGATGCCCCCTTAGATGATTATTACTGACTATTATACCCTATATACCTCTTATAAATAAAGGAGATTATGCAGTTTCTGCAGTAAGGTTTTTAATCCATTTTCTGGAGAAAAATCTCATAAGCCCAAAGGGTATTCTGACAATCTCCTCTGAAGCGGCCATAAGGTATACCACATAAAGGGGAAGATCCCAGTAGAAAGCCCCTATAGCAGCAAGAGGGATACCTACACCCCAAAGAGCACCAAGATTGGCTCTCATGGCAAAGGCAGTATCTCCTCCCGCTCTTAAGATACCCACAATCTTTACAAGACTAATGGACTTAATAGGGAATATAATACAGAAAGCAACAAGGGTCTGGTGAGCAAGGTTAAACACCTCGTCATCAACATTGTAAAGACCAATAAGTTTTTTAGAAAACAGAAATATGATTCCAGATGTAACAGATGCAAGGATAAGAGAAAGCTTATAGAAACGGATACCGTAGTCATAGGCAATATCTTCTCTTCCCTCACCTATCTTCTGACCAATCATAACAGCAGCAGCACTGGAAAATCCTATTATTCCAACATAGGCAAGTCTTTCGATACTATTTTCCATATTGATAGCAGCCAGAGCAGGGGTACCTATTCTACCGTAGATGATACTGTAGGTAGTCTGTCCCAGCGCCCAGACGATATCATTTATAATCACAGCACCGGCAGTAAATGAAAAAGCTTTTGCAATATATGGATTCCATGAAAAATACTCTCTAGGCTTTATAGCAAGAATAGATCTACCAAGATATACTGATGAAAATATAATAAGACACTCTATACTTCTGGCGATGGTAGTGGCTATAGCAGCACCTTCGATTCCAAGTTTTGGGAATGAATAGCTACCAAAAATAAGAAGATAGTTTAGTGTAATGTTTACCATAAGGGATATAGATGACGCAATCATAGGAAGTCTGCTGTTTCCTGTACTTCTAAGGAAAACAGAAAATACAGCTGATACTCCTGTGGCTGCAAATGAATAGGATACAATCTTCATATATCTAACTGAAGCAGCTATAACTTCTGTATCCTGAGTGTAGAACCCGGCTAACTTTTCCGGGAAAAAGTAAGCTCCTATAAAGAAGATAAAACTGGATAACATACTCAGCCAGAATGAGATGGAGAGAACGTATTTGATCTTATGGATGTCTCCGCTGCCATAGTACTGGGCTGCAAATATAGATGCTCCTCCACTGATGGCCACAAGAAGGGTAGTAAGAAGGAATACTATCTGATTGGCTATCCCAAGGGATGCTACAGCAGTATCTCCTAACTGTCCGATCATAAATACGTCAGCCATATTTATAGATGACAGAATCAAACTCTGAATAGTGATAGGCAGGGCAAGGGTAATAAGTTGTTTGTAAAAATTTTGTCTCATTATAGAGTCACTCCTTTTGATAAAAAAATTATAGAACGTGGAATGACTGGAGGTAAACTAAAAAACTGCACAAAAAAAAACAGCTATAGCTGCTCTTAAAAAAAGAGAAACCACCAATCCAAATGGGATGGACCACAACGGCCTGATGACACTCCCAAAGCACCAGTGAGATGGACTAACAGCCTGACGACACTCTCACAGCACCAATAATGAATTAACTGATTTCAGTTATCAATTTTGATAAGAGATTTTATCAGAAAATAGAGGTTTTGTCAATAGTTTTAGGGGTAGAGTAACATATAGAGTATCAATAAAAGCGGGGTTTTGTATATTTTAGCTCAATTAGCGGGACGGAAGAAGAAGAGATAAATTAACAGGCAGGATAAACAGCTGATAGATGTAAAGATAAAAGAAAGAGAGCAGGTGTAACTGCTCTCTTTGCTTCTATTAAATATTATTCACAGAAGATAACACCCAGCTTAGATGGCTCCAGTCTAAAGGAAGAGCCCTTACCCTGTAAAAAATGGTGCTGTCTTAAAAGATGAAGGGATAGTTCTGTAACCAGGATAGTTTCCCTGCTCTTGAGGCAGGTAATCTCTGCAGCAGTTTTTTTGTAGAGACCATCGTGGGTGAAGGGACACGGAAGAGCTCCCTTGGCCTCTAGTACCTGAACCAGCCATCTGTCTTCGATGGTAATAGGTTCTCCCAGTCCTTTTTCACCTTCTGCCATAATATGCTCCAATATATCAGCGACTACATTAAACTCTAATCTGAGAGCTCTCATCTCACACTCGTCTCTTGTGATTATCTCTGAAAGGGAAAGATCGTCATCTCCTAAAAAACCTTCAGCAGTGATCACTCCGGGTACCATGTTCCTTTCAGCAGATAAAATTTCAGGGGTTTTCTTCATATACTCCTCCTATGCAAAACTATCATAATATATTTTATCCAGATCCATTCCGTTTTCTGTAAAGACGTTGTTACAGGCATTGATCATCCCCGGACTTCCGCACAGGTAACCCTCCCGCTCCTTGTCTCCGATAACTTCCTTGAGATATCTGTCCAGAACATCTGTGATAAGACCTGTTTCTCCCTGCCACTTTCCTGTGGTATCTGGCTCTGAAAGAGCCGGAACAAAGTGGAAGTTAGACCACTTCTCCTGAAGGTCCCGGAGTTCCTGAAGGTAGAAGAGATCCTTTTCAGTACGGGCACCAAAGAAGTACCAGACCTCTCTCTGGGTGTCATTTTTTTCAAACATATCATACAGGATAGACTTAAAGGGAGCCATTCCCGACCCCCCTGCAACACAGATCATAGCTGAATTAGTTTCAGACTTTCTAAAATCTCCAAAGGGACCGATTACATCTACCTTATCCCCCTCCTTTAGCAGTGTATGCACCCATGTGGTAGCTATACCCCCGGGAACCAGCCTGATCAGCATCTCTATATGGCTTTTATCTGAAGGTCTGGAAGACATGGAGTAAGCTCTCTGGTTTATATCCTTTATCTTCCCATAGGGAGGGACAACTAACTGTACATATGCCCCTGCATCAAAATCTATAGTTTCCTCTCCGATATCTATGAGAACTTCTTTGATATCGTGGGTCAGATCTACTATCTTTTCAACTCTTCCTATAAACTGCTTAACATTAAACAGCTCATCGGGAATCTGAAGCTCTAAATCCTTTTTTACCTTTATCTGGCAGGCGAGCCTTATATTGTCACCCATCTCCTCCTTGGTGAGGTAGGGAACCTCTGTGGGAAGGTGGGGACCGACGTCTGTTACAATCTTACACTTACATGCACCGCAGCTTCCCCGTCCACCGCAGGCAGAGGGGATAAATATCCCTTCACTGGAAAGGGTAGTAAGAAGGGAATCTCCACCCCTTACATCTAAATTTTTCTTATCTGAATTTATATTTATGGTAACATCACCATAATCATTAACATGTTTATCAACAATTGAGATGAGGGCGGCAAATCCTCCTGCAATGGAGGCGATGGTCAAGGGTGCAACTAAAAAATTCATATCTATCAACCTCCTACTGAACGATAAGCATACCTGAAAAACCGATAAAAGCCATAGCCATAAACCCGATGGTAATGAGTGTTATACCCGGTCCCTTTAGACCAGCGGGAACAGGAGCATTGGCTATCTTTTTCTGTATGGCTGAAAGAGCCATGATAGCCATCCACCACCCGAGACCTGAACCTAAGGAAAAGAAGGTAGTCTGGATAAAGGTATAGTTTCTGATCTCCATGAAAAGAGAAACACCCAGGATAGCACAGTTTACTGTGATAAGGGGCAGAAAGATCCCTAAAGCCATATAAAGGGTGGGAGATATCCTGTCGATAACCATCTCAAGGACCTGTACAGTGGCAGCAATAACCACTATGAATACGATGAATCTCAGATATAGAAGATCAAGGGGAACTAAAACATATTTTAATACAACCCAGTTGATCATACCTGTAATGGTAAGAACTCCGGTAACGGCCATTCCAAGACCATTGGATGAAGTCATATCTTTGGATATGGAAATAAAGGAGCACATTCCCAAAAAGTTAGCAAGAAGTATGTTACTGGTAAATATAGATGCCAGTAATAGGGTAAATGGATGAATATCAGGTGCCATTATATTTCCTCCTTATTTTTTAGTAGTAGAATCATTACATGCACATTGACGCAGTTCATTCATAGTCATAATAGTCTTTACAGCCCAGATAAGTCCCCCTAAAAGGAAGAAAGCGCTGGGAGCCATAACCATGATAGTCCATGGAGTGAAGCCGCTACCAAGAACCTGGAAGCCAAAGAGAGTACCAAATCCTAAAAGTTCTCTGAAGAAAGCAAGGACCATAAGAACCCACATATAACCTAAACCTGAAGTCACACCATCTAAAAAAGAAGGCCACGGAGTATTGGACTGGGCAAAGGCTTCGGCTCTACCCATGATAATACAGTTGGTAATAATAAGACCAACATATGGACCAAGAGCCTTACTTATATCGGGCAGGTAAGCCCGGAGCAGGATATCTACGATAATTACAAAGAATGAGATGATAAGGGTCTGAACTATCATCCTTACCTTTCTGGGAATATACTCCTTCATAAGTGAAACAGTAACATTGGTAAGAGCGGCAACAAAGATAACCGACAATGTCATAATAAATGTATTTGTAAGGTTGTTGGTCACAGCTAAAGTAGAGCATATCCCTAAAATCTGAACGAAAACAGGGTTGTTATCCCAGAGGTTTTCCTTTAAAAGACTTTTATTCATAGTGGCCCTCCCTTAATAAACCGACCTGTTTATTTATAATGTTTTGCATAGATTCACTGGTCCTGGTAGCTCCTGTGATTCCGTCTAAGATCCCGTTATCCGGATCGGTATCTCCCATACCTCCGCTCTGAACAACCCTGATACCTTCTTCAATGGACTCACCTTTAAACTGATCCTTAAACCACGGTTCATCTATCCTTCCCCCAAGGCCGGGAGTCTCAGAGTGAGATGTAATCTCAACTCCTATTATCCTGCTAAAGGTGCTGTCAAGAGCTATAACTCCTGTGATAGTACCCCATAACCCCTGCCCGGAAAATGGAGAAACTATGAGTTTATTACCATCTATATCAGCTCTCAGAGGTTCTGTTCCAGGGGACTCTTTTTTGAAGGTACCTGTAAATAGTTTCTGAATATCTGAACTTTCATCTATCTCTATACCTCCTGCCAGGAGGTATGCTCTTGCAACAGCTATTCTTTTATTTTGTTCTACTTTTTTACTTGTAAACGATGAAGCCAGAGCAAGGATCAAAACAAGGATAAAGGTAATGGAAAAACTAAAAGTTACTGTATAGATTAAAGAGTCTTTTCTCATGCTTTTGCCCCCTTCCACTGCCATTTTCCTATAGTCTCATCCATGAGAGGTGCAAAGGTATTTGCAAGAAGGATGGCAAAACTTGTCCCCTCGGGGAATAGTGAAAAAGCCCTGATAACACAAGTGGCAGCCCCTATGAGGAATCCATAAACAAAGAGAGAATTATGCTTCTTTGGAGCAGACACAGGGTCTGTAACCATAAATACTGCAATGAACAGAAGACTTCCCGACATAATACCTAAAAACGGATTATAGGATAATCCCATGGCAAAAAGAAGGGTCTGAACTGCAGTATAGCCGGCAATGGTGGAAAGAGAAGATTTCCAGTTTGCCGTCTTTGTATAGAGAAGATAGGCACCTGCCAGAAGAATAAGAACAACTGAACTCTCCCCTATAGAACCAGACCTCAAGCCTATGAGGTGTCCCATGACATCTATTCCTCCGCCGCTTCTTAGTGCTTCAAGGGGAGTAGCGCCGGCGACCCCTTCTACCATACCAAAGTTTCCAGGGGGAGCCCATTTATTCACTACATTTGGAAATGTAATATAGATAAAGAGTCTTCCTGTAATGGCAGGATTGAAGATATTTCTACCAAAGCCCCCATAAGCCATCTTTCCGAGAGCCACACCAAAAGCGATTCCTATAGCAGTGATCCATATAGGGGTATTGGGAGGGAGGGAAAGAGCGTAGAGTGCACAGGTCACAAGTACAGCCTCGGTAATCTTTTTATTCTGCTTTTTAACAAAGATATATTCACATCCTATTCCTACTACAAAGGAGGTAACAATTATACCTACAGATCTAAGACCGTAGAGATAGATGGAAAGTAAAAAGATTGGAAGTAAAGAGTAAATGACTTTTCGCATCATTAGTTGTTTTTGAAACACAGAGACCAACTCCTATTCAAGTTAATATTTTTTCTATAAAGCTATACTTCTTTTGCGGACTAATCCTTTAAAATTGGGATTAAAAAAGGAAAATAAAGGTGGGCTAGTATGGGTTGTATCTCCTCTATATAAGTAACATATATATAAGTAACTATTAATGTATAAGATGGATGTTCAAAAATTGATACTATTCAAATAGTCAGTGTTTGCAAGGGAGTATTATATAATGAGTATATTTTGACCAAAACAATATGAAATTTCACATGGGAAACCCTTGTAAAAATGATCAAAAAGTGGTAACCTCATAGCAGGTGAGAAACAAAAAAAATTATTTGGTGGAGAAGTAGATGGAATTTTTTAAAGAGGTAATAAGGTGTAGGAATAGTACAAATGAATATTTAAAACTACACGATAATTCATTGAAAGATTTAAACACCC
>Ga0209379_10001483_pt1 | contig 15379 bp, 13 predicted proteins | sample tdDd001_FD_187124 | JGI IMG/M metagenome (GOLD analysis project Ga0209379, IMG submission 187124) | Marine sediment microbial communities from the Atlantic coast under amendment with organic carbon and nitrate - tdDd00.1 (SPAdes)... | ecosystem: Environmental > Aquatic > Marine > Coastal >...
AACTATCTACTACCAATTTATATCTCATTTGTACCTCCTTGCCTCTTCATATATCTATTCGACATAGGCTCTTTAACACCTTTAAAAAAGCCTTATCGTTTAATTCCACTCCGTAAAGTATGAATTAAATGATAAGGCTTGTCAATAGACCTAACGTTCTTCTCTAAAATACGACACACTAAGCCCCTTCGGACCAGCATTGAAATCTTTTCTTACCGAGTTGAAAATCAGCACAAGAATCGTTACGAAATATGGCAGCATATCGATTAAATACTGCGAAATCGATATATTGAATTCCTGTAATCTAAACCCAATAATATCAAGACCACCAAATACAAAGGCACCAATAAAGGCTCTATAGGGATGCCACATACTGAAAATTACAAGTGCTACTGCAATCCAGCCTCTTCCTGCTGTTATATTTTCCTGCCATGCTGGAATATAGACCAGCGATAGGTAAGCACCACCTAAACCACATAAGGCACTCCCAAGTAATATATGAATGTATTTATATAGCGATACCGATATGCCATTAGCATCTGCTGCGTAAGGATTTTCGCCGACTGTCTTGGCATTTAATCCAAATCGCGTAAAATTAAAATATATGCCTAATAGAATAGTGATTAAAAAGCCTAAGTAAACAAATAAATTTTGTTCAAAAAACACAGGCCCAATAATCGGTATTTTATTTAATACCGGAATACTCATTTCTCTAAAAACATTCGTAAATGATTTTGGAAGCACTTCTCCAACCAAGGATTGTCCTAAGAATCCTGAAATACCTGTTCCTAAAATTGTTATGGATAAACCGGTAACAACTTGATTAGCACGTAGCGTTACTGTTAAAAACGCATAAATCCATCCACCAACCATCGCAGTTAGTGCTGCTGCAAGCAGTGCAATAATAGGACTCCCGGTTTTATAACCAGCCATAAATCCACCGACTGCACCCATTAACATGAGCCCTTCAACACCAAGATTTAAGTTTCCAACTTTTTCAGTTACTATTTCCCCTACAGTTGCAAATAACAAAGGAGTCCCCGCTTGAATAGCAGCATGTAAAAATACGATAAAACTAAGCATGTTGACCTCCTTTAGAACGCCTCTCTGGAAGAGATATTTTATATTTAATAAAAAATTCGCCACTTAAAGCGAAGATTAATATCATCCCCTGGATAATATCAGCTGCACTTTGTGGAATTTGAAACGCTGTCTGGATATAAGATGCACCCTGAGATAAGATCGCAAATAAAAATCCTACAACTGGTACTGCCAACGGATTCATATTTGATAACCACGCAACGATAATAGCATCATATCCAATACCCGCCGATATTTCAGATGTTAGTGTATTACTCACTGCCGATGCTTGAATCATTCCGACCAAGCCACACAATCCACCTGAAAGAAATACCGCTTTCATAACCACACGACGGACTGTCATCCCAGCATATCTTGCAGTGTTTTCACTTTCTCCAATAACTGCAACCTCAAATCCTAATTTTGTGTAGTGAAACACTAGATAGAGGATGATTGTAGCAATAACTAAGATAATCCATCCAACATGTAGATTCAACACTTTAGGAAGAATTGCATTGTCCGTAAAGTTCGGAATCTTAGGGAATCCAAATGCTTTAGGGTCTTTCCAAGGACCATATTGTAAATAGATGATATACTTCAATGCAATATAATTTAGCATCAGTGTAAATACAGTTTCATTCGTACCAAATGTCACTTTGAATATAGCAGGAATCAAGGCCCATAACCCACCCATTACAATGGCACTTACCATCATTAGTAACAGGAGCATCGGTTTTGGAAGTTCACTGAAGTTAAGGGCAAAATAAGTCGCCGCAAAAGCGCCCATCAGAATTTGTCCTTCTCCACCGATATTCCAAAACTTCATTTTGAAAGCCATCATTATACCAAGTGCCGCTATACTTAACGGAATTGTAAACTTTAAGGTTTCAAGAAATCTATACATCGATCCAAAGCAGCCATCCAGCATTGCTGTGTATACCATTATTGGGTTATGACCAATAACCATAATCCAACCAGACATCGCTATCAGACTGGCAACAATTGCAGCTAGACGAACAAGCCCTTGATGTGTTTTTCGCATTTCTGCTCTTTTTGATATTCTAAGCATCTGTCATCACCTCGTCCATATGTCTCCCTGCCATCATATATCCTAAGTCTTGACGACTTACCTTATCTGCATCCACGATACCAGTTACTTCTCCATCGCATAAAACCATGATACGATCACAAAAGGCTCTTAGCACATCTAAATCCTCTCCAACGAAGATAACACCTACGCCTTTTTTCTTTTGTGCATTGATTAAGTCATACACTTTATGTGCCGATCCAACATCTAAGCCTCTAACAGGGTAAGCCGTAATAATAAGCTCTGGTTGTGTTTCTATTTCACGACCAAGTAATACCTTTTGAATATTACCACCCGATAACAAGCGAACTTGTGTATCGATTGATGGTGTATCGATGCTCAACTTGTCCACAAGATCCAAGGCTTGTTCTTTGGCATCCTTTCTGGATAAAAATAAACCATGTTGTCTATTATATTCTTTCAGCAATACATTGTCGGTAATATCCATCGAGGAGACAAGTCCCATCCCCAAACGATCTTCTGGTACAAAACTCATACTGATACCCATATCTATAATCTTTCTCGGTGTTTTCCCAACGAGGTTTTCTTTATTAAATAGGATTTGACCATTAATAATCTTCTGTAAGCCAGCAATAGATTCACACAATTCCTTTTGTCCACTGCCTGCCACACCAGCAACTCCTAGTATTTCTCCTTTTTTAACAGCAAAACTCACATCTTTCAATGCATGTGCATTTTCATGATTAAATACTGCTAAGTCATTTACTTCTAATATATTTTCACCCATTTTTACTGGTTCTCTGACAATCTCTAAATTCGTCGCCTTACCAACCATTTTATCCGTTAAAGTTCTTGGCTCTAAGCCTTCGTTGATTAACGTATCTATATATTTACCCTTACGTAATACGGTGATACGATCACTGATTTCCAATACCTCATCTAACTTATGAGTAATAATTAGAATTGTACAATTATCGGCACGCATCTTACGAATAATTTTAAATAGATTATCCGTTTCCTGTGGTGTTAATACCGCTGTCGGCTCATCAAGAATTAAAATTTTTGCTCCGCGGTAAAGTACTTTTAAAATTTCCACCCGTTGTTTTTCAGCAATTGAAAGGTCCTTGATTTTAGTTCTTGGATCCACCTTTATATCATAATGTTCACATAAGGCACGAATTTCCTCTTCTAACTTATGCTTGTTGAAAAAAAAGGATCCCTTTTGACCCGCAATCATATTTTCCAATACGGTATGGTCTTCGACCAGTTTCAAATGTTGGTGAATCATTCCTACTCCATGTCCTATAGCGTCACGAGGAGAGCGCACTGTTGCACGCTCTCCTCTGATTATAATTTCGCCACTATCTGGTTGATAGATGCCGCACAGTACATTCATCAATGTACTTTTGCCGGCACCATTTTCTCCAAGTAAGGAATGAACTTCGCCGTAGTTAAAAGAAACTGTTACATGATCACTTGCCTTTACAGTACCAAATACTTTCGTAATATCTTTTAGTTCTACAACTGTATTGTTCATCATAACTCCTATTGTTGAATAGTTCCCACTACATTCTTAACGAAGTAGTTCATACCTAGTAATTCACCATCTGATAACGCTTTGCCTTCTTCACCAACAGTCGTTCCGTCTTGTAACTCGATTACACCACCGAAAACGTGGAAAGAGCCATCAATGATTTGTGCTTTATATTCTTCTACTTTATCGTCTGCGTCTTCAGGACCATTCTTTGTGATTGGTGCCAATCTGATAACATCATCAGTCATACCACCCCAGTAATTGTCAGCAGTCCACTCGCCATCCATTACCTTTTGAACTTGATCTACATAATATACACCCCAGTTCCATACAGGAGCTGTCATATACGCATTAGGTGCTTTTTCTTCTGAAATCGAGTTATATCCAATTGCAAACGCACCTTTTTCTTCAGCCGCTTGTTGAGGACCTGCAGTGTCTTGATGTTGCGCTATTACGTCAGCGCCTACATCTAACAATGCTTTTGCCGCTTCTTTTTCTTTTGCTGGATCATACCAAGTATGTGTCCATCTTACATCGACAGAAGCTTCAGGATTAACCGCTTGTACACCTAAAGCAAATGCATTGATACCTCTAATAACTTCAGGAATTTCAAATGCTGCAACATAGCCAATTTTGTTTGTTTCCGTTTTTAATCCAGCTACAATACCTGATAAGAATCTTGGTTCATACATTCTACCGAAATAGTTATTCATGTTCTCATTGCTCTTATATCCTGAGCAATGAAGGAATTTAACTTCAGGGAATTCCTTTGAAATCTTCTCTACATAATCCATATAACCAAAGCTCGTAGCAAAAATAACCGTCGCACCTTGATCGATCATGTCTCTCATTACTTTTTCAACTTCTGGACCTTCCGGTACAGACTCTTTATAAAGCGTTTTAACGCCTAATTCTTCTTCCACAGCTAAACGACCTTCATCATGAGCAAATGTATACCCACCATCACCAATTGGTCCTACGTAAACGAAACCAACCGTTAACGATTCATCAGTCGCTTCTGGTGCCGTTGTCTCTGCTTCTGTCTCTGCTGGCGCTGAACCACCACAACCAGTTAATACAACACTCATTAGTAGCATTACTGCCAACAATAAACTTAATCTCTTCTTCATCATGCACACTCCTGTGAATTTAATTTTCGAATTATTTTAACTATTTACGAGCAAAATGTTCGTAAACACAAATAAATCATAACAAGAGTCCTTTTATAAATCAACCTTAAAATATTTTTCAATAGTGTTTTTGCACATAAATAGACAAAAAACCCATTGTAAAACCAACGGGTTTTTGTATAGTTTCTACAAATGGGTTTTGCATTTAACATGTTTATCCATCACTTCTTTTGTGATACAACTATAGCCGAAATCGCTACAACAGCCTGTTTATAGGCATTTCAACAGGATTGAACTTTTCAAAGCGACAAACATTTCTAAATCCTCGCTCCTTCAATCCTCGTAAAACCTCTTCAAAATTAGCACAAAGCATGTCCCCACCATGAGAATCTGAGCCAAGGGTGATAATAGTACCACCAAGTTCCTTGTATAGTTCAACTATTTCCCAACTAGGCAACCCTTGATTTATATTACCTCTTAATCCAGAAGTGTTTATTTCAATACCTTTTTCATCTTTTATCGCTTGTTTCAACACACGTTCTACTAAATAATCATAATTTTTAAATGGTACTTCCATACTCTTTGGATTATAGCGCTTATAAAGATCCAAATGACCAAGTACAGAGTAATGTTGGAAATTCTTTAACATTTCATAATACTCTGTGTAATAATGCTTTATTGCTTCTTCTGTTGAATACGTCTTAAAGAAATCACCTAAATAGAAATCCAATCTTTCACAACAATGCATAGACGCCAATGCAAAATCAAAATCATTTCCTTCTATAAAAGCAGCTGAATCTCGTAAAACATGAGGCTGCAAACCAATTTCAACACCCATTTTAATTGTAATCTCACGGCCATATTTTTTGCGAAAACCTTTGATTGTCTCTGCATATACTTCATGAGAAAAAACAAACGCGCCTGAGCCGTCTGTCGAATCAATATCCAAATGATCTGTCAAGCAAATCTCATCCAATCCTTTATCAATTGCCGATTGGATAACGGACTCCATTTCAACTGAACAATCCCCTGAAAAATCTGTGTGTACGTGGTAATCAAATAACATTTCTGCCTCCAATCTCTGTCATCTACTGAGGAGATTATAGCATACTCTGTTGTAGATTCCTATAGATTAGAAAGGAATGTCATCATGAACTTCTATTTCCATACCTTCCTCTAGTTCAGTCAATGCTTGTTGCTTCTTTGGTTCCAAGAAACGTACATTTTTTGCCAGTATTTCTGTTAAAAACTTCTTCTCACCATCAGGACCATCATAATTATCCGTTTTCACAGATCCTGTCACACTTATTAAAGAACCTTTATTCAAATAAGTGCAAACCGCATTTGATAATGGGCCGAAAATTGCAATTCGTGGAAAATCTGTAGTAGATTTATTTGCTGCAATTAACTCCTCCTTTTTCTCCTTCGACATTCGACGATCTACTGCTAATGAGAACTTCACATATGGTGTGCCACCTGTAGTGGTTTTAAGTTCTGGATCTGCTGTTAATCGCCCAACCATACTTACATTGTTCATTTACTAATCCTCCTTATGGAATTATTTGTAAATAAACTATATCACATTCTTTTGCAAATGGCAATATTTGGTGTTTTTTATAAGTATTTCACTTCTTTTCTTGTCGCTAAGGTTATACCCTGGCCTCTAGCGCTGATTAAAAGATAGCATCTCTTAGGATTTCATGAACAGCCGAGCAACGCCTTTCAATCGTTCGGTAGCTTCTCCCTATGGGGAGAACCGTTTATTTTTGTAACTTGGGACGTGTTACAAAAATTGCACTGCTTCTCTGGTCGCTAGCGCTGATTAAAAAGATAGTGTCTCTTAGGATTTCATGAACAGCCGAGCAACGCTGCGCGTCGCTCTGGTCGCTAGCGCGCCCAATATCAGAAAATAGAAATGCCCAATAATACGACTAAACTCGTATTATTGGGCATTTCTATTTTCTGCTGCTGTTCTTGTTTTTCACGGAAAATGCGAAAGAGGCCTCTCGGCCTCTTTCTGTCAATGAAGACTTTATGCTAATTAAGACTACAAGGGGAATTGTAGTTCTTAATCGTCAGCATATTAATTTATGAAAACGGTTAAGCGATTCCGCCACCGTCTACAACTATATGAGTTCCTGTTACCCAAGACGATAAATCACTTGCTAAGAACAATACTGCATTTGCAACATCATTTACTTCACCAACTCTGCTAATTGGTCTAGCTGCTGCATCCTTCATGAAATCATCTTCATTTTCACCAAGTTGCGCACATTCGCTTCTTAACATCGCTGTATCTACATCACCTGGTGCAACACAGTTCACGCGAATATTGTCTTTACCATGATCAATTGCCATTGCTCTAGTCATATTCCATGCGCCACCTTTTGCAGCACAATAAGATATAGCATCTCCACCGCCCTTAAGCGACCAACCAGAACCTGAGTTAATAATACTACCACCACCTGCTTCTACCATATGTGGTATTGCATAGTGTGATACCAAGTATATTCCTCTTAAAGTAACATTCATTGCCAAGTCCCATTCTTGAATGCTTAAATCAACGGCATTCTTACGAACAGCTACCCCAGCATTATTAAATAATACATTAATTTTACCAAACTTGTCAACTACTTTGTTGATTGCAGCTTCGCAACTATCAGGGCTTGTAACGTCACATTTTACATAAATCGCTTTACCGCCAGCCTCTCTGATTGCACTTGCTTCTTTTTCGCCTAATTCATCTTGAATATCAAAAATTGCAACTTTACCACCCATAGCAGCAAATAACTGTGCCGTACCTAATCCGATACCGCCTGCTGCTCCTGTTACAACCACAACTTTATCATCCATTCTTAAACTATCTAATGTTTTTTGTCTTAATTCCATGGTATATTACCCCCTATATTATTGTTACCATAGTATTTATGCATATCTTGTGCCAATTTCAAACATTCATCCTCAATAACAGCTGTATGACTGTATTATTCATGTTTATATTTTTTAAATTTCAATAATATAGGTAGTTTCTCTCTATATATTATCTCTTTTATTGCCAATAATGTCAAAGATAAATCAACATTGACAATTTAATACGTACTAAAGCTGATAGTTTTTAAAGTCTCTCTAACATAATCTAGAGCTTCTCCATCAATCTTATTATCTTTTGTTCTAATAATATCCAAATACTCTTTTAGGATATTGGATGTTACCATATCTGTATTGTGAATGATTGTCTTATTATAACTCTGTAGAACATCATTTCTAATCAGATTACTGTTCCTGTAGTAAATTGGTGTATCCGGAAGTCCTGTCAGCAAAATATTCAAATACCATTTGTATAGTTCGAAAACTTCATCATACCGAATCGAATTCTCGTATTTTACCAAGTACCTTTCTGCATTAAGAACTCTATAGGATAACTCATCCCAAGTTATTGTTAAGCCACCATCAGCCGATAAAATCTCAGATGATTCTCGCGAGAGAATGTCGATGTAGCCTTTTATACTGTCAGAAACATAATTTTCATAATTTTTGAGTAAATTATAATCCGGGTAAAGAGTTACGATACCTTCATGGTAGTTTAATAAAAATCCATCACGCTTTATAGCCTTTAAGAAATTCATAATTTCTTCACTGTACTCTTTGCTTAGTTTATCAAGATTATAAGACTTATCATAGGCATCCAACAATGCATTTTGATAAGATCCAATAAATATATCTTCTGAATACTGATCTAGATACTGGTTTTGATGATCAACATACATCGTCAACATAATATCTGCATCCAGCTCACTCGCCGTTGTAATATACCGATCTACAAATTCTTTTGAATCAGCAGGCGTCCCATAGATTACAACCTCATTGAAAGCATTCAACAAATTAGGCAATTTTAAATTGTCTGCTGCTATGTCACTTCCCTCATTCATTGAGTCGGTTACTACAGCTTCAGTATTTATCCCTGGTGTCGTTTGTTGACACCCGGTGAAGAGTGAAGCAACAATAACACATATCATTATTTTTCTCATTCAATTACTCCATTATAAAAAAGGATTTTTCTTATTCTCAGCCATCAATATCTTAAACCACTCTGTGAAAAGTTCAGGCATCGTTTCTAACTGAAGATACAAGGCTTCGATTGTTATCCACTGAATTGAATCCACTTCATCAGCATTAAACGGTATAGTATCATTATATTTCCCAACGAATACGCGGTCAAATTCATGTTCTGTCAAACCATTTTCAAAAGAAGCACGGTACATGAAATGGTGCACTTCTTTTAATGGCACGCTAAAACCCATTTCAGCCATTAAGCGCTCCTCAGCACCTTCTCTATAGGCTTCATTCAATTGTGGATGGCTACAACAAGCATTGGTCCACAATCCAGGAGAATGGTATTTGGACAACGCTCGTCGCTGTATCAACATTTCTCCTTTATCATTAAAAATAAAGATTGAAAAAGCCCTGTGCATAGCACCATCGTAGTGTGCTTGCATTTTTTCCATTTCTCCAATTACATTATCTAATTTATCAACTAATACAACTTTATCTCGCTTGATCATATTGTACCTTTCTACCTTTCTTAAATACCTTACCAAAATCTATTTCCGCAACTAACATGCCGCATAATATCAACAGAGCACCCGTCATACCTTTAGGGCCTAAAACTTCACCAGCAACGATGTATGCAAATATCGCTGCAAAAACTGGTTCCCCTGAGTATATCAGAGCTGTATGTGTCGGACTTGTATACTGTTGCCCAACATTTTGTACTATAAAAGCGATTGACGTACATGCAACTGCTAAAAATCCAATATTTGACCATGATGCCACTGTCGTCGGTAAATGTGGTGTTTCCATTACTAAAGATGTTCCTAAACTCAAAAATCCAACTACACCAATTTGTATAACCGCAAAGGCCACAGATTCAACTTCAACAGTATATTTCCCTACGAGAATAATATACAGTGCAAAGACTACAGCACATAAAAACGTCAATATATCTCCGAAATTTAGCCCTATATTTCCAGAATTAAGTGTTAGCAAGGCCATTCCAACAAAAGCAAAAACGACACCTAATACTGCCTGTTTTTGAGGTAACCGTTTGATAAGCAGGGCAGAGAAAATAGGCACCATGACAACATTGGTACCAGTAATAAATGCTGATTTTGACACTGTCGTAATATTAAGACCTACTGTCTGTAGTGCATAATGAAGGTATAATATTCCCCCCATTGCTAGACCTAACTTAAATGTCTTCTTATCTATTGTTAATAATTTTTTATGAAAAATCACAGCTGACACAATAAATGCCATCAAAAACCTTACCGCCAAAAAATTATAAGTATCCAAATCTGATAAAGCATTCTTACTTAACAAGAAGGATGATCCCCAACCAATAGTTACTATCAGTAACGCTAGATCTGCTTTAAATTGTTTTGTCATATTTACCTCCTCGGTATCTCTTAAATAAACTCAGGTCCTTCGAAAATTCAACCTAAAAAATTAGGAGCTCTCATTTGAGAACTCCCAATCATTATATCTTAAATTTATCCGTTTGTATTTGTAATTCCTCTAAATTTTTTCGTACTTCCTCAAAGGATTCTACAATTAGTTGAATCGTCGCTAATTGTTCCTCTGAACTTGCATTTAGTTCCTCTGTACTTGCTGAGTTTTCCTCTGTACTTGCTGATATATTTGTTACAGCTTCAACAATCTCATCCGAGTTCTTTACTATTTTGTCAGCACGTTCTTCTATGATATTGACCTGGGTGACAAGTGCTTTTATTTGTGATGTATTGTTTTCAAACATTTCACCCGTTTTAACTTGCTCATCAGAACGGTCGTTTACAAGCGTCACAACCGTATTCATTTCGTCGACTGCGCTTTTTGCCTCGGTTATAATCCGTGTAATAATACCATTAATCTGATTCGTCGCTTCAGTCGTTTGCTCCGCTAATTTTCGGATTTCTTCAGCAACAACTGCAAACCCTTTGCCTGCTTCTCCTGCTCTCGCTGATTCAATGGATGCATTTAAAGCGAGCAAGTTTGTTTGCCCAGCGATATTATCAATTAACTCTGTTATGGAATGAGCATCCATTGCATAGGTATTCACATTGGTAATGACCTGGTCGATATTCTCAATTCTTTCTTTTTCCAGTTCACTTTTCGCTTCCAAGGACTCTATAATTTTTAGACCTTCATTACTTAGTTCATAGGTTTGATCTGCAATTTCGAAAGCAGACTTGATCGCATCACTCGTTTCACTGATATTATGACTTAAGCCAACCGTTTGTGAGGATATATTCTCAGTATCTTCTGCCTGTGACGCTGAGCTGCTTGTAATCTGTTCAATACCGCTAGATACTTCTTTAACTGAATCTGCAGTATTTTTCAGCATATCGCTCAATGTATCAAAATGCATCGAAACATTTGACACAATGTCTTTCGTGTCACCAATCAACGTTTTCAACATGACAGTCATATTATTTAAAGCATATTCAATCTCTCCGATTTCATCATGCACCTTCACTTCTATTTCTTCATCAAAATGGCCTTCTCCAATACGCTGAATGTGTTTGTTCAATACATCCAACTTCTTGACCATGTAATTACTGAGTATATTTGAAAAAACTAATGCGACTAGTATTGCAAAGAGAAAAGTCCCCACTCTCGCCGTTAATTCATTACTTGTGCTTTTACTTAGCTCATCTACATCATAATAGCCTATTAGTTTCCAGTCTGTATTGCCATTGGTTGAATAGAAAACATGACTATCGATACCTTCCAAAGTTGTCAATCCATCACCGCTAATGTTTTCTGATGCAATTGACCATAATTCACTTTCTGTAACATTTGTCCCCATTAACTCAGGCGTGTTGTGTGTAATTATAATACCGTTATTACTCACCAGCATCATTTTTCCTGTTTCACCAATGGTGACGTCATTAATTTTATCAGCTAAACTAACTAACGCAATATCTGCCCCGATAACACCGACGACATTACCCTTATCAACAACTGCTTTTGCTACCGTTACAACCATCTCGTTTGTAGAAGCATCTGGGTAAGGTTCTGTCCAAACCACTTGATCTGGTGATGATTTTGCAGCTTTATACCAATCGCGTGAAGTCGGATCGTACCCTTCTCCATTATCATCATAGGGTGCCATATACATGCCCTTTTTATTAGTCCCCATATATATGTAAAAAATAAGGTCATCTTTCTCATACATCGTTTCCAACAAGTTCATGGTTTGCATAATGCTTGTATCTGAAGTACCGATTGCATGGCCCATGTTATCCGACGATACACTGCCCAGTCTTTCCTGTCTAATAATATTCTGAAATGCATCAGATTCGGATAGGTTGGTCAACAGACGATTGTATCCATCTGTAAATTCCCCCAATGCATTGTCAACTTGTTGCACAGTAGAGTTAAACTCCCCGTTAACTCGATCGGCTACTAATTTCGTAGTAGAAAAATAGGATGTTACACTTAAAGCTAGAACTGGTAGTAAAATCATTGCCAAGACTGAGAAAAATATTTTTGTCTTCAATGATTTCTTCTTGAGATTTTTAGTACTTAAATTGCTAGATTGATTCTTCATAGTATCCCCCTCTTTTTAAGCTCTAAGAACATTGTAGTTCATTTTTGGACAATTGTGAATATTTTTTATTGACGTGCGTCAGTTAAACTTTTGACAGACATGTTTGTTCTCATTTCATCTAAAATTTGGTACAATTCTTTTGGAAGGAGGCGTTTCTATGCGCTATTTAAATCATGAAGCTATCTTATCAGCAATTACATATGACGACATCATAGATGCTGTCGAGGAGGCATTACTTTATTACAAGGACGGGAATTACAACATGCCTGATCGTTTTCATTACACACACGACAACAAAACCTTGCTCTATATGCCTTGCTTTTCAAGTGGCATTTTAGGAACAAAAATATTGACTGTTTTTCCCGACAATATCACAAGAAATCACCCAGCTATTGACGGCATTATGCTCTTGAATGATTACAACACAGGTGCCCCTAAAGCGATGATAGACGGCAAGTTATTGACAGCCTTGAGAACAGGCGCAGTTGGATCTATGGGGGTAAAGTATATCTCTCCAGAGCATACGTCTACGCTAGGACTAATTGGAGCAGGTGCACAGGGCATCTACCAAGTAATATTCGCATGCCACTGCCGCCCTATAAAGACCGTTTATGTCACAACCAGAAATAAGGAAAAACTCCACACTTATATTAATCGCCTTAAGGTGGAACTACCTCATGTCGATTTTATAGCTGTTGATACTGCTGAGGAGGTTGTTCAAAATGCCGAACTTATTATCACAGCTACAAGTTCAATGACACCAGTTTTACCTGAAAACAAAGCGTTATATGAGAATAAGACATTTATCGCAATCGGATCTTATCAACCAACAATGCGCGAGTTGCCTAACGCTTTAATGGAAGTGGCAGAAAACATTTATGTTGATATTGAATATGCAAAAGAGGAAAGCGGTGACTTGTTCATTCCACTGGAGGAAAATCTCATATCTGAGGACAAGATTCATCCTATCGCATCATTGATTCATGGAGAGGACTCATATAACAATAATGGTAATGGTACCACAGTATATAAATCTGTAGGTATGGCATTATTCGATGTCATCGTCGGTGACAGAATATTAAAATGTGCTGAAGCCAAATCCATTGGACAAAATATCGTTTTGTAATCAGTTAAATTTCTGGCCACATAAATGAAAATGATTTACACAACAAAAAAATAAAAGCTGCTTCCATTAGGAAGCAGCTTTCATACCTATTGTTTATTTGAACGAATATGCAATAGATATTTCATATTTATTGTAGTCGATTAACAAGCATATTGAAACACAACTTGCATAAAAGGTCGTTTTACTTCGATAAAAGGTCATATTTTGTAAAAAAAAGGGTTTTGTGATATATAATTTCCTATTACGAAATCACTTCCAGAGAGTACTCAGCTATCTTGTTTGGGTGAATTGTATTTTTAATCTTTCTCAAATTTCTTCGCATTCGTGTCAGTAATTTATCGTCAATTAAATCCTGTTCAAAAATATCAACTATATCTGTTGAAGCATCTAGGTAATATCCAATCTCATTTTCTTTTACATATTGAATATTTGCCTGCTCCTGACCTATCCCTGAATCCTTGACAATCAATGGGATTTCCATATTGATAGCCTCAAATAGCGTGACACCTCCAGGCTTAGTAACAATAAAATCTGACGCTTCCATTAATTGAGACATCTCTGTTGTGTATCCCAAAATTTTTATGTTTTTATATGCAGTTGAAGATAACTGACCATATAGCTTCTCGTTAGAGCCCGTTACAATGGTAACTTGAAATTCACCCAACGCATCAACTCTTTCCAAAACACTTTGGGTAATGCCCATATTGTTCATTGCGCTCGCCATAATCAAAATTTGCTTTCGATTATTTGTTCTGTCTGAAGCTACCAGGAACTCTTTTCTTACCGGAATACCAGTAACCTTTATTTTCTCACCAGAAATCTCTTTTTCCATCAGTCTATGTTTAATTTCTATGGAAGGTACAAAATACATATCTGTATCCTGGTGGAGCCATTCCCAGCTATCCACAACATCGGTTACTACTGTGACCATTGGAATATTCTTCGATAGTTTTGTCTTGATTTTCGATACAATTCCTGAGCATAGCGGAAACGTACTAATGATTATTTCTGGTTGCTCGCTTTCGAGATATTTAAACAATTTCCCTTTGTGCATTTCATAAAACAAACTATCAAAAATAGTGTCTTCCGTTTCTTTTCTCATGCTATAAACACAATTATACAACTTAGGGTATTTATCTGTTAGAACTTTATATAGTTTCTCATACTTAGATTTCATCTTTGGTGTTAGCAATTCAAATGCATCTATTATTTCAACTTTATATTCTGCAGCGTATTCCTCTATTTGGTCACGTATTGCAACGGCAACACTATTATGTCCCATGCCAAAAGATGCTGTCAAAATGACTACCTTTTTCATCTCTCTACCTCCATTTGATTCCTGAATCAATTATAGCCATTTCCTATTAAAGCTCTCTGTTGAAATCATTAAGATTCTATTAGATTTTTCTTACTTAACACAGTTCAGAATCAATAAACACACAAAAAAAGACGTTTCTACTATATAGTAGAAACGTCTTTAACATATGGTACCTAGGACCGGAATCGAACCGGTACGATCGTGAAATCGCAGGATTTTAAGTCCTGTGCGTCTGCCAGTTCCGCCACCCAGGTGTATATATTATTTAGTTAAATTGGTTGCGGAAGCAGGATTTGAACCTGCGACCTTCGGGTTATGAGCCCGACGAGCTGCCACTGCTCCATTCCGCGTCATGTAATTCTTGACTTAAAAAATTCCCAACACATCAGCGTTAGAAACTGTTTTATGGTGCTATAAAATAAATGGTGCGCCCTGAGGGATTCGAACCCCCGACCTTCTGATTCGTAGTCAGACACTCTATCCAACTGAGCTAAGAGCGCATTCACTTTGAACTAATTGGAGGCGGCGACCAGA
>Ga0209379_10001486_pt1 | contig 15354 bp, 8 predicted proteins | sample tdDd001_FD_187124 | JGI IMG/M metagenome (GOLD analysis project Ga0209379, IMG submission 187124) | Marine sediment microbial communities from the Atlantic coast under amendment with organic carbon and nitrate - tdDd00.1 (SPAdes)... | ecosystem: Environmental > Aquatic > Marine > Coastal >...
AGAAGCATTGCGGGTGGCCAATGAAGAGCTAGAAGAGCAAACTTTCGCTCTCAAGAAATCCGAAGAGGTACTGCAAACCCAGCAGGAAGAGCTACGTGTGAGTAACGAGGAGCTCGAAGAACAGGCTAAAGTGCTTAAAGAGTCCGAGGCGGAACTTCAGGCGCAGCAGGAAGAGTTGCGAGTTACCAACGAAGAGTTGGAAGAGCGTACCAAGGCATTGGAAGAGCAAAAAGGCGAAATGTCCTCCAAAAATGAAAAGTTAGTACAGGCGCAAGAGGTAGTCAAAGAAAAAGCCCGTGAGCTTGAAGTGGCAAGTAAATATAAGTCTGAGTTTTTGGCTAATATGTCCCATGAGCTGAGGACTCCACTAAATAGTATTCTTATTCTTTCTCAGCTGTTTGCTAACAATAAAGACGGTAACTTGACGGATAAGCAGATCGAATCTGCCAATGCAATCAACTCCTCAGGGTCTGATCTTCTCTCACTAATTAATGAGATTTTGGACCTGTCTAAAATCGAAGCTGGCAAGGTTGATCTCTTTATCGAAGAAGTGGGGATTGATGGCCTGATCAACGATCTAAATCGCATCTACAAAGATATCGCCAATGAAAAAGGTGTCCCGTTTGAGTTGAATATTGCTGAGAATGTGGCGAAATCGTTGCGCACTGACTCACAGCGACTACAGCAGATCTTACGAAACCTTCTGACCAACGCCTTTAAGTTTACCCATGAAGGTACTGTGCAGTTGGCGATTTCACGCCCAGATCCACAGATGTGTAAGCCGCTTAACACAGAGCCAGATTCACTGATCCAGTTTTCCGTTATCGATGATGGAATAGGGATTGCGAAAGAGAAACAAATTGCCATTTTCCAAGCGTTTCAGCAGGCTGATGGCAGTACCAGCCGTAACTACGGAGGCACTGGTCTGGGGCTGTCGATCACCAAAGAGCTGACGCATTTGTTGGGTGGTACTATTCATCTGGAAAGCCAAGAGGGGAAAGGAAGTACATTTTCCATTGTGCTGCCGCTTGCGCATGAAGGTAAGGTTACCCATTCCGATGAAGTGTTATCTAACCCGGAAGTCATCATTGATACCGTATCAGAAACTCATCGAGCAAAATTACCTAAGTGTTCAGTTTCTGAAGAGATGATTGAGTTACGTGAGCCGGTGCCGTTATCACATGTGTATGGAGGGGATGTATTGCAAATGCCCCCGATGGATAGTGAATACGTTGATGATGACCGCAAAGAAATCAAATCTGATATAAAAAGCCTGCTAATTATTGAGGATGACTGTGCCTTTGCCAAGATTATGCGCGATTTTGGCAGAGAGCGAGGCTTCAAGTGCATTGTTGCAGAAGATGGCGAGTCGGGGCTGCATTTTGCTGACTACTACAAGCCTAGTGCCATTATCCTCGATATAGGTTTGCCCGGTATCGATGGCTGGACGGTGATGGAGCGTCTCAAGGACAATTCTGATTTGCGCCATATTCCGGTGCATTTCATGTCCGCTAATGACAGTACGCTGGATGCGATGCGAATGGGGGCTATTGGCTATCTGACCAAGCCTGTCGACATAGGCAAGATGGAGAAGGCATTCGGAAAAATTGAAGACATTATCTCTAAGCCGGTAAGTCGTCTGCTCGTTGTCGAAGATGATGATGTACAGCGTGAAAGTATCAAAGAGTTGATAGGTGACGGAGACGTCAGTATTACTGCGGTAGGTTCAGGCAGAGAAGCATTACAGGAATTGGAAAACGGTATGTATGACTGCATGGTGTTGGACCTGGGGCTTGGTGATATGTCTGGATTTGAACTGCTTGAGTGCATTCGTAAGAGCGAAACTGCCGCTCGCGTTCCGATCATCATCTATACAGGCCGAGATTTGACCCGTGATGAAGAGAAAGAGCTGAACCGCTATGCGGAGAGCATCATTATCAAAGGGGTGAAATCGCCAGAACGCTTGCTCGATGAGTCAGCTCTATTTCTGCATCGGGTTGAAGCTAACCTGCCGGACGAACAGCGGGATATGCTCAAGATGATCCATGATAAGGAAGCTGTTTTGAATGGTAAAACGATGCTGCTGGTGGATGACGATATGCGCAATGTCTTTGCACTCTCCAGTGTGCTGGAAGAGAGGGGCATGGAGGTGCTTATTGCCAGAAATGGACTCGAGTGCCTCGACAAGCTCAAGGAGGAAAGCAACATTGACGGTGTCTTGATGGATATAATGATGCCGAAGATGGATGGCTATGAAGCGATGCGCGAGATCCGCAAACAACGAGAGTTTGCTAAGTTGCCCATTATTGCTTTAACAGCCAAGGCAATGAAAGGTGACCGCAGTAAATGTATTGAGGCTGGCGCAAGCGATTATCTTGCCAAGCCAGTGGATACCGACAAGCTGCTATCTATGTTGAGGGTTTGGTTGTACTAATGTCTAACACAATAACTATTTCAGATGAGCAGCTGGAGATCCAGCTGTTGCTAGAAGCTATATTCCGTAAATATGGCTATGATTTCAGGAATTATGCTTTCGCTCACACGAAGCGAAGGCTGGAAAACAGGCGTGCGCATGAGGGGCTGAGAAGTTTTTCTGAGATGCAGCACCGGGTGATCCGAGAGGAGCCATTTTTCAATAAGGTACTGCTAGATCTGTCCATCAATGTGACCGAAATGTTTAGGGATCCTTGGTTTTATCAGAAAGTACGTGACACCGTAATTCCTCATCTACAAACGTATCCTTTCATTAAGGTATGGCATGCCGGGTGTTCATCGGGTCAGGAAGTGTACTCGATGGGGATCTTATTGGAAGAAGAGGGCGTTAAGGATCGGGTTCAGATCTACGCGACCGATTTCAATGAACGGATCCTTGAAAAGGCGAAGCAGGGTATCTATCCGATAGATCTGGTACGTGAGTACACGGTCAACTACCAGAAAGCTGGCGGAACAGGCTCCTTCTCGGACTATTACACAGCCGATTATGATAACGTGGCGATAAATAGTTCGCTTAAAGATAAGGTACTGTTTTCTCCCCATAACCTTGTTACTGACGGTGTGTTCGGAGAGATGAATATCATTTTTTGTCGGAACGTATTGATTTACTTCAATAGGGAGTTGCAGAACCGGGTGCTACAGTTGTTTTGCGATAGCTTATGTCCCGGCGGTTTTCTTTGCCTGGGTTCGAAGGAGAGTCTCAGGTTTTCTGATGTCGTCGATAAGTTTGAAGTGGTATCTGAGCGTGAAAAAATATACCGCAAAAAACGCGCATTTTAGGGAATAGTGAAATGAGCACGAGCAGGCAATATCGAGCGGTAGTCATTGGTGTTTCAGCCGGTGGTTTGGCTGCGTTAGATAAAATATTACCTGTTCTTAAGAGTTCGTTTTCACTCCCTGTTTTGGTTGTTCAACATGTTAGCCCCACTTCTGAAAATTATCTTCCCATCCATTTCAGCCATCGCTGTTTACTGGAAGTAAAAGAAGCTGAGGATAAAGAGCAGATAGAAGGTGGCGTTATTTATTTTGCGCCGCCCAACTATCATTTGCTGGTTGAGTACAATAGATCAATTGCGCTATCTACCGAGGAGCGAGTGAATTTTTCTCGTCCATCGATAGATGTGCTTTTTGAAACAGCAGCGGATGCCTATTTAAATGAGTTAGTTGGGGTAGTGCTGACCGGCGCAAACTCAGACGGTGCTGCCGGAATAGCCAAAATTAAGCAGTTTGGTGGGTTGGCTGTCGTCCAGTCGCCTGAAACTGCAGAGGCTGAAGCAATGCCAAAAGCGGCAATTGATGCAGCAGACGTTGACTACATTCTGCCTATAAATGAGATAGGTTGCTTTTTAAACACACTTTGTAAAACTGAATGATTATGGCTATTCCAAAAATACTGATTGTTGATGATAGACCAGAAAACCTGCTAGCACTTGAGGGGCTGCTTGATCAGTTCCATATTGAGCTTATTAAAGCCAACTCAGGCGAGGAAGCCTTGGCACATACCTTGGATCACGACTTCGCGTTGATTCTTCTCGATGTTCAGATGCCGGGAATGGATGGCTTTGAAGTTGCCGAGTTGATGAGGGGAAATAAAAAAAATAAACATATCCCGATTATCTTCGTGACTGCTGCTTCTAAAGCCTCTTCGCATATATTTAAAGGTTATGAATCTGGTGCCGTCGACTATTTGCTTAAGCCTCTTATTCCTATCGTATTTCAAAGCAAAGTCGGCGTATTTATCGAATTGTTTGCGCAAAAGGAAGCGTTGCGGGAAAAAACGCAGGAATTTGACCGCAAGTTGGTTGAGCTCGAAGAGCTTCAGCAGCAGCTGGAGGAAACGAACGAGCAGCTACTGATGTTGTCGACGACTGATGGTCTGACGGGGCTATTAAATCGAAGACGCTTTGATGAAGTGTTTAATGAAGAGTGGAAACGGGGGATAAGATCCCAAAGCTCCCTTTCTTTGATCATACTAGATATTGATCATTTCAAAGCATATAACGATACCTACGGGCATCAGGTTGGCGATGATTGCCTTAGAGAAGTTACACGTACGCTATCCAACATTCCACTGCGTGAGATGGACAAGCTTGCTCGTATCGGCGGTGAAGAGTTTGCCATTATACTCCCCGAAACCGACGCTGAGGGGGCAATGCAGGCTGCAAAGCGAGTAAGGGAGAGTATCGATGAACTAGCCATCCCTCACAGCTCCTCAGCTTCACATCGGCACCTTACGATTAGCGTTGGTGTCTCTACCGTGATCCCTAAGGCTGAGCTTTCTTCTCGCAAACTGATGGAGGCCGCGGACATGGCCTTATATGAAGCGAAACATACTGGCCGGAACTGCTGCTGCAGTATGACGGTAGCGGGTATGGCGGTTAATGTGCAGCAGGCGAGTGCCACCTAGCTTGGGCATAATCCCCAATCAATAAAAGATTGGGGATTATGAGTTAACTATCGGTTTACTCAAGTCACTCTTAGATGGCTCTAGATCTTCGCCTCGATTAACTCGAGAGATTCTTTCTTATCCCGTTTAGAAGCAAGACTGTGCAAGTGTAGTCCCGATAGTGTGAGAGCGATGCCTGTGATAGATCCAATTAAGGCCAGTGTGCCAAACCAAAATAGTCCTACAAGAGTTAAGGTTTCCTTTTTCACCTCTTTATAATGGCTCACATTATCGACATACGAAGCCATTCGATACACCTGATTTGATAGCGCAAGGGTGTTGGTTTCTATTTCAATAACTCGAATATCATAACGAAGTTTATTATTGGCTTGTCTAATTTCATTGATATACTGCTTTTCGTTAGAAAAAGCAATGTCGATCTCATCAAGCTCATTATCTAAGTTTTGCAACTCCGTCTTTTTCTCTTTGAATAACCGTGCTTGTTTTGATGCGAGGTTTTTATTGCTAGCATTTACTGCTTGATTATAGCTACGTGAAAGAGAATTTATTTCACCTTGTTTTTGCTTGATTATGTCATCTTTGAGCGACAATAAATCAGAGTAATAATCATCAAGGAATTCGACTGACTCAAAGTCAGCTTTTTGCTGCTTCCCTGTGATTGTCTTGTTATTAATGTTGCTTAGTTGCTCTTCGACATAGCGGATTTTTTCGTCATAATCATTCTTGACTGAGTCAGAAGTAAAGAAGTTTGCATCATCGAGTGCTTGTTGTTTCTCTATGGTTAGAGAGCTTAGTTGATCGAGTAAGCGAGTGCGTTCTTTCTGCACCATATCAACAGAGCCTTGAGATCTTTCCAGGCTGGACTTGAATCTCTCTTCTTTCTTTTGAGAAAGCTCTTTGAGTAATTCAGACTTCTCTAGCTTCAGTTTGGTTAACTGCTCTCTTGCGGAGTATAGAGACTTTCTGAGTTTCGGAACATTTTTAGATAAGCGGGCATTTTGCGTGATTAAATTTGCATGTTGCCGTTTGTAGCTCTTATCAACAGTCTGTTTTTCCGAAGATATCTCTTGAGTTTTTACTTGATAATCCTGTAATGCTATTTGGATGTTATCTTCATTGTTTTTTATTTGGTTTTCTATTTTGCTTATTTCAATTTCATTTAAATTAATCTGATTATTAATCGATGAAAATGCCCTTTCGAAGCCGTTCAACAGTGTCTCGAAAGTTATTAGGCACAAGAAACTGATCATAATCAGGTACATAATGAATGACTTCTTTGCGTGCCAGAGCCCAATCACAAAAGGGATCTTGGTTAACTCAACCAGTGAAATCATGACAAATGGAGCTGAGAGGGTGAAGGTACTGATCAGGTTATCGCCGTTGATAATCAGTGATATAGAAATGCAAAGGCCGATAAAGACTACAATAAGCTCAACGAACCATGCTATTTTTCGCAGAAAACGGCTATGTTTGTGAAGGTCATTTATATCATTATCTAAATGTGAAGCTGTAATATTATTCATTGACAAACTGGCTCTCTCAATTGGAGTCTGTATAAAGATATGCTATTTGTTTGGTATTGATTTCGTATTCATTAATATTATTGAAATATGTAGTGGCTTGGATATCAATAATATGCAATTCGTTTATCATTAATAATCTTCTGCTTAAATAAGCAGCAATATGTTGTAGTTATGATTTTTATCACTTTTTACTTTTAGTTAACTTTCAGTGCAAGGTTGAATTGTCAAAAACGAGATATTCTTGCAAACACTTCGAACATACTGCGACGTAAAATAGTTTCTGATATTGATATACCGAAATGACTTTAAAATTCAGGTTTTTAGGCTTGTGGTTTTTCGCTAATTCGAGACACATCGAGCATATGATTCAGTGTTCGTAAGAGATCATAAAGACAAGCTAACTTTAAACTCCAGCTACACTTGCCGAGCCGTTGTGATGGTTCGCTCGCTGTTATAGCAGATTCCTCTCATTTACTGTCGTTGTTTCAATTGACTGTAACTGGTATATGGCTTGCGAGTTTTATATTGGTTATTATTAAGTTATTGTTTTTTATTTGAAATGCCACAACTGCAATTGTTCGAAAAATTCGAATAACTAAAGCTAATTTTTACGCTATCTTCATTTTTCTGCAATCTTTATAGTTACCTCAACAGCAAAAGCATTGAACCCAGTAAGGAATGCAATATGTCTAAAGTTCTCGTTCTTAAATCAAGTATTCTTGGTGATTACTCTCAATCGAATGATTTAATTGATCATCTGGTTAGCTCGATGGCGGGCAGTGTCTCTTCAGTCACGGAACGCGATTTAGCTGCACAGCCGCTACCTGTACTGGATGGTGAAATTGCGGGTGGTTTGCGCGGTGGTGATGATTTATCACAGCGTCAGAAAGAAACACTGGCCCAATCAGATCAGCTTATTGAAGAGCTGAAAGCTCACGATACCATTGTTATTGCAGCGCCAATGTATAACTTCCATATTCCGACACAGCTTAAAAATTGGATTGATCTGGTTGCCCGAGCCGGCGTCACGTTTAGTTATACCGAAACCGGTCCTGTCGGTCTGATCACAGGTAAAAAGGCGGTAGTCGTTACAACTCGTGGCGGTATGCATAAAGATGGCCCGACCGATGTGATGATCCCATACCTGAAGACGGTCCTTGGTTTTATCGGCATTACCGATGTCGAAGTGGTTTATAGCGAAGCGTTGGCAATGGGCCCTGAAATGGCTGAGAAAGCTATTGCGGGAGCAAAAGCGGATTTGGAAAGCCTTTCCTTTGATGAAGAAAAAATTGATCAGGTAAAGGTAACACAGCCAGAACAGACACCAGTTTGGAAGAAGCTACTAAGTAAGCTGGGGCTGAGTTAAAGACATCAAGGTCAGATATTGATAGATACCGTATTCTAATCTGCAAGAGAAGTGGTGCTTAGATTCTATTACGGTATCGAACGATAACTAGGCTAATTACATGCCTAATTATATATACGTTCAACTTACGTTTAGCTAATGCACGTTAATCTTAGTCACAAGTTATTATTTCTTCTATGCATTATGCACTTTATCGCTTCGCATATGGAAGTTAATGATAGCTACAATAATATAATGATGGGGAAATTAAGATGAAAAAATCAAATATCGTACTGTCGTCTGTAATGATTGCATTCTCTTCAATGTCGTTTGCTGATATCAGTATTTCTGATACACAAAATGGTGCTTGGGTAAAAGTTACAGATAATGGTCAGCCATCTGCGAATGCAGTTGTTTCAATCGAGAACCAGCCGCAAGTTAGAAGTACATATCAAACTGATGACAGTGGTCGTGTATTTATTCCGCTTTCTTTAAATAGTTCAAGATCTATTAAGTACAAAGCGGTAACTGAAGACGGTAACGAATTTAATCGCTATGCATTCCATGGTGTTCAGAAACGTTAATAAAAGACGATCTTGCTGGAATAAAAGCCGCCTTTTCACGGAAGAGAAGGCTAGTTACGGCATTGCGAAAAAATATCCATCCCTGCGTTATACACTTCTGTTTTCATATCTATTATGCCTAATTCCGAATGATAAACACTGTCATTGTAAATGACTGTTTTTTTATACTGATCTTCAGGCTATTCATGTAATCGGTATACAAATTCTTATTATCTAAGGCGCTTATTCCTTTCTCTGTGTATGAGTATTTGCCTGTTCTAATCGTGGCATTCTGAATGTGTATCATCCAGTGAACCTGTATTTATTGTCTATCCGAGGTTTGAGGCGCGTGTACATGTAACTGTATCTGCCAACTGGCTGGTGTTTTCTCTCATTACCCTTGAATTCCCTCTGACTTCCACAGATTGCACCAGAAAGTTGCCAATTTTAAGAATCTTTGACTTTAGTCCGTTTTGTGCTTAACAAAAAAATATTTCGTTTGATAACCCTATAAATCAATTAATTATTGCTGTCCGCATCGCAGGAATGGCTGCGGGCAAGGTTTAACAGGGGCGAGATATGGCTGGGCTGGTATTTGGTAGTGACCTTGGTTTGTATGATTCATCACTAAGATCACTAAAAGGTCACTTTGGTGCAGGTAATGCGGCATTGCGTCAGGGCGGGATTGGCCACCATGTCAATGCCAGTACCGGTAACCTGATCCTCACCGACTCGGATGAAATACTCGTCGGTCGTGGCCTCGACATTATGGCTGAGCGAACCTACAACAGCCAGGGAAGCTGGAATGATTCGGATGCCAACGGTTGGCGGTTTGGTTTCGAGCGCCAGCTGGTATCGCGAGCCAGCTCAAGTCTCACCCTGCGCCGGGCTGACGGCAGCAATGCTGTCTATAGCCTCAGTGGCGGGGTATACAAAAACAGCAATGGTGACGACGAGGCCGGCCAGTTCAGTAAATCAGGCAGCAACTACATTTACACCGACCTGAAGACAGGGGCCAAAGAGACCTATAACGCCAGTGGGTACTTGGTCTCGTCGGCGGACGCAGACGGCAATACCCGCACTTATCACTACAGCGGCACCAAGCTGACAGAAATTCGTTTTGGCAACAGCGAGCGCATGGCGTTTGAATACAACGCGTCAGGCGGCAAGCTGTCTCGTCTCAAGACCTATGCCAACGGGGCTTGGTCGACCGAGGTCGATTATGCCTACGATAGCCATGGCCGTTTGTCACAGGTCAAGTCAAACGTCAGCGGCGGCAGTTTTACCACCACCTATAAATATGCCGGCAATAGCCAGCGTGTCAGCGAAATCAGCCAGAGCGACGGCAGCAAGGTGAGCTTTGCCTATCATAGTGACGGCAAGGTTGCGAGTGTAACTGACGGTACCGGGCAAAAGCTGAGCTACAGCTATGGCAGTGGCCATACTCAGATGAAAGACGGGTTCAACCGGACCTGGACGTATTATTTTGATGGCTCCAAACGTCTGACACGCACACTAACGCCAAGCACCAGCAGCCTGAATACTTCCGCGCGCCAGCTTGATACCCGGTATTATTATGATGGCAAAGGACACCTCAACCGGGTTCACAATGCAACGGCCGGTTACAACACCGCCACGTACACCTACGACAGTGCGGGGAACCGTACCAGTGCTGTTGATGCGGAGGGGAACAAAACAGAATGGCGCTATAGCGGCAAGCTGCTGCTCAGCGAGACGGTCTACCTGAAGAAGACCAGCAAACCTGTCACCACCCGCTTTGTCTACGACAGCGAAAAACATCTGCGCTATACCATTGATGCCGAGGGACGGGTAACGTCCAACCACTACAAGGCTGAAGGCACGCTTTATGCCACCATCAACTATGATGGCGGAAAATATAATGTGTCCGCTCTGCCTGTTTCCAGCCAGTTGTCACTGAGCCAGATGGACAGTTGGCGCAACGGGCAGAACAAGGCCCTCACCAGCCGAACCGACTATTTCTACGATGGCCGTGACCAGCTCACCGAAACCCGCAACTATGCACATGTCAACAGTGCCGGCGTCGGCGTTCTTGATGGTGCCACAGTACGGACCAAGTTCGTCTATGACCAGTATGGCCTGCTACGACAGAAAATAGCGGTCAAGAACAGCGCCAGCTATGCGACCAGCTACAGCTATGACGGCGAGGGCAGGGTGACGCGGGTCACCGATGCGAATGGCTACAGCACCAGCACGGTCTACAGCGGCAATACGGTGAAGGTGACCAATGCGGAAGGGAAGATAACCACGTCCAGCTTTGATGCGGCAGGTCGGTTGGTCAGCGTCGATACCGCAGACGGCGGTACGCATCACCTGTCCAAGCGTATCTATAATGCCAACGGTCAGCTGGCGATGACACAATCGTCAACCGGCCAGCGTACGTACTATTTCTATGACGAGGCGGGCCGCCAGAATGCCGTGGTGAGCCATGACGGGCTGGTCTCTGAAACGGTTTACAATACCGCGGGGAAGGTGGCATACAATCGTGTGTATTGGAACCACGCCAACACCAATGGCTGGTTTAACGGCACCACCGTCACCAAGACCCATGTGGGGCAGCTCCGTCCCGCCGTCAATGCTGCCCTTGACCGTACGACGAGCTACACCTATGACAAGACAGGGCAGGTTACGTCCACCACGGATGCGGAGCAAAATGGCAAAAGCGCCGGCAAGGTGGTGAGCTATACCTATTACGACAGTGCCGGTAATGTGGTCAAAACCACCCGGGGCGGGCGTACCCAGTATTTCATCTATGACAAAACGGGCAAGCAGACTGGCACCATTGATGCCGCCGGTTACCTGACCGAGAACAAGTACAATTCACGCGGGGCTCTGGTTGAAACCATCGCGTATAAAACGGCTACCAACTCGGCGAATCGCGGCACTGGCGATCTTGCCAAAATTCGCCCGGCTGCGCATCAGGAGGATCGTCATAGCTATACGTACTACGACGGGGCTGGCCGGGTACGGGCAACAGTCAATGCTGCAGGTGAACTGGTTGAAAACGTCTATGACGAGCATAACAACCGGACATGGACTTATCGCTACAAAAGTGCCATTACCGCGGCCATTAACTCCAACACCAGTATCAGCCATCTTCAGGGTTATGCCGGGGGTAGCAGCAACCGCACTGGCGCCCGCAAGGATTTCAATGCGCTCGGGCAGGTAAAGACCACGGTAGATCCGGCGGGGATCACCACCACGCTCAGCTATAACAAGGTGGGGCAGTTAACAACGACCAGTACCGGCAGCCGGAGTACGGTGACGACCTATAACCGGTTTGGTGCGGTAACCAAAGTTCAGAAAGGGGCAGAGTCGACCACAACGCTGTATGACAGCGCCGGCAGAAAAACACAGTTGATTGACGGGGAGGGTAACAAAACACTCTTCTTCTATGATGCCGCCGGCCGCCTGACGTACACCGTGAATGCGCTGGGCGAAGTGAACCAGACAACCTATGACAACTTGGGTCAGGTCAAAGAAACCCGCCGGTACTATAACCGCATCAGTACCTCGGGACTGGGCGGGGGAAGTATCACCACGACGTTGACAGGACGTCTACAGGCCAGCGGTGCAGATGGCCGCACGCACGCGATCACGTACAACCGTCTGGGGAAAAAAGTCAGCGAGCAGAGCGGACTGAACCTGAAGTCAGACTATACCTACAATGAATTCAGTGAACTGACCCGTTCGGACATCTGGCAGACCACCGGCGGCCTTCGGAACATTACCGATTACACCTATACCTCGCGGGGGCAGCGGAAAGATACCATTCACTATGGCATCAATGCGGGCAGCACCGCGGATGATTCGCTGATACGTCGCGAGTACGATGCCTTTGGCAATGTGACACAAGTCTCGTCAGGCAGCCGTGCCGACGTGAACCAGCGTCAGGTCCGCAGCCTTTTTGATGAGGTGGGACGTCAGCGATTTGCGATGGACGAGCAGGGCTTTGTCACCGAGAAGCGCTACAACACTTCCGGACAGGTGATAAAACTTGTCCAGTACGGCACCAAGTTTACCGGAAGCTGGAGCAGTGAATCAGGCGTTGCTAGTTGGTTGGCAAGCCATGCCAAGTCTGGCAACCGGGTGACTACCAATACCTATGATGCCGGTGGCCGTTTGGTTAAGGTGACCGATGCCCGCGGCAAATCCGAATCCTATACCTACGATGCCAACGGCAACAAGATCAGCTTTACCAATAAGCGAGGCCATACCTGGAACTACGAGTATGATAGCGCCAACCGCCTGACCAGGGAGCAGGCTCCGGCAATTAAATACCGCTTAACCAATAATACCACTCGAACTGCCACAACTCGTCCTGATACCCGTTTCTATTATGACAATAATGGCAACCTGACCAAGCAGATAGAGGGGTATGGAACGGCTGATGCCCGCACCACAGAGTACCAGTTCGACGCAGCAAACCGCCAGACCAAAATCCTGCTGCCGGGCTACCACAGTCGCAGTGATGGCAAGACTCATTTTGCGTCTGGCTCTGACCGAGTTAGACAGGTCAAAACGGTCACCTACAATGCGCTCGGGCTGGCCGTCGCCCAGACAGATAATATGGGCTCGACCAACAAGGCGGACTGGCACAACAGCTACAAAGTGTATGACAGAACCGGGCGGGTACGCTACGAGGTGGATACTGACAGCTATGTGACGGAGTACCGCTATAGCGCCAGTAGCAGCACAAGCTCGAACGTCAAGGTGATCCGTTATCACAACAAGTTCGGGATGAATGACATTAAGGCCGGTACCGTGATCAGCGAATCGATGGCGGCCGGCCGTATTACTGGCAATGGTACCTACGACAGGACGCTGACGCGTTATTTTGACCGCCAGGGGCGGGTAAGCAAGGTTGTGGGTGACACGGTGTCGATTTATGACTCGTCGCTTGGTGCTAAAAGTGTCGCCCAGGAAACGCAGTTTACCTACAACGAATTTGGTGACGTCGTTAAAGAACGCACCCGTATTGATTATGATGATTGGGCTGAAAAATACACTTACTATAATCAGGCCGGACAAAAGAGTGCCCAGTTCGATGTGCTGAAAAAGCTCAGTGGTGGTCGTGAGCAAGGTTACCTAACTGAATTTTCGTATAACGCCTTTGGTCAGCTGAGCCAAAAAAGTGATTACGCGCGTCTAGTCACCCGGTCGCCTTCACTGACGGCGTCCCCGGCAAAACCATCAGTCGGCGACGGGGCTATTGGTTTTGATCGTTTTACCAGCTATGAATATGATGCGCTGGGCCGCAAGACTCGAGAAAGCCGCTGGGACGGGAGCAGTTACAAGTTCTACAGCAGTGGCGACAGAAGCGGAGCGACCAGCAAGCTGACTACCCAAACCGGTTATGATGACCTTGGTAATGTGATTTATGAAACCAATGCTGCCGGCGGTCGGGTGGATAAGCGTTATGATGCGTTGGGTCGTCTGATTAAAACGCAAGGCGTGAACCATAGCATAGCAAATGGACCCAGTGGTTTTTACCGCAGTAAATTCGGCCGCCATGAAACTGATTTTGTATACAGTATTCATGGAGACCTTGCTCAGCAACATGATATTGATAGTTCGGGTAAAACCGGGTCTTTTGATACTAATTATGCACTAGATGCCCGCGGTCGCCGTATTTCAGTCACAAACGGTGATGGCATTACCACCTATTACAAATATGATGCCAAGGGCAACACCCTGTCGGAAAAGGTACGGATAGATACTAAATACTCTCATTGGAGCGGCAGAACAGATAACGACTACTGGTTGACGAAATCCTACCAGTATGACAAACGCGGCAATCAAATACGAACAGACATTAACGACCGCGCAGAGCAGTCTAGCTACAACGCCTTCGGGGAAGTCTCCCAGTCTGGCAAGGCCGGGAATATGGTCTACGCCTACACCTACAACAAAGTCGGTCACCTCACCCGCAAGCACCAGGAAAATGGCGATGTGTTGTCCCAGTCATATGATCTACAGGGACGCGTTACCTATCAGTTGGCCGCGGGGGGAGGCGGCAGTTCAGATGACTGGAAAACGTATCATACGTACAATAATTTTGGTTTTCTGACCCAGCAGAAATTACCGGCGCATAAAAGCGGCCAGCAACCCGTCATCAATCGGAATGTTGACCGCTGGGGTAATGTGACACAAACCATCAATGCCCTTGGTGGTGTCACCAAGCAGCATTATAACCTGAACAACCAGGTTGTATGGGAGCAGTTGCCATCTGTCAAGGTAATGTCCAGCTCAGGTGCAGTCGATAATAAAGCGGTAGTCCAGACGTATGATTACGATAAATTGGGCAACCTGGTTCGTAAAACGGACGGCCGTAACCACAGTACATTACGAATGTACGACAGTGCAGGTCTGCTGGCATGGGAAAAAAACGCAGTCGGTGGGGTAACGCATTATCGTTACGACAGCTTCGGCAATAAAACCCATACCAAAGATGCAATGGGGAACTTCATCTTCACCACCTATAACAAACGCGGTTTGGTGACGAAGGAAGGGCAAATCAGTGTCATTAAACCAACAGAGGCTTCAAGTTCATCGGGTACATCCGGGTCTTATGGCTCTTATGGTACTTCAGGCTCATACGGTGTTGATTATTATGGGCGCCCTATTCGAAGTTCTCGCTCTTCAGTTGCTCGTTCCCCGGGCTCTTACAGTTTTTATGACTCTGGCCTTACTCATACTTATATTTATGACCAGGCAGGCCGTCGTATTCAAGACATAACTGGCTCGTCAGACAATGGGTCTAATACTGTCTACACCATGTATGACGCGAATGGAAATGTTATAGCCAAGCGGACCTTGGAGCATACCGTCACGCGTTATGAATATGACAGCTATAACCGTAAGTCTAAAGAAGTTACGGCTGATGGAAAGTATCAGCAGTGGTGGTACGACAGCTTTGGTAATGTTAATAAGCGCCGTGATTTAGGCGAGCGTATTACCAGTGTTAAGTTAAATGCGCACAAG
>Ga0209379_10001487_pt1 | contig 15346 bp, 15 predicted proteins | sample tdDd001_FD_187124 | JGI IMG/M metagenome (GOLD analysis project Ga0209379, IMG submission 187124) | Marine sediment microbial communities from the Atlantic coast under amendment with organic carbon and nitrate - tdDd00.1 (SPAdes)... | ecosystem: Environmental > Aquatic > Marine > Coastal >...
AACATTATGCCAGTAGTACTAAAGATCGAAAACAAAAAGGAAAAGATCTTTCCAAGATCATTAAGAATATGAAAAAATCAGGTTATAAGAAACGATAATCAATTGCAAGGGCGCCAAACTAAGGCGTCCTTTTTTAATTTATACCATAATTTCAATTTAAAACAGATATTTTTAAATTTGCAGACCAACCTTGATCGGTAAGCTGGAACCTTATTCACTCTACAAATCAAACCAATTAAAATTTCATTTCCATTTATTCAAACTATCTATTGTCAATGACTGAAATTCAATCAAAACCAAATGTATTTATTGTAATTATTATAACTCTTGGAATAATCGGATTCTCAGCATTATCTTATTTCTTAATATCAAATTCACTATCGGCAGATTACCCTCAGATAGCAGGTGTTTTAATTGGATCACTCTTCGGATTATTTGCTTTGCTTGCTTTACTAGTATTAATCCGGTTCAATCAACTATTGATCACACCTACACATTTGCATATAAATTACTTTTGGGGGACAAGCAGAAAAATAATTCCATTAAAAGAAATAAGTAGTTACATTGACATAAAAGATGAAAGCATTAAACATAAAACTAATAAATTTAATTCTCTATTCATCTTTTACAAAGGAAGAAAATATAAAATAGAATCATCTGCTTATTCTAATTATCAAGAAATAAGAAGGGCTCTAATTAAAGGGAAAGCAAAAAATAAGAACTATTTAAAACTTCGTAAAAAGAGGATGAACAAAATAGGCGCAATTGTAACAGGCATATTTAGTCTTCTAATACTTTTATTTTGTTACCATTCCTTTTTACACAAAGATGATATAATAAACAAAAACTCACTCTCGAAAATTAAAGGAACAATAATTAATAAAGCTGAAATTAAAAAAGGATCGAAAGGAAAACGATCAATTAAAATTAAACTAAAGGAATACCCAAAATTCTCATTTACTATTAATGGGATCTCATATAAAGCAACACACAAACAAAAGTATATATCAAATGTATCAATTGGCGATAGTTTATTTATAGATGTTTTAACCGATGAGTATCAAAAAAAAATATTACAGAACGAGAAATTAAGCTTTTGGGACAAGTCGATTAACTACCACTTTATTGGAATTTTTGCATTCAAGGATACGAATAACACATATCTTTCTCTAATTGAATCGAATAATTATAGAAAAAAAGACGCCAACTGGATTTGGTTGATTTTAGTATTTGGTTTATATATGGCATGGGAAGCATATAAATTTCATAGAAAATCCTAACTTAAAAACCTTCTTATATCCACCTCTTTTGATAGTATGTAATTCTTATTTACCAGAGAATAAACCATTTCTCGGGCGAAGTAAGGAGCCAACATTACCCCTTTAGATCCTAATCCGTTAAAAATTGCAATATTCTGATTATATGGATGCACTCCTAGCACTGGTCGATCATCACTAACGGTTGAACGAATTCCAGACCAATAATTAAGTACTGTGTATGGCATTGAAATTACTTCATCTAATCGAGAGAGCAAATCATCTAAGGTGTTCTTGGTATATTCTTCCCCAGCATCTGTAAAACGCTGAGTAGTTCCTACCTTAAAGCGATGTTTTCCTATTGGAATTACAAACATATCTTTATTAACAATATAATCCTCTGCTAATTCTTCACATTCAATTTCAATCAACTCTCCTTTTGTAGGTGTAAAAGGAACATCTTTAAAATAAGGATTTCTTGAAGCATAATGCCCTTCGCAAAAGACAATGGTTTTAGATGTAGTGCCCCTCCACGTAATATCTCCGTTAATAAAACCAATGTCCTTATAATGAAAATTGGCTTCAACCAAATTACCATTTGCTTTAAAAAAATTCTTTAAGCCATTTAATAGCTTCGATAAATTCACGTAACCAGATTTTTCTGTCCGATCGAACAGACTCAGATTATCAATTCCCCGCTTCACCCAATTTTTATTTGTAGTATCAATGAAATTGGAAAAATCACCATCAAAAATACGCTCATCCCAAACATTGATTTCATTTTCATTCTGTACATTCACAATATCCATTGGATAAAGAAATTGTTGCCCTAAATCCTTCTCAATATTTTTATACAAATTGGTCATTACTTGCAATACCTCATCAACCAGCCAGGTTTTTGCCAATCGTTCAAAAACATCTGTATTATACATTCTGGTTACAATATCAGATTCTTGTCTGTTTTCAGTATCGGAAACAATTGTGAATTGAAGTCCAGCCTTATACATATCATAAGCTAGTAGAGAACCGGCTAAACCTTGACCAATAATTAGAAAATGGTTTTCCATAAAACGTGATTGAATTACTATTACTGCAATTGATTCTAGCAGAATAATAAATATTTACGCTGTATGGTAAAAGATGTTACTTGTTTTAATATAAATCTTATGAATACATTGAATTCATTTCAAATTTGATATGAAAAATAATTTGAAACTATAATAATGCAAAACGAGACGCTGCACACAACAACGTCTCGTTCCAGATCATACTATAATGATGAGTTTTTAATCCTCTCTATATTCTGATAGAGATTTATAAAAACTGTAACACATGATAATCAAAATAATCGCAAAAGGAATTGCAGTTAATATTGATGCCGTTTGCAAGGCTGTTAGTCCACCACCAACTAACAATACTGCAGCAAGCAATCCTTCCATTGACGCCCAGAAAATCTTCTGTCCCTTAGGTGCATCGTGTCTTCCACCTGAAGTCAATGTATCGACAACAAATGATCCTGAATCGGAAGAGGTAACAAAAAAGCTAGCTACCAATATCACAGTTAAAATCGACGAAAACGTGGTTAGTGGATACTGTTCTAAAAGATGATAAATTGCAGTTGCCACATTACCATTTACTGCCTCAGTAATCGCGTTGTTACCAATCAATTCCTGGTAGATAGCAGATCCTCCAAATACACTCATCCAAAGCATAGTTAGCAAAGTTGGAACCAATAGAACTCCAAATATAAATTCTCTAATGGTTCTACCCTTTGAGATTCTAGCGATAAAAATACCAACAAAAGGAGACCAGGAAATCCACCATGCCCAATAAAACACTGTCCATGAACTTTGCCAGTTTTTAGCTTCTCCTACTCCATTATAAGAATTTGTCCAATAACTCAGTTCGAAGAAATTACCAATGTAGTAACCAATATTTTGAATAAACGATTTGAAAATAAACAAAGTTGGACCTACAACAAGAACAAAAATCAATAAAGAAACTGCCAATCGCATATTCCATTCACTCAATTTTCTAATTCCCTTGTCCAATCCTAGTAATAAAGAAAGAGTTGCCAAAACTGTAATGGCTACAATGATTATAATCTGAACAGAATTACTATTGTCTATATGGAAAAGATAATCCAGACCTGCATTAATTTGTTGAGCTCCTAAACCTAAAGAGGTAGCCAAACCAAATATGGTTGCTATAACCGAAATGATATCAATGATATCACCGATAGGACCGTATATTTTATCTCCTAACAAAGGATGAAAAATAGATCGAATGGTCAGAGGTAATTTCTTATTGAAAGTAAAGAAAGCCAAAGCCGCTCCAACAATCGCGTACAATGCCCAAGCATGAACACCCCAATGTAAAAAGGTAATACCCATTGATGTTTTTGCTGCAAGCACACTATCTTCACTTGCACCTAAAAATGGATTGCTATTAAAATGAAAGATAGGTTCGGCTACACTCCAAAACAAAAGTCCAATACCCATACCAGCACTAAATAGCATGGCAAACCAACCCGTTCTGGAAAATTCTGGTTTGGTATCTTTACCACCAATTCTAATTTTTGCGTATTTACCAAAACCAAGGTATAATGCAAAAATTAGTAAGCCATTTACCAACAAAATAAAGAACCATCCTATTTTATTGGCTACAAAATTTTGAGTATCAGCAAACCATTGTTCCATAGGCTTTCCAACAATAAGAGTTGTACTTACCAAAATTGCTATTATCAATAATGAGGTAATAAAAACCGGTCCGTTGGCTTTAATACCCAAAAATGTTTTTTTGTCACTTCTTATAATTTCACTCATACTAACTAATTCATTTAGATTTAAAAGTAGTAACCAACATTTATATTGAAACGCATTTCCCAATCCGCATCAGGAGTACCTTCTGCCAAAGCATTGGTCCATTCAGGTCCTAACCATGATTGGTTTTTACCTGCTGCCAAATCGAAATAAGCGTAAATATTACCTGCTGTAAACATAGCTCCGGTAACGTTCATCATAGAATCTTCGAAATTGCTTTCCGCTTTGTCCATGTAACCAAAATCGTTGTAAATAACTACACTCGATACTGGCCCCCATTTCAAAGGAATAGAATAGCTTAATCCAAGCGTATAAATACTTGCCTCCGCGGCAACTAAATAAGGAGCTCCATAGGCAGTCATAGCTATCACATCATCGCGCTCTCCTTCCAAGTTTTCAGGATTGTATTTGTAATTGGAAAACTGTGCTTTTACACCGAACTTACCAGCTTTTAATTCATAATATGCTGCAAGCGCATATCGATTGCCTGTTTCTTCGGTATCTAAATTGAATAGACCACCATATTGTGCAGAAACACCAATACGATGCTTTGCATTTTCATTATCAATCTTATAGGTTAGGTTCCCATTCAATTGATTAACTTCTTTATTTCTGATATTCAGATTTCCATCTCCATTCAGGTCAATTGAACCAACATCGTAAGAGTAACGACTATTGGAAACATCTGAATTACTACCGAAACGAAGTTCTTCTGCATTCTTAAAGAAAGCAATGTTGTAATCCCAATTTTCACCAATATGAGTAAATTTAAGTCCCATATCATGATCATCTTCAAGACCAACGTAATAATTCAAACTAAAAAACCACGAGTTAGAGTTGTATTGTGTAATACCAAAAGGAACTTGAGTCAGACCAAATTGTATTTCATCGTTCTTGTTAAAATCGTAAGCAATCCATCCTTGCTTTAACATCGCTCCACCAAAATCATCAGAATAGAATCGATATTCTGCATTTAATTTTAAGCCTTTGTATTTTGCTTTGGCATTTAGTCGAAATACATCGAAACCTAAATCTCCACCACGTTTTTTCTGTGCATCTTTCCAGCTGGAATAATTGTAATTGAAACGTAATGCACCTCCAAAATCAACAACAGGCTTTTCCTGTGCATGTACGCATAGAGTTGACGCAAGGAAACAAATTCCCAGCATCGTTTTTAAATAAAACATAAATGTAATTTAAATGAATATAACATGCAGAATAGTGGTTGCATGCAATTAGATATCCGTAATAAAACAGATTATATTAGGTAAGTTAATTATAGGATGGTGGAAGAAATTTATCGGACAGTATTCTGAAAATAAGAAACTGAAAGCTATAGATTCTGGTATTTCGTTTGTTGTGAAGTTTGCTTGGTTTTAATCCCATAGCGCGCAAAGGTAGTCTTTAAATAGTCAACAATACTATAAATGGCTGATTTATAAATATTTTTAAATTTGGAATAAATTCTGTTATAGATTTATAAAAACCTTTTGATATCAACCTCTGGCATTATGGGATAATCATTTACAGAAAGAAAACGCACCATTTCACGAGCAAAATAAGGTGCCAACATAACACCTTTTGTTCCTAATCCATTAAAGATAGCAATGTGTTCGTGCAAAGGATGAACTCCTAATATTGGGCGACGATCACTAACTGTGGGACGAACGCCTGCCCAATGATTTATTACTTTATATGGCAAGCTAATCATTTTATCCAAACGAGAAAGAAGATCTTGTTTCGCCTCGTCAGTAGTATCTTCATCAATATTTTTCCAATCGTACGTAGCACCAACTTTAAATCTTTGCTTTCCAACTGGCATTACAAACAGGTTTTTATTCAGGATAAATTCTTCCTGCAAGCCCTCGCATTCAATTTCAATCAATTCTCCTTTTGTAGGACTAAACTTCACCTTAGTAAAATATGGATTATCAGTGGCTCGATAACCTTCGCAAAACACAATAGTTTTGGCTTGAACTCCATGCCAGGTAATCTGATTATCAATAAAACCCAAATCTTTATAATCAAAATAGGAGTCAATTAACACGCCCTCCTGCTTGAAGAATTTTCTCATTTTCTTCAACATTTTAGACAAATGCAGATATCCTGAATTGGTAACGCGACCATAAGAGTGAAAATCGTTTATTCCTTTACCATAGTTATTGATTCCTACATCTGAAATGTAATTCGAAAAATCCTCCTGCTGCTTTCTCTCCTTCCACATGTCAATCTCATTTTCTGCCAATGGCTTAATAATATCCATATCATGGAGAAAAGAGTGCCCTAACACCTGTTCCAATTCTCGATATGTGTCAAACATCACAGGCAAACATTCGTCCACCATCCAACTCTTAGTCAGTCTTTTAAAAACCAAAGGATTAAACAAACCAGCAGCTACATCGGAAGCCTTGCGCAAATCCAAACTAGAAATGATTTTGAAATTCATTCCAGCTTTGTGCATATTATAAGCAAGTAGCGAACCTGCTATCCCCTGTCCTACGATTAAAAATTGTTGTTCCATTCGGTTCTTAGTGTGTGATTGTATGGTAAAAGTACTATTTTAAGACAAATTTATCCTTTTTTATTCCAACTAGCTTTGTGATTTATTGGAATGCATTACTTTTGCAATATTTATTTATTCCAAATAAGATTAATGAAATGCAACTTTATAATAAACTTAGCAAGGAAGAGCTTCAAAAACAATTAGAAGAAGAGAACTTTCAACGCAAAACCATATCTTTTTACAGATATGTGAATATTCAAAATCCACAAGAGTACAGAGATCAGCTTTTCGAGAAGTGGTTCTCATTGGATTGCAAGGGTCGTATATATATTGCCAAAGAAGGAATTAATGCGCAAATGAGCATACCAGAACACAATTTGGATGATTTTTTTACGTATTTAAATAATACAAAAGAGTTGGCTGATATGCCTATTAAATGGGCTGTTGAGGATGATGGCAAATCCTTTTATAAGTTGATAATAAAAGTTCGCCCTAAGATTGTTGCTGATGGATTAGATGATCATACTTTTGATGTGACCAATGTTGGAAAGCATTTAAGCCCGATTGAATTTCACAATCAAATAGGACAAGAAAACACCATTGTGATTGACATGAGGAATCATTACGAAAGTGAAGTGGGTCATTTTGAGACTGCTATATGTCCTGATGTTGATACTTTTCGTGAAGAAATAGAAATGGTGGTAAATGATTTCAATCAAGATAAGGATAAAAAATTCCTATTGTATTGCACAGGTGGTGTTCGTTGCGAGAAAGCCAGTGCCTATTTAAAACATCATGGATTTGAGGATGTGAATCAGTTGCATGGTGGAATTATTGCCTACGCACAGGAAATTAAACAATTAGGAATAGAACCTAAATTTCGTGGTAAAAACTTTGTTTTCGACGAACGATTGGGAGAAAGTATCAATAATGAAGTAATTGCAAAATGTCACCAATGTGGTAAAGCCTGCGATACGCATACCAATTGTGCCAACGATGATTGTCATCTGCTGTTTATACAATGTGATGAATGTAGCGATCATTATCAGGGCTGTTGTACCGAAGAGTGTACAGAAATAATTACATTGCCATTGGAAGAACGCGTACAGTTACGATCGAAATTTCATGATAAGTACAGCAAAAGTCAAATATACCGACAACGCATAAGACCAAAATTAAAAGACATAACAAGAGGTTCATAAGAAGCCTCAAATACCAAATAATAACTAAACTAAAAAGATGAAGCAAGATTGCGAATTTAAAACAGAAAGACTTATTGTAGAGGATTGGCTTCATCAGAATGAAGATGTAGCGGCTAAGCTAAAATTTGCCAAGAAAATTAATAGAATACTAACTCCAGAAGTAACAAAATCGCTACCAAAAGGATGGCAACACATTAACACTTTGGATCAGGCAAATAAATGGATATTTGATAGAGTTAATGAAAGCATATTTTTAACTGTTAATATGCGTTCGAACAATGAACTTATCGGTTTCATTTTTCTTTACGAATCCGAAAATGATGATCTCATTACTGATCTTCGATTTGGATACTTGATAGGACAATCGTTTTGGGGCAAAGGGCTTGGAAGTGAATTAATCAATGGATTGGTGGAATGGTGCAAAAAAAGTAACATTCATTCTCTTTCAGGAGGAGTGGAACACGATAACATCAGCTCAATTAAAATTATGGAAAAAACAGGCTTTTCAATCTCAAAAGAAAATAAGACCACCGATAAGGTATTATTTTATGAGCGCCTCTTTAAATAAAACAAATTAGAACACAATGACCAATTTCTGGCATCATATACAAACACCAAATTTCTCTCTTGCTCCCATGGAAGACGTTACTGATACGGCTTTTCGTGAAGTTATTCTGCAAACTGCAGAGACAGGCAAATTGCATCTTTTATTTTCCGAGTTTACATCAGTTGAAGGGTTGTGTCATGAGATAGGACACGACAAAGTAAAGCACCGATTGCATATTAACGAATCGGAAAAAGGACTCTTGAAAGAGAAGAATGTAAAACTGATCGCGCAAATCTGGGGTAAAGATCCTGAGAAATATTACAAAGCTGCTCAGTTTATTGCCAAGGAAACCGATTTTGATGGCATCGATATCAATATGGGTTGTCCAGTTAAAAATGTGGTGAAAAATGGTTGTTGTTCTGCCCTAATTACACAACCTGAGTTGGCAAAAGAGATCATTTTAGCAACGAAAGAAGCTACAAATCTACCGCTAAGTGTAAAAACAAGAATCGGATTCAAACAAATCGTTACCGAATCGTGGATCTCACATTTGTTACAATTGCCTATTGATGCATTAACCATTCACGGACGCATTCAGAAACAAATGTCGGAAGGAGTTGCTGATTGGAAGGAAATAGCCAAAGCCGTGAAACTAAAAGATGAGTTGGCACCACAGATTAAAATCATTGGGAACGGTGATGTTGAATCGTACCAGGAAGGATTGGACAAGTGCGAAACATATGGAGTTGATGGTGTAATGATAGGACGCGGGATTTTCAAAAATCCCTGGTTCTTCCATCCAGGAATGAAAGATGTTTCTGTAGATGATAAACTGAATTTACTAAAAGAACACACCAGGTTATTTGAGGCTACCTGGAAACGCTCTAAGAACTTTGCCATATTACGTCGATTTTTCAAGATCTATACCCATGGATTCCGCGAAGCTTCAACACTTAGAAATGATTTGATGACCACAGTAAATGCTGATGACGTTTATCATGCAGTTGATGATTTTATCCATCAGAGCAAACAGAATAAGATTGTATAAATAGTTTCCTAAAAACGACACGAGCATATTTAACACCACTTAATCGATACATATCATGATTGAATGTTATTAAATCATCAGTATTGAACTGAGAAATTGCATTGTAGCCACATGCTCTTGCCATCACCTTTATAAGGTCTGTTCTGGCTTGCATAAATCTTTTTAGTTGAAGTGCAAAAGCCAGAACTTTTAAACGAGCAGGTAAATGCTCCTTTTGCGTTGCAATACCAATCGAACAATAGTTGGTATTGCAGGCTCGCATTCCTATACATCCCTTAGCCTAAACGGCGGAATTGGCAATTGCAATGGCATCTGCACCAAGAGTGAGCGCTTTGGCAAAATCAGAAGCGACGCGAAGTCAACCGGTAATGATAAAGCAAAAATTACAGCAACTTTCCCCAAATGCCAGGGGATGTATTGAGATTTGAAAATCGGATAAGCCTACTCTTTAAAACGATACAAACGAATTTTTTGGGTATCCCAATAATTATCAACTACCAATTCTTTCAATGTAAACTCCTGACTCTCTTTCCATCCGCCATTTTTCGAATAGAAAACCCCTTTGTTGTGATAAACCAAATGCGATACATTGTTCGATTTATCAATAAAAGCCAACAAAATATGATCCTGGAGTTCTTGCTTTAAATTTCTTCGAGGCTTGCATGGAAACTCTCTAATCTCTTCGAATGAATTGTTTAACAAAAGTTCTATCCCCGGTCCATTTATAGTTGATTTTTTGGTAAATGTATTTTGAGCGTATTTTTTGTCCTGTTTAAAATAAGATTCCATGGCATAAGAGTAACAGTTTTGAGCAAAATTCAGTTGGCTTTCCAGTTTTCTTACTTTGGCAATTTTCTCGTCTGAGAACTCCTCTTTGCGATCGGTAATCATCTTATCGAACAATTTGTTTTCTCTTGCCTGAACACCTAATTCGAAAGTGTCTCTTAGCCAAACCACCTTGTACCAATCTCTTGAACCATCAACTTTTACAGTATCTAAAATCTGATAATTCAATTGAATCTTTTTTTCAGTTTGCGCATGACCGCTTCCAAATTGTAAAAGGAATAGCAAGCCAATTAAGAGTTTAAAACATTTCATATTTGTCGTCTATTTTAATTAGAGTAATTCAATTTCTATTGTTTCCTTTCTACTATTCAGAATAATTTCGGACATAAAAGAGGAACACATTGTTTCAACTTAGATTGTACCTATCGGAACAATAATTTATAATGCGAAACAGAACAGCAATCTATTTTTAAAGAGCAAATTAGAATAGAACATCCATAAGTTAACTAGCTCATTTTGCTGGGTGTATTACAGCTTTTCTTTGCATTTCTGCACTAAGCTTGATATTTTCATGGCTGTATCGACGTACAGTTAGTAAAAGTGTTTCATAATTAAGATTCTCTATCCGTAGTGTATATTCGCCCTGAGGTAAATTTTTGAAGACAAAATTACCTTTCTCTGTAATTTTTGTTTTCATATCATTCTCAAGAATGCTTACTGTTCCGTAGGATATCCTCTCTCCTGTTTCCTTATCGTAAATGAATCCACGAAGATTGATGTGTTGCTTGATAATTTTAGTTAATCTGCGTGTTGCAAAGTATTCCGATACGAGTTCCGGATGCTTTTCTATATAGCCTATAAGAGTCCAGTCCAATTGATCTTTCAACAATTTGTCGATACTTCTTAATGCCTCTTCAAACTCAAGTTTGTATTGCTTGTTTTGATCCAGAATTTGACTTCTTTTTACCAGTTTATCCTGAATATCATCAAGAAGCTGCCTGTGTTCCTTAATCAAGTCTGGTGATGTAGAATAGGCAACAAGCTCATCTTGATAGCTTAGCGCTAAATTGTATAATTGTTCGGATACTGATAAAAGTGAAACATTAGAATTTTTGCGAAGTTCTTGTTTTAAGTTCCCGATCTGATTTAAAAGTAAAGAATTGCCAGTATAATTTGCCAACCGAATACAAGCCACCATTAACTTATCAGAACTTTGTGTTAGCTGAATGACCAACTCATTTTTCTCTTTTGTGAGCCACTTGCAAGACTTGTTGAGCTTATTTACCAATTCCTGAAGTGAGTTGTTGTAGGCTATAAACAATTTAATTTGCTATTTGCCTGCTTCATCCGAATCGAACAAAGACTCATTTTCTAGAAGAACAAGAATGGTTCGTTGATAAGATTGCAGTTTAATGGCTTCCCTTTGTTTCATCTTACTAGTATTAAATGTTATGATTTGTATAATTGAGCTGTCAATGTCTATAAAATGATAATATCGGCTCCGTCACAGGCATTAGGTCTTTTACTACTTGTATTGCCATGTTTACTACACGCTATACTACTCTTACTACAAGTATTCCCTGCTTTACTACAATCATTACCTTTTCTGCTACAGGCGATTCTTACTGTGCTACAAGCATTACCACCATCTCTAAAGGGATTCCTCTTTTTACTACAGCTGGTAAATCTTATTGTAGAGTTTCACTAAGAATTCATTTACTCTATTATTGTATTACTGTTTATGTTTAGATTACTTCTCTCAACAAATAGACACAAATACATTTATTGTTATCTATTAACAACTATCATTTCATATTAATTATTCATTACAAATAAATACGACATAAAGTCTTTAAATACATGTAAACTTACATTTTAAGTTTTAACAATGCAAAATAATTCGCAATGACTTATCAGATACTAAAGCGGAAAGAATGTTATTTATATTGATTACATAAAGCATCCTGTTCTATTTCTACTTATTAAATGCTTTGTTTAATTATCCTCATTTAATTATCTTCATCAGGAAATTTGAACTTTGCATAGATAAAAAGCGTAAGGAATCTGAAATTTAGATGTGGATGAGTAAAAATTTCCTTGCAAAAGTAAAGTGACCAATACATTCAATCCTAAAGGATAAGACACTTTTACATTATCGGAAATTAAAAAGACTAAATGAGAAGAACATTAAATAAAGAACAAAAGTCAGGCATTTTATTACTGTTAACTTCCAAAACATTTGAAAGATTGGCATTCTATTTAGTAATGACAATACTTGTTCAATTCTTGATGGAATCGTTAAAACTTGAAACATCAAAGGCTGGAATTTATTATAGCGTGTTTTATGGAGTTATTGGATTAACAACATTATTCTCTGGACTTTTAGGTGACATAAAAGACAGAGTGAAAATTGTTAAAACAGGTTTCATAATTATGACTATAATGTATTTAACAATTACATTTCTGCCAAGTATAAGTTTTGTAACTGTAATTGCATTAATTCTATTAGGACTTGGGATTGGACTAATATCACCCAACATTAGTGTTTTTCTTGGTAATATTTATAATGAAAAAGATCTTGAAATAATCGGTTTGTCCGGATTTATTCTATTATCAATCACAATAAATATAGGTGCTTTAATTGCACCCCCTTTTTCTGTTTTCCTTAAAGAAAACTATGGTTATAATTCAATATTTCTAGTTGCATTTATCTTTGCTTTAATATCATTTTTTCTATTTCTGAAATTTAAAAACCAATATAACAAACTCAACATAGTTGCAGATCAGAAAACCAATTTAGAAAATATCTCGACCAAGAAGTTAAATACTTTAATACTAATTTCAATTCTTTCAATTGCATTATTGATTAGGTTTGCTTTGAATCAAAAGGGTTTGACTTTCACAATGGCGACAAAGGGGTATATGGAAAATGGTTTTGGCTTAAATCAAACTTTGAGCAATATCGAAAAATATATTTCAATAGTTCTCCTACTTCTATTTTCAGTATCTATGGCTAGAATGAAAAAGTTAAATTGGGATAAGGTTTTTAATTCAATTCTAATTGGTCTCATTTTTTCAATTCTTGCATTTACTTTAATCGCTAGTTTTTCATATTTATCCGAAATAATTAATGGGAAGAGTTTAATTGTTCAATCATATATATTCCTAATAATAGCTGAGACTCTCATTTCTCCAGCAATTATGTATACAGTTTATAGAAGTTCACCTATGAAATATAAAGGACTTCTTCAAGGAGTCTCATATGTTTTATTAGCAGTTATAAATAGTCTATTATTTTTAGGAGTTATGCTTTATGAAAAAAATACTTCTATGATTTTTCTAGTATGCTCAATAATTCTATTTACAGGAGTTGTGTTGATTGCAATTTTAAAGAGAACAGTAAACAAAAAAATAACTGTAATTGAAAAAGAAATGAATAGAAGCCATTAATAAAAATTAATGGGCGGTGACGCTCAACTAGATAATGTAATAAAAACAATAAACGTAAGCGATTTTGATAAGGCGACAGTTGTAAATCGCCCACAAAATTTTAGCAAGACTGTTGTAAAGAATTAAAAATGAACCGACTTCTCTTAATAGTAATCACGTTTTTATTTGTCAGTTGTCAAACAGACACAAAACTGTTTGATGATGTTAGTGAAATGGCTGTATTTGATAGAGTTTACAAGCCAACTTTAATTCAATCAGGAAACGAAAGCGGGTTTCTTGAACCTATGATGGAATATAGCCTTTTCAGAATCGACTCCTTGGATTTTCAAAACTTAGAAACTTCTATTCTGACAAGTGATAAGTTTAAAGAAGGAAGCTTTTACTTAAATATTAAACTGAACGACTACATTTATAATAATGACCTCGACATTCTGAATATGACCAAATCATTAATAACTGAGAACCAATTTGACAAGACTTATTATGTCTATCTTATGTCGGACAGAAAAACTTTTGCAGTTTGCAAAGTCAACAATTAAATAAAAAAAAACGCTTTACAACAAAAGTTAAAATTAAAGAGCGATGACGCTCAATAAGATAAAGTAACAAAAACAATAAACGTAATACAGTTTTGATAAGCCGGAAGTTGTACATCACCCATAAAATTTTATAAAGACTGTCTAAGAAATAGTTAAATAAACAGACTGCCATTAACACAAATACAGAATAATATGACATCTTTTAGATATTTAATAATCACATTACTTCTCAGTTTTATTTTTATTGAGGTTCATTGCCAAGAGAACTTGTCAATTCATTCTTCGATTACTATCAAATCAACTACTCTGGACACGATAAAATTGACAGATAAAATAAAGATCATTAACGTTTTATGGTTAAATGATACAATAAGAGTGAGTGTTTCGAATCAAGATGAAAGAACTGACACTTCAGTTGTAAAAAATGTAAATAACAAGGGCTATTTTGCTTCAAGAGGTTTCATTCTTTCAGATGAGTCGGTAATGCAAAATTGTTTTTCATACGCCTTGGAAAAATATTTTGAAAACAGTGAGACATATAGTCAAAACATCTTCAGAAAAACAACAAGCATTGATGGCAAATCGATAGAAAAAATACTGAATCATTCTTTTGTAAAGATTACTGAATTTACTACAAAACCCAGAAAGAATCTAAAACAAACGATTCCGAATGATGTTGTACTTGCTTTTGTTAACAATTTTGGATCGGTTATTCACACTGTATATTACCGAGATGAAATATTTTATACCAAAAATGGAGGATTTGAACCTGATACATTTAAGTCCTTAAATAAATTTATACAGAAGACCTATTGGGATACAAAACATATTATTGTTTATACTATTGATGAAGATAAAATAAAAAGTACTTAGGCAATTTAGCACTAATCGCAAAAAAGAAACAGTTGATAAGGATTTCAAATGCATGGCAACATATAATATAGCCAATAAAACAAACAACATGATTAAAACCAATAAGACAATAAAAATTCTTTTCCTAATTCTGTTATGCAATGTTGCCTTTAGCACTCACTTATTTTCTGAGAACAAGTACAAAAGAAAAATATCCATAAGTGAATGGATTGCTGAGATGGAGAATTGCAAAGACAAACTATATTTATTAGAAGACACAGAAATATATTTCGATTACGCTAAAGATTCTTTGTATTCTTTTATCCACCCTAGAGGTATCA
>Ga0209379_10001488_pt1 | contig 15336 bp, 12 predicted proteins | sample tdDd001_FD_187124 | JGI IMG/M metagenome (GOLD analysis project Ga0209379, IMG submission 187124) | Marine sediment microbial communities from the Atlantic coast under amendment with organic carbon and nitrate - tdDd00.1 (SPAdes)... | ecosystem: Environmental > Aquatic > Marine > Coastal >...
TCACACTAGCTGACGGTATCGCATATGTAGAAGCTGCTATAGAAGCTGGTCTTGATGTAGATGCATTTGCACCTAGACTATCATTCTTCTTCAATGCTCATAACGATCTTTTAGAAGAGGTATCTAAGTACAGAGCTGCAAGAAGACTATGGGCTAAGATAATGAAGGAAAGATTTGGAGCTAAGAGTGCTAAATCTATGGCACTTAAATTCCACACTCAGACTGGTGGATCTACACTAACAGCTCAGCAGCCTGAAAACAATATCGTAAGAGTAGCTATCCAGACTCTTGCAGCAGTAATGGGTGGAACTCAGTCACTGCATACAAACTCTAAAGATGAAGCACTGGCTCTTCCTACGGAAGATTCTGTAAGAGTAGCTCTTAGAACTCAACAGATAGTAGCTCATGAAAGTGGAGTAACAAATACAATCGATCCTCTAGGTGGATCATACTATATAGAAGCTAAAACAGATGAAATAGAAAAAAGAGCTATGGAGTATATCAAAAAGGTTGACGAACTTGGTGGAGCTCCTGCAGCAATAGAAAAAGGTTATATCCAGGAAGAGATCATGGATGCAGCTTACATGTATCAGAAAGAGATCGAAAGCGACGAAAGAATAATCGTTGGAATGAACCAGTTCAAGATAGAAGAAGAAGCACCAAAGGGACTACTAAAAGTTGATCCTATTGTTGGAAAGATGCAAAAAGATAAGTTAGTAGTATTAAGAGAAAACAGAAACAATGCTGAAGTAGAGGTAGCACTTGATAACTTAAGAGCAGCTTGTGAAGGTACTGAAAACGTAATGCCTTATATCTTAATAGCTGTAAAAGCATACGCTACTCTTGGAGAAGTTTGTGGAGTAATGCGTGAGGTATTCGGAGAATATCAACAGAGTGTAAATTTATAATAGTTTAAGGAGGAACAAGATGGAAAAGATAGATAGACCTATCAGAGTATTGGTTTCAAAGCCAGGACTTGACGGTCATGACAGAGGAGCAAAAATAATAGCTAGAGCATTAAGAGATGCAGGAATGGAAGTAATCTATACAGGACTTAGACAGACACCTGAGCAGATAGTTAACGCTGCTATCCAGGAAGATGTTGATTGTATCGCAACGAGTATCCTTTCTGGAGCTCACAACACACTTCTTCCAAAGATCAGTAAGTTATTAACTGAAAATGATTCTGCAGATATCTTATTTGTAGCAGGTGGAGTTATCCCAGATGACGATATCCCGTCACTAAAAGAAAACGGAGTAGCAGAAGTATTTACTCCGGGAACACCTACAGGTACAACTATTGAATATATCAAAAACAACATAAAAAGGTAGGATGCATAGCCCATGGAAAATATAAAAGAGAAACTCTTAAATGGAAATAAAAGAGCTGCTGCAAGACTTATTACCATGGCTGAAAATGGAGATCCTCAAGCTGCAAATATAATAAAAGATCTATATGATAAAAGTGGTAATGCCTATGTTATAGGTATTACCGGCCCTCCTGGGGCAGGGAAAAGTACTCTTACAGATAAGTTAGTAAAATCTCTTAGACTAGAGAATAAAAAAGTAGGAGTAATTGCAGTTGATCCAACTAGCCCATTCACAGGGGGAGCTATCCTGGGAGACAGAGTAAGAATGAGCGATCTTAATACTGATCCTGGTGTTTTCATAAGATCCATGGGAGCTAGAGGAAATTTAGGTGGGATCTCCGAAGCTACAGGTATAGCCACAGATATATTAGATATCTTTGGTTGTGACTACATATTTGTAGAAACTGTAGGGGTAGGTCAGTCAGAAGTAGATATTGTAAAATCCTGCGATACCACACTTATGGTGATGGTCCCAGGACTTGGAGACGACATTCAGGCTATAAAAGCCGGTGTCATGGAAATAGGAGATCTTTTTGTAGTCAATAAAGCCGACAGAGACGGATCAAAAAAGACTGCCAGAGAGATCAGAACAATGCTAAGCTATAAAACCTCTGATTGGACACCTCCTGTTGTAATGGCAGAAGCTGTAAATAATGAAGGTATAGAGGATATCACAATGTCTATATTAGACCATAAAGCCTATATGGAAACTAGTGGGAGCGGAATTGATAGACGGATTGAAAACAAAAAAAATGAACTCTTAAATATAGTAAGAGAGAAGATGTACCAGAAGTTACTGGAAAAAACATATGATGACAGACTTTTAGAGGTGTTATCTGAAGAGGTGGCTGAAAGAAAAAATAATCCATATTCAGCTGTGGAAACTATTTTAAACAGACTAAATATTAAATAAGGGGGATAAATCAACATGAAAGCAATGAAATTAGATCATATAGGAATAGCAGTAAAAAACATCGATGCAGTCGCTGACTTCTATCAAAATGTAATGGGAATCAATGTAACAAGTACAGAGGTAGTAGAAGATCAAAAAGTAAAGGTTGCATTTCTTCCACTGGGAGACACTGAGTTAGAGTTACTAGAGTCTACTCACGATGACGGACCTATTGCAAAATACATCGATAAAAAGGGAGAGGGAGTACAACACCTTGCCTTTAAAGTAGAAGATATCGATTATGCAATCAGTTACATGATGGATAGAGGATACAGAATGATCGACGAATCTCCTAGGTATGGTGCTGGTGGAGCTAAGATAGCATTCATGCATCCAAAGGGTACTAACGGAGTATTAGTAGAATTAACTGAAAGAAATCATGTTTAAGGAGGAATTTTACCTATGCCTATAGAAAAGCTTAATACGCTGGTTACAAAAAGAGAAATAATCTCTCTAGGGGGAGGTCTTAAAAGAATAGAAAAGCAGCATGCTAAAGGAAAGCTTACTGCTAGAGAAAGACTTGAAAAGTTATTTGATGCAGGTACATTTGTTGAAATGGATGCCTTCGTTAAACATAGATGTACAAACTTTGGTTTTGATAAGAAAGATATGCCCAGTGAGTCTGTAGTGACTGGTTATGGATATGTAAATGATAGATTAGTTTATGCATTTTCACAAGACTTTACTGTGGAAGGTGGATCTCTTGGTGAGATGCATGCTAAGAAGATAGTTAAAGTTTTAGACAACGCTGTTAAAGTAGGAGCTCCTATAGTTGGACTTAATGATTCTGGTGGAGCTAGAATCCAGGAAGCTGTAGACTCTCTTTCTGCATATGGTGAGATCTTCTTTAAAAACTCTATCTATTCAGGTGTAATCCCTCAGATCTCAGCTATAATGGGACCTTGTGCCGGTGGAGCAGTATATTCTCCTGCCCTGACTGATTTTGTATTCATGGTAGACAAGACTTCACAGATGTTTTTAACAGGACCACAGGTTATCAAAACTGTTACTGGAGAGATCGTTGACGCTGAAACTCTAGGTGGAGCTATGACTCACAACAGTACCAGTGGTAACGCACACTTCATCTCTCAAAATGATGAGGAGTGTCTGGATGAGATAAGAAGACTTATAGATTTTCTCCCATCTAACAATATGGAAAAGGCACCTAGGTCTGATTTCCAGGGAGACCTTAACAGACAATTAAGCGAGCTGTCTAATATTATTCCTAAAAACCCAAATCAGGCTTATGATATGTTTGATGTTATAAGAGCTGTAGTGGATGATGGTGACTATATGGAATATCAACCTCATTTTGCTAAAAATATAATCACTTGTTACGCTAGAATAAACGGTCAGTCTGTTGGTATCGTAGCAAACCAGCCTAAATTTATGGCAGGATGCCTGGATACAAATGCTGCTGATAAATCATCTAAATTTGTAAGAACATGCGACGCCTTCAATATTCCGCTACTTACACTAGTTGATGTACCAGGATTCCTTCCGGGAACTAACCAGGAGTATGCTGGAGTTATAAGACACGGAGCTAAGATGTTATATGCTTATAGTGAAGCTACTGTACCTAAGGTAACTTTAATTACCAGAAAAGCTTACGGTGGATCATATCTTGCAATGTGTTCTAAAGATCTAGGAGCAGACGTTGTACTGGCATGGCCTACAGCTGAAATCGCTGTTATGGGATCTGCCGGTGCTGCAAATATAATATTCAGAAAAGAGATTGCCGGTGCTGATGATGCAAATGCAATGAGAAAACAAAAGCAGGAAGAATATGAAAAGGAATTTGCAACACCTTACAAGGCAGCTGAAAGAGGATTTATCGATGATGTTATAGATCCTGCTACATCGAGACAGAGACTGATCGATGCATTTAGTATGCTGGAAGGTAAAAGAGAAAAAAGACCTGCTAAAAAACACGGGAATATCCCACTATAAAAAGGAAGTGATTATGTATGAATGTTACTGAGATTATAGAATTATTTTCCAATCCTGAGACTATACACACACTTACAGCCGGTCAGAAATCAATAGGAGTAGGTTTTACTGTTGCATTAGGTATGTCTATTACCTTCGTTTCTCTTGTAATTTTACAGTTTGTTATGACCGTTATGTCAAAGTTTATGGATGATTCTAAGGTTATAGAAAAAAAAACAGCACCTGTTAAAAAAGCAGCTCCGGTAGCTGCAGCACCTGCTCCAGAAGTGAGCAGATCCAATGATGAAGAAGTTATCGCAGCAATTACAGCTGCTCTATCTGTAAAGCTTAAAACACCAATGAGTAACATCATCATAAGAAATATAAAGAAAGTAAATAATAACCACCATACATGGAACAATGTCGGAGTCGTAGAACAGATGAACAGCAGATTATAACCTGGGAGGAATATGATGAAAAATTTTAGAGTAGTAGTTAATGGAAATGAGTATGAAGTAGGAATAGAGGAAATTTTAGGGAACGGAACTAGCGCTCCTGTTGTAAAGGAAACAATAAGAGTAGCGGCTCCTGCCCCTAAAGCAGCAGCCCCTAAAGCGGCTCCTAAAGCTCAGGCCGCTCCTATGCAGGAAGGAGAAGGAGCTATCGCAGCACCTATGCCTGGTACTATTATAAGTGTTAAGGCTAATAAGGGAGACCAAGTCTCTAAAGGAGATGTTCTGTTAGTGCTAGAAGCTATGAAGATGGAAAATGAAATCATGGCTCCTTGTGATGGTACTGTTGCTGATATTAATGTAAATTCAGGTTCTTCAGTCAATGCAGGGGATGTATTAGTAGTAATATCATAATCTGTTGAGGGAGGAAAATTTATGTTAAACGCTTTATTTGATTTTTTACATAGCACAGGTTTTTACGGTATGGACTTAAGTTCCCTTACTATGATCGGTGTGTCGTGCCTGCTTCTATATTTGGCCATCGTAAAACAATTTGAACCTTTACTACTTGTTCCTATTGCTTTTGGTATGCTTTTAGCTAACCTTCCAATGGCTGGACTTATGGCACATCCGGTAATGGAGATCAAAGATCATGTTGTTGAAACAGTGCAACCTGGAGGACTTATTTATTATCTGTTCCAGGGTAACCACTTGGGAATCTTTCCACCTCTTGTATTCTTAGGAGTTGGGGCAATGACAGATTTCGGTCCGCTGATCGCAAACCCTAAATCACTTCTTTTGGGAGCAGCAGCACAGTTTGGAATATTTGTAACCTTTGCCGGAGCAATCTTTTCAGGTCTGTTCACAGGCCAGGAAGCGGCATCAATAGGTATCATCGGTGGAGCTGATGGTCCTACAGCTATATTCCTTTCATCCAAGCTGGCACCACATCTGCTTGGACCAATAGCAGTAGCAGCTTATTCATATATGGCTCTGGTACCTATTATCCAGCCCCCTATTATGAAGCTGCTTACAACAAAGGAAGAAAGATCTATCAAGATGCAGCAGTTAAGAGTAGTTTCTAAAAAAGAAAAGATTCTTTTCCCTGTAATAGTTACTATTCTGGTTTCTCTTATTGTTCCTCCTGCAGCTACTCTAATTGGTATGCTTATGTTAGGTAACGTATTCAGAGAGTGCGGAGTAGTAGGAAGACTTGAAGATACTGCTAAAAATGCACTGATCAATATTATCACAATCGGGCTTGGACTATCAGTAGGAGCTAAAGCTACTGGAGCAGAGTTCTTAAGAGTTGAAACACTTGCTATTCTTGGACTGGGAATTTTAGCATTCTCAATTGGTACTGGAGCAGGTCTTCTTTTAGCAAAGCTAATGAACAAGTTCTTAGCTGTAAAAATAAATCCACTTATAGGTTCTGCAGGAGTATCTGCGGTTCCAATGGCGGCTAGAGTATCACAGGTTGTTGGACAAAAAGAAAATCCATCTAACTTCCTGCTCATGCATGCTATGGGACCAAATGTGTCTGGAGTAATAGGGTCTGCTGTATCAGCAGGAGTTCTACTTTCTCTATTCGGGTAATATAAAACAAATTAAAAAAGTTAAAGAAGAGAGCGAGCCCCCCTTGCTCTCTTTTTTACTTTTTAAGATAATTGACAAAAGCAAAAAAAATTGGATTTATTCCGATCGTAAGTTTCTTACTAAATTTATTGGTATGAAGGTTCACACTTTCTATTTTACCAATACTTTTATGATTTTGAATTTACTTGAAATAATCAAAATATGGTGCGGAGGTTCATACTATCAATTCTACCAATATTCTTTTAATTTTAAATTTTCTAAAACAATAAAAAAATGGACTGAATTTACTTCAGTCCTAAATCTCATAGTTTTAATTGGTGCGGAGGGGGAGACTTGAACTCCCACGTCAAAGACACTAGATCCTAAGTCTAGCGCGTCTGCCAATTCCGCCACCCCCGCAAAGTAAATTGTAAAGTTTTCTGCGATTGATGTAAAATCAATCTTGAAAAAATTTCAATTTAGGAAAATCTTCAAAAGATTAACCTGTGGCATAAGCTATAACGCTTATAAGTTTTAGTGGTGCCGCTTATCGGAGTCGAACCAATCACCTACTGATTACAAGTCAGTTGCTCTACCAGATGAGCTAAAGCGGCGTCTTAACATTTCTTCTAGCAAATGAAGTAAATCCATTCTTAAAGAAATCGTTATCCAAAGTCAAAAGACTCTATTTTTTATTATGGTCTTAACTAACGAACTTTTAGAAGATGAACTCGCTTCATCTGAAATAAAAGTTGTTAAGTTAATGGCGGGAGTGACGAGATTCGAACTCGCGACATCTTGCGTGACAGGCAAGCACTCTAACCAACTGAGCTACACCCCCATATTTTGTTCCTTTTAATGCTCAATAATTCTATCATTATGAACATATTTTGTCAATATCTTTTTTAAGATATTTGGTGCGTCACACAGGGGTTGAACCTGTGACAACTCGATTAAAAGTCGAGTGCTCTACCAACTGAGCTAGTGACGCATCTGTTTGCTTCTTCTCTTGAAGACAAGAGAAGAAGCAAAATATCATACCCAATTCTAGAAGTCAATTTTTTTTAAGTTTTTTTATTACTTTTATTTTCTTACCACATTTTGTAGGCCCCCTCTTTAAGCTAAAGCTCTTTAGGCACCTTAAGAATTTTTTTGCATTTATTTTATTCTTTCCTTTTTTTTCTTACTGTTATTTAAAGAAAAATAACTCCTTATCTATTGACTTTTCACTTTTTTAGAAATATCATTATGGTGTAATGTTTAATTTTAAGCTAATACTTATTTGCATTTAATACATCTTCTTTTACCTCTTATTATTTAAGGCTTTCCTTAAATAAAAGAGCGCTTAAAGGAAGAAAACAAACAAATACAAGTTCAGTTTTGGAATTCCAACACTAACAAAAAAAAGTTTTACGCATCAAAACAATACTGCGCTATTCGGATACTAACCACATTCCTACTCAATCAGATCTTTACCACATTAGAATTCGGAAAGTTTAATTAACTGGGGTTTAAAAGATGTTTAGAATTCATCTTTTAAAAAAGTTAGCCTTTATTTAAAGGGGGGGAAGTTTTATGATTGAAGTAGAATTGGTTAAAAAAGCTCAAGAAGGGGACCAAGAAGCTGTAACTCAGATTTTTAACAAGTATAGGGGATTTGTTATGATGAAGAGTCGTAATTATTTTTTAAATGGTGCTGACAGAGAAGATCTTCTACAGGAAGGTATGATCGGTCTTTTAAAAGCTATAAGAGCATATGATGATGGAAAAAATGCATCTTTTAACACCTTTGCTTCTCTTTGTATCAAAAGACAGATTATTACAGCTATTAAAAATTCTAATTCTGGTAAAAACAGAATGCTTAATATAGCTGTTAATGGGTTTTATGAGGGTGAGGAGTCCAATGTTTCCTATGAAAAAAAATCTTTTAATTTTTACAACCCTGAAGAGATATTTTTAGGAAAAGAAAAAATTGAAGGTCTAAAGGAATACCTTTCCCACAACTTAAGTAAAATGGAAAATGAAATTTTTGACTATATGCTTTTAGGAAACAATTATATTGAGATTGCAGAAAAAACAGGAAGAAGTATTAAATCTGTTGATAACGCTATCCAGAGAATAAAAAAGAAAGTAAAAGGATTCCTAGAAGATTATGAAATTTTTAGAAGAAATATGAATGGGAGCTGTTAAACAGCTCCCATTTTTTTTATCTTTCAACCCATTCTTTTATTGTGTCCTGAGTTTTTTCTACTATTTCATCATAGCTCAGATTTTTACTTACTATCTCATCAAAGAACTGTATCTCTACTTTTCCTGCTTTAGGAAGTTTACTTCCTGTAGGGAAGGCTTTATAAGCTCCCTTTATTCCAAATGGAACCACTGGAACATCTAGCTCCTTTGCTAAAATTGCAAAAGATTTTTTAAATTCTCCCATCTTTCCATCTCTACTTCTTACACCTTCAGGGAATATAACTACATTTTTCCCGCTTTTAAGTACAGAAGAAAGCGTCTGAAGAGTTTCTGTCAGGTTCTTATTTATATCCACAACCAGTACATTACAATTATCAGCTATAGACTTCATTTTAGAGGACTCAAAGTGCTTCACCTTGGCCATATAATAAGTATTTTTCAATACTTCATTAGGTAGTGCTTCATTTAATATCGCTCCATCTGCAAAACTTTGATGATTCCCTGCAAATATTACCGGTGAAGCATTTACATTCTTTACTCCAAGCTTTGTATGTTTTAAATAAAGAGTAAATACAGGCTTAAATAGCATCTTAGCAAGAAGTCCTAGGTTATTTGATTTTGGAAGACCAGCCTCTACTTCCTTATTTAATATCTCTCCCCAGTTTACATCTGTATCCACTATCTCATCTGAATGCTGCTCCAGATATTTCGCCAGCTTTTCCACAGTAGAGTGCTCTAATAGCAACTCTTCATTTGCCTCTATCCCGAAGGTATTTTCCAGGTAAGCTAGTAGCTCCACAAGTTCCAGTGAATCTAAGCCCAGGTCTAACTCTAAATGTGCATTTGGAGCTATCCCTCTGTTTTTTACTCCCTTTAAGTAATCAGCCAGTACTCTGTACTCCTCAAAGTCAGGTTCATCTATCTCTACCTCTTCCTTAGATACCATTCCGTCTAAGAACTCCTTTAGCATAAATCTTCTGATCTTTCCAATTCTTGTCTTAGGAAGTTCCTCTCCCACTACTTCAATACCAAGTACTTTTCTATAGGCAGGAGCTGAGTTGTTATACTTGTCTATTACTCCCCACTTAAGTGTTTCTCTTATATTTGTAATTCCCTCTTCCTTAATAGCCTGGAAGTTAGGATATACCACTGCTGTAAGAAGGTTATTATATTCTGTTACCGCTATCTCCTGAATAAGGTTGGTATTCAGCATTATAAATGCCTCTATTTCCAGGGGATTGATATTCTTACCATTTGAAAGAACTATCATCTCCTTCTTTCTTCCTGTAACATATAGTCTGTCACCCTTTAGCTCTCCAAGGTCTCCTGTATGCATCCATCCGTCTACCACAGTTTCAGCTGTAGCTTCAGGTTTATTATAGTACCCCTTCATTACATGTCTTCCCTTGGCTAGTATCTCTCCGTCCTCAGCAATCTTCATCTGAGTTCCGGAAAGAATGATACCTGCAGACCCTGGTACTACCTGCCCTCCCGGAGTAAACGCCATCATAGGAGCCGTTTCTGTCATTCCGTATCCCTCTAGTATGTCCAGTCCCAGTGTTAAGAAGTCCTTTGCTACCTGTGGCTCAAGCTTTGCTCCTCCGGCTACAAAGTATTTCATCTTTCCGCCAAAACCTTCGTGTACCTTTTTAAAGATCTTTTTACTCAGATTTTTATTCTGCAGTTTTTCACACATTCCAAACAGCATCTTAGCTACTTTATTTGAGTTTATCTTATCCATTATTCCCTTGTGGAACATCTCATAAAGCCTTGGAATCGCTATTATCATAGTTATTCCATTAGTTTTTAAGCACTCTGCTATGGCAGTTTTAGATATCTCTTTTAAGATTACCACTGTAGCTCCCTTAGAAAGAGGTATTATACCTGCTCCCAGTAGTGGAAAGATATGGTGAAATGGCAGAATTGCCAGAACCTTATCATCTGCGTCATATACATTATGCATATTCAGCCCTTCTACATTTACCAGGATATTATCATATGTCAGCATTACCCCTTTAGGACTTCCTGTAGTTCCTGATGTGTATAGCATAAGGGCTACATCATCCTTTTCAGGGTGTCTTAGATAATCTACATCACCACTATAGTCATTGGATATCTCATCTACTATGAGTACCTCCATCTCTACCTGAGCTGCTTCCATTGCTTTTCTTGTAGTCTCAGCATTCTCTTTAGATGTAAAGATATATTTAGCATCTGCATCCTTTATGTAGTATTCCAGAGACTCCGCATCAAAACTTCCGTCTACACATACACATGTAGCCTGCTTATCCCATATTGAAAGGAATGAATACAGAAATTCCTGTCTGTTTTCCATGAATACTATTACTCTGTCTTTCTTTCCTATGTCCAGTCTTGCCGCATAAGATTTAGACCACTTTATCATTTCTTTATATGAAATCTCTTGTTCTTCAAATTTTATTGCTGTTTTATTAAAGTCTGTTACAAACTTCATAAATCCTCCCTTTTGTAATTACACCTGTTATATTAAATTCAGATTATTATAGCACAATATATGGTATAAAACAATTTTTAAGCGTTTTCCTATGTTTTATTACGACTCAGTTTGAACTGTTAATTTAGGTTTCTTCACTAGTTTTTTCAAGGAATAGGCTCTCAAAAAAATAAACACGTTTTTTATAACAGGTGTTATTTAACCTTAATTGTTCCTTAAATTGAAAAAGGAGGAAATTTTCATCTCCTCCTTTACAAAGTTTACCCTCTATTTTTCAAGCCACTCCTTGATGATATCTCTTATGTCATCATTGAGTTCCTGGGAGCTTCTTTCCCCTGCCGCTACCTCATCAAAAAATTCTATCTCCACCCTTCCTCTATTGGGTGTTTTAGCTCCATATGGCATAAGGTCATAGGCACCTTTTATTCCAAAGGGTATTACAGGAACCTCCAACTCCTTAGCTAAGATGGCAAAGGTCTTTTTAAACTCTCCGATATCCCCGTCTCTTGTTCTGGCACCCTCAGGGAATATAACCAGGTTTCCTCCAGCAAGGAGTATCTGGGCAGCCTTTTGTAGGCTTTTCTTTATATTCTTATTAAGATCCACAAGAATGATATTACCGTTATCAGCTATAAACTTTTTCACCTTTCCTTCAAAGTGAATATTTATAGCCAGATAAAAAGTCTTTTTCCTTATATGTGGAGGAAGTATCTTGTTGAGCATAAAACCGTCTAAGAAACTCTGATGATTTCCCGCTATTATGCACGGTTTATCTGTTATATTTTCCAGTCCCCTTGTCTCCAGGTCCACATAATATTTTAATAGCGGATAGGTTGCTGCCTTCACCACACCTCCGGATATTATAGGTTTTGGCAGAGCTTCAATCTTATCTCCAGTAAGGATCTCCTTCCAGTTGACTTCTTCATAGACTATATCTTTTTTATTTTTCTCCAGATATCTTGCCAGCTTTTCCACACTGGAATGCTCAAGGAGGAGACCTTCATCTGCTTCCACACCAAAGGTATGCTCCAGATAGGACAGCAGTTCCACCAGCTCCAGAGAATCAAGACCTAGGTCTAACTCCAGATGAGATGTTGGTGCCACACCGCTTCCCTTTACTCCTTTTAGATAAGATGACAGCAGTTTATACTCCTCAAACTCCGGCTCCTCTACTACTATCTCCTCTTTATTCATACCATCTAAAAAGTCTTTAAGCATAAATCTTCTGATCTTTCCCAGTTTAGTTTTAGGAAGCTCCTCTCCCACTACTTCTATTCCCAGGATCTTTCTGTATGTAGGAGCCTCGCTGTTGTAGTTATCTATTACTCCCCACTTCAGGGTTTCCCTTATATTGGTAGCTCCCTCCTCCTTCATCGCATGAAGGTCTGGATATATCACTGCAGTAAGGAGGTTGTTATACTCAGTCACTGCCACCTCCTGCACAAGGTTTGTATTTCTCATTATATAGGCCTCTATCTCCAGAGGGTTGATGTTCTTACCATTTGAAAGAACTATCATCTCCTTCTTTCTTCCTGTTACATAGAGTTTATCTCCCTTTAGCTCTCCCAAATCTCCAGTATGAAGCCAACCGTCAACTATCGTTTCTGCTGTGGCTTCCGGTTTATTAAAGTAACCCTTCATTACATGCCTTCCCCTTGTTAGTATCTCCCCGTCTGGAGCTATGGCAAGTTCTGTTCCCGGCAGTACTAATCCTGCTGAACCTGGAGTTACATGCCCGCTTGGAGTAAAGGTCATCATAGGAGCTGTTTCCGTCATCCCATATCCTTCTATTACCTCTATTCCCAGAGTAAGAAAGTCCTTGGCCACCTGTGGTTCCAGCTTCGACCCCCCTGCTACAAAGTATTTTATCTTCCCTCCGAAACCTTCATGTACCTTTTTAAATATCTTCTTACTCAGGTTTCTGTTTTGTATCTTTGCACATATTCCAAACAATAGAGAAGCCACCTTATTGGTGTTTATCTTATCCATTATTCCCCTATGAAACATCTCATAGAGTTTTGGTACCCCTATTATCATAGTTATCCCGTTTTTCTGCAGACATTCACCTATAGCTGCCTTGGAAAGTTCCTTTAAAAACACTATGGTTCCTCCCTTGGAAAGGGGGATTATTCCCGCTCCCAGCAGGGGAAATATATGGTGCATGGGCAAAATAGCCAGTACCACATCGGTTTTTTCATATACATTATATGTATCAAGGCCCTCTACATTGGCAAGAATATTATCATAGGTCAGCATTACACCCTTGGGATCACCAGTTGTACCTGAGGTATACAGCATAAGGGCTACAGCATCTCTGTCTGGATGTTCCAGATACTCCACATCTCCGCTATACTCCTCATCTATCTCATCTACCACGATGATTTCAAGAGTAACTCCTGCTCCCTCTATTGCTTTCTTGGTTGTTTCCAGATTCTTTTCCGAGGTAAAGATATATTTAGCCTGGGCATCCTTCAGATAGTACTCCAGTGTCTGAGAATCAAAACTTTCATCTAAACATACACTGGTTCCCTTCCTATCCCAGATTGCTAAAAATGCATACAGAAGCTCCGGTCTGTTTTCAATAAAGATTATTACTCTGTCCTCTTTGGCTATATCCAGCTTCTCTCCATATACCTTTGAAGACTTTATCATCTCATTATATGAAATTTCCTTGTTTTCATATCTTATTGCTGTTTTATTAAAATCCGTTACAAACTTCATAGGCTCCTCCTGACAAAACATATATTACATTATATTCTACCCCGTTACTTTGGCCCTTCCTTTATAAAAATTTCATCTTAATAAAATTTTAGTAAATAAAAACTGCCGGCATATGCCGGCAGTTTTTATTTATTATTTTTTTCAAGTTTTTTTTCTATGACACCTCTTGTATCCACTACTATATCTTTCACTCCATACTCCTGTCCCCCCAGAGCTTTAAAGAACTCTATCTCCACATCTCCCTTATTTGGCATACTAGCTCCATAAGGCATAGCTTTATAGGCTCCGTCTATTGCAAAGGGAACTACCGGAATGTTAAGTTCACGGGACAGTATTGCAAAGGTCTTTTTAAATTCCTGCAGATCTCCGTCTCTTGTTCTGGCTCCTTCAGGGAATATCACCAGATTTTTTCCTTCACGCAGTACCTTGGCTGCTATCTGAAGTGTTTCCTTTAGATCTTTATTTACATCTACTAAGATTACATTTCCTCTGTTAGCTATAAACTTTCTAAACCCACTTTCAAAGTGAGATGAAACTGCCAGGTAGAAGGTATTATCCCCTACTTCATCTGGTAGAAGGGTGTTTAACATAAACCCGTCTAGGAAACTCTGATGGTTTCCTGCAAAGATACAAGGAGATACAGTAAGGTTTTCCAGCCCCTTCACCCTCATATTCAGTCTGCTCTTTAATACAGGTGTCGTAAATAATCTTATAACCCTTCCCACAATATGAGACTTAGCCATATCTACCTGTACATCCTCTGTGAGTATCTGCTTCCAGTTTATATCACCACCGTGAAACTCTCCGCCCTTTTCTTTTATAAGATCACACAGCTGCTCCATACTACTTATTCTGGCGATATCTTCCTCATGAATCTCAGCTCCGAAGCTGCTCTGGATAAATGATAACACCTCTACTATATCAAGGGAGTCAAGACCCAGGTCAAGTTCCAGGTGAGATTCCGGTAACACATCAACATCATGGGTTTCCTTTAGGTATTTTTTCAGATTGATATATTCTGTTGTATCTTCAACGGGAGATTTCTCTCTCTTTACATCTGCCTTCTGATTTTCCTTCACAGAATCTCCAATGAGCTCCTTTAGTTTAAATCTTCTTAGTTTTCCAAGCTTTGTTTTTGGAAGTTCTTCCTTCATAATCTTTACTTCCAGAATCTTTCTGTACTTAGGAGCATCTACATTATACTTATCTATTATCTCCCATTTCAGCTTCTCTTTTATATTGGCGATCTTAGCTTCCTGTACCTCTTTAAAGTCCGGATGTACCAGAGCCATCAGATGATTATTATACTCTACTACTGCCATCTCCTTTATGAGGTTGGTACTTCTCATAATCTCATCCTCTATATCAGCAGGGTTTATATTTTTTCCATTGGAAAGAACTATCATCTCCTTCTTTCTTCCCATTAGATAGAGATGTCCATCTTCTAGCTTACCCAGGTCTCCTGTATGGAACCATCCGTTTTCATCTATTGCCTCAGCTGTGGCTTCAGGATTATTCAGGTATCCCTTCATTATATTAGTACCCTTAGCCAGTACCTCTTTGTCATCTGCTATCATTACCTCTACTCCGGGTATCGCTTCCCCCACTGAACCTGCCTGGGAATGTCCCGGTCTGTTAAATGTTATTATAGGTGAGGTTTCAGTAAGACCATAT
>Ga0209379_10001489_pt1 | contig 15331 bp, 15 predicted proteins | sample tdDd001_FD_187124 | JGI IMG/M metagenome (GOLD analysis project Ga0209379, IMG submission 187124) | Marine sediment microbial communities from the Atlantic coast under amendment with organic carbon and nitrate - tdDd00.1 (SPAdes)... | ecosystem: Environmental > Aquatic > Marine > Coastal >...
GAATGCGCCCGGTGCCATAGCCATAACTGTCCAGTTGACCCAGCCCTCTGGAACTACACTGTGACCAAGCAGCGTGCCGAACGCGAGGATTTCGCGGACAAAGGATAAGACAAGCAGTGTGATCGTGTATCCGATGCCATTTGCAAAAGCATCGATCATTGAGAAGTTCACTGGATTTTTCACAGCAAAGGCCTCTGCACGACCCATGACAATACAATTGGTTATAATAAGTCCGGTATATGCGCCAAGCTGCTTGCTCAGGTCAAAGAAGAATGCCTGTAAAAACAGCTGAAAAGCAATTACGAATGTGGATATGAGAACCATGTACGTAACCATTCGCACGCGGCCCGGGATATATTTTCTGATCATCGACGTTGTAGCCGATGACGCCATAAGAACCAGTGTCACACCGACGCCCATGCCGATAGCGTTTTCAATACGGTTTGTAACAGCAAGCGCTGAACAGATACCAAGAGCCATAGCGTAAATCGGATGATCCTTGAAAATGCCTCTACTCAGCAGCTGATACCACTTTGTATAACGCAGACGAATTAGTTTTTTCTTCATTGATTTAGGACCTCCTTTTGATTTTGATAGTTTTCATTCAGCATCAGTTCAAATGCGTTGCTGGTCATTGTCGCACCAGAGATACTATCAATTTCCGTTTCAGAGGACATATCTGCGCTCTTTATGATCGCAATGGCAGGACTGAATTTTTTACCCTTGAACTTGTTCAAGTACCACTGCTCTGCAATCACACCGCCGAGACCTGGTGTTTCTTCGTTGTAAATAATCTGAATAGCTTTGATCGTTACTAAATCCGGTTCCAGTGTCATAAAACCGTCTATAGGTCCCCACAGGCCTTTGCCGTTGATTTCAAATCCGACAGTGCCGTCTTCAGAATAATAAAGGACAGTGTCGTCTTTGACTTCTTTTCTGACAGATTTCTCATAGACATCTAGGACTGTAGCTTCTGTAAAATCGATCTCAAAAGCGTTTAGTATTGTGCTTTTCAGCGTGTATTCCTGGTTTTCTGTAATAAGGTCCATCGTATAGCCTTGGGAGCCGATTAGAATTCCAGCTGCAACAATACCGAGTATTACGACGAACTGAATCATCTTAAACTGTTCTTTCATTATGCGGCCTCCTTTTTAAGTTCTAAAGGCTTATACTTGCGATCAAGCATATACGAGTCAATCAGAGGACCAAATGCATTCATCAGAATGATACTGAACATAACGCCTTCCGTATAACCAGAGAAGCTTCTGATGAGGACAGTGAACACTCCAAGCCCGATTCCGTAAATGACTTTTCCAGCCTGTGTGTATGTTGAGGACACAGGATCCGTTGCCATGAAAAACGCACCTAAAAGGAGTCCACCGGTAAGAATCTGATAAACTGGAGCTGAAATCGTTTCAGGCATAAATATATGCCCTGCACCTGATAATACCAGTACAGTGCCAATATAACTCACTGGGATTCTCCACGAGCTCACCTTTGTGACCATCAGGAAGATCCCACCTAAAATCAAGCCCAGTCGGAAGGTTTCACCCATAGAGCCTGGAGCCGCCCCCATAAGCAGCTGCCATGCCGAGTAAACCATAGGTTCGCCAGCCTTCAAGAATGTCAGCGGTGTTGCCGATGTAATCGCATCTGGAATTGCTGCAAAATCTGTCGTGAAGAAATGCCCTCTGCTCACTAGAGGATTCACATAGCTTGATGACATGTAAAACGGAAAGGCAATTGTGATAAACAGTCGACCCACTAAAGCAGGGTTAAAAATATTTCGTCCTGTTCCGCCAAAGACTTCCTTGCCGAAGAACACACCGAAAACAATGCCTACCGCCAACATCCATAGTGGAATCGTCGGAGGTAAAACCAATGGATAGATCATACATGTAACGAATATGCCTTCATGTATTTCCTCTCTTTTTACGATTGCGAAAATCCATTCCGTTGTAATACCAAATAAATACGAGAAGAATATCATCCAAAAGGCTTTCATGCCGTAATTGTAAAGCGACATCACAACTGCTGGCATAAGAGCGAATACTACAAGAATCATCATTCGCTTAATGTCCATGCCTTCACGGATATGCGCCCCACCTGCAGTAACCTCTGCTGAACCTTTCAGGAAGAAGTCGATCGCCTCCCACGCAGGCTTTACGATTCTATTTTCTTTTAACTTATTCACCAGCTGCCACCTCCCTGCTCGTTTGTGCAACGATGTCACACTCTGGAATAACATATTCCTTATGGCTTATTTCTGCCTTTTCCAGTTCCTCTTTGGCTAATTTAATGTTTGATACAACCTCAATTTTCGACGGACAGACATAATCACAAAGGCCGCACTCAATGCAGTCAAATATGTTGTACTCTGCCAGTCTCTTATTGATGATGTTCTTGTCCGCGTGCTTGTGCAAGAGGTGCGGAATAAGTCCCACAGGACATACGCTTTGACAATAGGTACAGGATACACACGCACGTCTTTCACCCTGAAGGTTTGTCCCTGCCGTTTTTTCAGATTTTGGAAGTAGTTTTGACAAAAAAGTATTTGTAAATGAGTCCGCATTTTTACCGCCTCTTAAGAAGAACAAAACTTGTCTTCGACGATCTTCCGGCACTGCAATAATCACGTCTGTATCAAATGTGACTGTATCTTCATCTGTCAAAAGTCCGCCGGATAGAATGCTGTTTTTGACAAGACGAATCTCGCCTTCAGCCATGTAGCTCTTGGCTATATCTTTCACTTTTGTTCCTACAGGCACGTCTAGAACCAGATTCTTTTTCCACCCCGGGCCTGACAACGCCAAAACAGTCGAATCGACTACTTTTTTTTCTGTTACACTCTTAGCCACTTGGAATACATCTTTAATGCCTAGCCATAACATTCCAAGATGCGCTGGCCCGTATCCAACAGGATATTTTTTCCCTAGGACAACAGGTACGGTAAGTTCCTTACGATTAGCAGGATACTTACTGGCAATAGTGACTAGACTGACCCTACTTAACCTTTTTACTTCCGCAGAAAGCAGCTGAACCAAATCTATTTGGTCTTCCCCAATAACAAGGGTCATCTTGGCCCTTGGATAGCTTTCCTGAATGTTTCTAAGACCGCTGATAAACTGGCCTTTTGTCGCTTGATTCACCATACTTTTCATCGGCAGGCTATATGGCTCTGTTTCTACAGTGCTGATGACAATGTCTCTAACATCATAGGGCGCAATCTTTCCAACAGTTTCTGTCAGTGCAGTGTCCGGCCCTGAAAAACCCGTAAGATTTAAAGCGTCCAGTACATCAGCAGCTGTGATACCTCTGCCAGGTTCTATCACCGATCCGATCATATCTTTCACAGGTTTGTAAAGCACAACGTCCCCCGAAGGCTGCCCTTCAAAATTATTGAACTTATATCCGCCTGTGAAAGTTTTGTGATTCACCTTCATAAACTTTCCTCCATTTTTTATTTCACCAGACTTCTTCCATATGCACCGCCTGGAATTAACAATTATGAGGACAACTTTTTTGTGAAAGTTGTCCTCTCTTTACTTTCTAAATCTTTGCTGTGTTCTCTTGCAGCAGGAATAAAATAACTTTCTGATATAACTGTTGATGATTTTCCTCTGATTCCACTAAGATATTTTCAAGTTCCGCAATTTTCTCAATGACCGCCTTTTCAGATAAGTGCTGTCTTGCTTCATCCTCACACTCTTTCATAAGCTGCTTTTCAGTTTTACCAGTATACTGAAGATATATCTCAAAATTACCGTTATTCTGCTTAAGTTCTTTTTTAAAATCCTCAAAAATTCTATTTTTCATATCTATAACGGCTTGAATGTTTAATTCAATTTTTGAGTCTGAAAGAATACGCTCCATCATCGTATTAACGACCTTCGCGCTCTCACTAATCAAATATTTTGAATCCATTTGGTCTGGATTTTCAGTGATATGAGGTCTTTCTATTCCAAGCCCTTTGTATTTTCCAAGCTCTACGTTCATAAAATCACCCTTACGCTTTTTCACTGCTTTCCATCACTTCCGTAATTTCAGTCTGTACATCTTTTGCTGAACTTTTAAATTCCCTTACCGTCTCACCGAATGACTTTCCGATCTCAGGTAGTTTTTTCGGACCAAAGACAAGAAAACCAACAACTAAAATTACGAGTAATTCTGCTCCACCTAATCTTCCAAACATTTTCTTACCTCCTAATAATCAAGTATTCCAGCACTTTGAAGTATTAAAGTACATTGAAATATTGCCATCAACACAATAATCGCACTTAAAATAAAATCCTTTTTACCTAAGCCGCCTTTTTTTGTTTCTTCCATCTTTCTACTCCTTTATTTCTTAATTTTGTCGTAAGGTTGATCGAGAACCCTATTGGACAGAAATACGTACAATAAAATCTATATTGGAAAAGACTGATAAAGATTAACAAAGGCAAACTAATCCACATGATCGGAAGTGCTGTCATATTAAAAATCGCACCGAATGGATCATAAGCCAATGCGTATATCTCATGATTTCTAAACACAATCATGAGCGCAATGTACGCAAGTGTTGGAGGAACTAGTCTGAACACACTGACAAGTTTTGGGTTTAACTTTATCTGCTTAAGACCTCCAAACCGAAGGATCACTTCCTGTACTGCACCAAAAGGACAAATCCATTGGCAATATAGGTTTCTACCTGTCAGGAATACCAAGCCCAACGTCCCGAAAATCAATAAATACCAGCTAAAATTGTTCATTCCAGGCCAACTGCCATTCATAAACGAGAAGATCATACCAAAATTAATAAACTGATTTAAGTAGAATCCAGTCACAGTAACTGAGTACAGAAGAATCCACTTTCTGAATTTATTGATCGCCTTGATGCGAAGACTCAGCACCGCAATCACAAAGATGAACAGCAATCCAGCTTCCTGAAGGCCAAATGAGAAGACGTTGAAAGGACTTATCACAGTTTCATCGAAATAATTCTCAGCAACAAAAGATGTTCCATCATTAACAGCTTTTGCTATCGCAACAGAAGATATGGTTGCTCCACCAATTGAATCTACAGAATTCTTGCTGTAAGCACCGTCGACATTCTCGAAATAACCTTTGGCATTATTAATTGAGATAGGTTCCTTTACAGATAAGTCTGTAAATCTTTTCTCAAACTTCGATGCTTTGATTTTCTCGAAAAATGCTGGTGTTTCACTCTCCGCAATAACATCCACTACATTTATATGACCAATCTCATCAATTATTGTCATAACTTCGATAGTCGACTGGTAACCTACAGCTTCTGAGAATACAGCATAATATCTATTAGATGATTGACCGCTACTGTATGCTTTGAAAACAAGAGGAGAATTATTCACCTTTTCAACTTGGTCAATACTGAGTTCCGATTGATAAATAAACTCAGAATAGTCCTCTGTTTCTTTACTAGAAATCATGCTGTAAGCACCATAGATTAAAAGCGTTACCGCTAAAAATAGCAGGTAATACTCTTTAAATGTCCATTTCCTTTTCACAATATTTCACTCCCTGCTTCAATAAGCAGCCCACTTTCAGAAAGCGGGCTGTTCTTCTTATGATGACGCTGATTTTGCTGTTGCAATAGTGGCTTCAGCTGCTGATTCATGTTTCACTTTTAGTTTATAAGCCGCTAAGGCACACACAACAGTCAACCCACCGAATACAAGTATGCCCATATTGGCTGCTCTGACTTCGTTTTCTATATATGAATCGTATGACCACAAAATCGTAAATGCTGTTAAAAGAGATGCTAAAACCACAAAAGTATAACTGCCCTTACTGAAAACACCTTTTTGCTTCATTTTCATATATGTGTATGTCATCACAAACGTTGCAATAGAACCTGAAATAAACCAGGCTAACTGATGTAATGAGAAAATCCATTTTAGTAAACTTACTGTCATATGCATATTCTTCACTCCTATCTATATTTTCGTCCAAAAATCATGTACTGTATCTTTAAGATGCTTTGATTCAAAACGTTCCTCAGGCTCAACAGGACCACCGTATCCGAAGAGTTCATCAAGATCTCTTAGTAGTGGTTTGAATGGGGTTAGTGTCACCAGTTTTGCCAGGTCGTGATGCCATTCATCAATCTTATTGTACGGACATACTGAAATACATGTACCACAGTCTCCACCGTTGTAAGTCCAGAACGACATACATCTCTCAGGATTCATAAACCACTTTTCCACACCAAGCGTCGTGGATTTTGTCACTTTCCCTGAACTGAACACTGCGCCTTCAGTGAGAACTTGAGCCGGCTCATGAGAAATTGCCTTGCCAGGACAAGCGTCAGCACATTTCATACATACATCACAGAACTCCTTGACACCGAACGTAACCGGCTTATCTGGATGAAGCTCTAAATCGGTATATACTTTTGCAATACGAATCCTAGGTCCATACTTTTCCGTTACTAATATCCCCATTCTGCTGCCTTCTCCAAGCCCTGCTTCAATCGCAAGTGGAACAGATATAGATGTATCATTCCCGCACGGAGCAGCTTTATAGCCCATACTTCTTAGGAAATCAGCAATTTTGTGCCCTGTTTCAGCCATTCGTGAATAAGCCATTCCTGCTGCCGCACTAGCTACCAACGCCGGTGCTGTTTTGAATGCATCATAATCCATTTCAAACGCCAAAACGATTACTGACTTAGGCTCGAAACCTGCATCTCGAACAAAATCGGGCTTCATAGTTGTGACTCCGTATGTTTCAACTTCGCCTTGAGCCAATTTCATCGGATTAAACGGAGCGAACTCTTTAGTACCGTCCGGTAAAGTAAATGGCTCTTGTCTTACATTCGGTGTAGCCCATTCTGTATAAGTCCAGCGCTTTGTATTCTCGTTGTAAGGTGCTATTCCAACCAAATCAGCACCAAGGAATTTAGCAGCTTTCTTGATGTGCGTCGATGCTTCCTGTGGATCCATAAATTTGTATTTCTCTTCCCCATGGGCAGCCATAGAATCAACTTTTGAGTTGTCCCACGAATACAAGCTGTTAACGAGAACAGGCATATCTTTTACTTTCTCGCCAGTCATCGGATTGACAGGATGGGTTTGAATATATGCATTGCGTATTCCAAACTCACTATTCGTCGCAAAATGCTGATCCACACTCCACGCCGCATGAGTTAAAGCTGCATCAATTTTTCGAAAACCTAATTTTCCCACGTGTCTGCTGGCTACATGACCTTCATGCTGGACCGCAAAACCAAGTCCCGTTTCTTGCACAGTCTTTGCGTCATATGATTTTTGAATGTATTCATCATCATAAGCTTCATTGTCCCAGAACGTGCGCATAAATGTATGGTACTTCTGGTTGAATCCTTTGAACTCGTCCGTAATCTCAAGTGGAAATCCATCATGTTTTTTACCAAGTTCAAGTGCAAATGATGGTTTTGGATTAGTCGCCAGCGCAGCACCTGACAATGCAGCTGTCACGCCTGTGATTTTTAAAAATTCTCGCCTATTCATTCTCTTTTCTGCCCCCTAATTCATGGATCGTTAGCGTACGATTGTTAATTGAGTAACAACCTTCTTAGACATTAATTTTAATTTTTCAATGTCTTTTTAACAATCAATTAGGACTACTGTGCTGTACCGAGTGACTATTGTCACTCAAAAGTTTCAGAAGATCATTCACAACTTCTTCTTCTTAAGATATGATCAAAAGTAATTACAGCAGTTTGAAAGGAGCTTTTTATGAGCAATATAAATTACTATGATAAGATTGGTCATGCGCTGAAAGACTTACGACTCAAAAAGAATCTAAGCCGCAAGCAATTAGCAGAAGGCATTTGCTCAGTTTCTTATATTACGAGAATTGAAAATGGAAGCCGGTGCCCCACCTCTGTAATTCTGAGGCAGCTGGCAACAAAACTGGGAGTAACCACCGAGGAGCTCTTCCGTGCTATTGAATCCCCTTCTGCGATTCGAGTAAAAGAATTAATTGATCAGCTTTTTTACACTATCGAACGCAGTAATTACGCCGACATACTTAAAGCCATAGATGAAAATGAGAACGAAATTCAAATTAGTTCAATCCACGATTTTCAAATTGTCAACGCTCTCAAGGTAAACGCATCTGCTATGCTTGAGCAAAAGTACTCTGATGGTATAAATAAACTTCAGGAAATACTCGAGTTGACATATATACGAGAGACAAAGCCCACAGATATAGAATTTGGGATCATGACATCCATATCATATTTGATGCACCTTAATGGTCAAAAAGCAGACGCATATCTCACCCTGATTAAGCTTAAAGATTATGTTGATTCAATCAACTTTATTCATACACAGTTTCTGCGTCCCAGATATTATCTGTATTTAACCCTCATAAGCATTGATTTTATTCCGATTGAGGACTCATTTAGGCAAATAGAACGTGCCATTAGTTACTGCAAAGAAAAAAATTCGTACCCTCTTCTCAGAGAACTTTATGCTGCAAAAGGAGAACTCTTTCTTAGATCTGGTGATCAACAGAACTACGATCTTTGGATAAGCAAAGCACTCACACTTCATGAACTTATAAAATGCTCTGATGATGACTATTTCCCCACATTCCTTGACTATCGAAAGAAGCTAATCCTACAGGATTAGTTTTCTTCCTGTTTCCCGAGTCCTTTAAAGGCCAAACGTGGTTGGTTGCTCTAATCCCATTCTCCATATAGTAATCATATGCATAATCATCATGTCCTATCTAAATTTTTGCCCAGAAATCATGTACAGCGTCTTTTAAATACTTAGATTCAATACGAACTTCAGGCTCTACAGGCCCTCCGTATCCGAATATTTCGTCAAGGTCTCTAAGAAGTGGTTTGAATGGCGTTAGTGTCATTAGTTTTGCTAGATCGTGATGCCATTCATCGATCTTATTGTATGGGCATACAGAAATGCAGGTTCCGCAATCGGCGCCATTGTAGGCCCAGAAAGCAAGACATCTTTCACCATTGACAAACCATTTCTCAACGCCTGTCATTGTTGACTTCGTGACCTTACCTGTATCAAATTCCATACCTTCCTCGATGATTTGAGCCGGTTCATGACAAATCGCCTCGCCTGGACAGGCATCCGCACACTTCATGCACACATCACAGAACTCCTTAACACCAAAAGTGATCGGTTTATCCGGCTCAATTTCAAGATCTGTATAGACTTTAGCCAAACGAATACGCGGTCCGTATTTCTCTGTAACCAACAGTCCCATTCTGCTTGCTTCTCCTAGGCCTGCTTCAATGGCCAGCGGTACGGAGAGAGATGTGTCATTGCCGCACGGTGCAGCCTTATAGCCGATGTTCCTTAGGAATTCTGCCACTTTATGCCCCGTTTCCGCCATCTGGGAATACCCCTGCCCAACAGTGGAGCAGCTTGCCAGTGACGGCGCTGACTTAAGTGCATCGTAATCCATCTCAAAAGCAAGAACGATAACTGATTTAGGCTCAAATCCCGCTTCCTTTTTGAAGTCCGATTTTACATGCGAAACTCCGAATGTCTCATATTCACCTTGTTCAAATTTGAACGGATCAAATGGCAGGTACTGTACAGTTCCATCTGGCATAGTAAACGGTCTGACATTAGGGATGGCCCAATCTTCGTAAGTCCATCTTTTTGTGCTTTCGTTGTATGGTGCAATACCGACCAAGTCAGCGCCCAAATGCTTCCCAGCCTTTTTTACATACTGCGCAGCTTCCTTCGCATCTTTAAACTTGTACTGATCTTTGGACATCCCATGCTTATGCTCCACTTTTGAGTTATCCCATGAAAATAATCCTGGAATAAAAACAGGATTGTCCTTCATCTTTTCACCTGTTACTGGATTTACTGGATGCGTTTGAACCAAAGAATTACGCACCCCTAATTGACTGTTTGGAGCAAAATGGTCATTAACACTCCAGGAAGAGAGTTCAAGTGCCTTATCGACTTGCCTGAAGCCCACTTTTCCAAAATTCCGACCATATTTCAGCCCTTCGTGCTGAGCCACAAAAGTAAGCCCTACTTCAGCCATTGACTTATAGCCAAATCGTTCTTCGATAAACTCGTCAGTTGGCCCTTTTTCACCAAGTGTACGCAGGAAAACATGATCTTGCTGACTGAATCTTCTAACATTTTCAACTACTTTATTGGGAAAGGTATCATGTTTCTTCCCGAGTTCTAATGCAAATGACGGCTTTGATGTAGAAGCAAGTGCTACACCAGAGACTGCAGTTGTCACACCTGCAGTTTTTAAAAATTCTCTTCTATTCACCGATATTACCCCCTATAGTAATGATTTCCATGCGGTCCTGATCGTTAAGCAAATCACAACCTCTATGGATTCATTTTATAGGCTCTACTTTTCAGCAACAATCAAGCGTTACTATAGTCATGCAACGTTACTATTGTCACGTTTTTACCGCAAACAACGAACTCAAAATGTGCAAAATATACTATAATGATACGTAACAACATCATTAAGCTATGTCATACATTCGAAATCTGTATTATATGCATAGTCTTTTCAGCAAGAAAGGTGTCGAGAACATATGGTAAATTTCTATGGTGAAATTGGAAACGTAATTAAAAATCTCAGAGAGCAACGACGGATGTCTAAAAAGCAGTTGGCAGAAGGAATATGTTCTCCTTCTTACATCTCTCGAATAGAAAATGGCGATCGTTGTCCTACTTCTGTAATCTTAAGACAACTGGCCAACAAACTCGGTATTGCGCCTGAAGAGTTATTCAGAACGATCGAATCCCCAACTTCATTGGAAATTAAAAAGCTGATCGATACACTGCTTCAACACGTCGAGCGAAATGACTTTATGAGTATCGCTTCAATCATCGCAAAGAATGAAAAATACATTCAAATGGCTTCACACTACGATTTGCAGCTCATCACCGCTCTCAAACTCTTTTCAAATGCCGTCTTAGAAAAGGATTTCAGCAAAGGGGCTAAGCAGCTCGAATCAATCCTTTACAAGACATACAACCAAAGTTGCTGTCCAACAGACATCGAACTTGGTATTATGGGCGCTGTTGCCCATCTCATGATCCTAGACGGCAGACTCGAAGAGGCCTATGCCTTTCTGATCAAATTTGAGAAGCACATCGATAATGTCTACAGTGTTTTCACTTACGAAGCTGTCCCGAGATACTACATAACTTTGACACTCGCGGGTATGGATTTCATCCCGGTTGAAGACTCTTTCAGATACATTCAAAGCGCAATCGATTACTGTAAAGAAAACAATGTTCACGCATTCCTTCGCGATATTTATGTTGTGAAAGCTGAGCTCTACCTCAAAGGCGGCGATCGTAAGAATTATTCTCTTTGGATCGATAAGGCCGTTCAATTGCACGAGTTAATCAAATACTCTGATGATGATTATTTTGAAACGTTTCTTAGAAGCAGAAAAAATCGTCATAAAGTGTAGTCCTTCCTTAACGCCTCAGTCTATATATTGGCCCAGAAATCATATACAGCGTCTTTTAGGTACTTTGATTCAAGACGCTCTTCAGGCTCAACAGGTCCGCCGTATCCAAACAACTCATCTAGGTCTCTAAGAAGAGGCTTGAATGGTGTTAGTGTCATCAGTTTAGCCAGGTCGTGATGCCATTCATCGATCTTATTGTAAGGACAAACAGAAATACATGTCCCGCATCCAAATCCTATATAGTTCCAGTAGGAGAAACATCTAGTGCCGTTTACAAACCATTTCTCAACACCTGTAATATTGGATTTGCCAACAACACCTGTATCCATTTCTTCACCCGCAACAAGCACCTTACATTTTTCCTTGGAGATCGCTTTACCAGGACAGGCATCAGCACACTTCATACATACATCACAGAATGCCTTAACACCAAAAGTACTCGGTTTGTCTGACTCAATTTCAAGATCAGTGTATACCTTTGCCAATCGAACTCTAGGACCAAACTTTTCAGTCACTAGCATCCCCATACGGCTTCCTTCACCCAGTCCTGCTTCTATTGCAAGCGGCACAGAAATGGCTGTATCGTTTCCACATGGAGCCGCATTATATCCAAGGTGTCTTAAGAACTCAGCCAGCTTGTATGATGCTTCTGCCATTCTGGAATACTCCTTAGATACCGTTGCAGAACTGATATGTGACGGCGCTGTTTTAAAGGCATCATAATCTTGTTCAAAGGCCAGAACGATAATAGACTTTGGCTCGAATCCAGCTTCACGTATGAAATCTGACTTAACAGATGTTATACCGTAAACCTCGTTTTTCCCGTTTTTAAAGGCCTGTAGGTTAAAAGGATTATATTCTTTTGAACCATCAGGCAAGTCGAATGGTTTTACATTCATACTTGACCATTCAGAATACGTCCATCGCTTAGTTCTCTCGTTATATGGTGCAATACCAACAAGATCAGCACCTAAAAATTTTGCTGCCTTTTTCACGTGAAGCTGCGCGTCTTTTGTATCCTTAAACCGATGTGGTCCTTCTCCGCTTTTCAATTTCTTGTCAACTTTCGAGTTATCCCAAGAGAATAGACCTGGAACCATCACTGGTTGCTCCTTCATCTTTTCTCCGGTTTTGGGATTGACAGGATGCGTCTGAAGCAGAGCATTTCGAATACCATATTTGCTCATACCACCAAAATTCTTGTCAACAGCTACAGCACCAGCATTCAGCGCCATGTCAACCGCTCTAAAACCTTCTCTTTCTGGATCATGACCCTTTGCTGTGTTGAATCCGAAGCTTGTAGCAATAAAGCTTACACCGGTCTCTCTAGGTGTATAATGGTCAAACGTGTTGTCGATGTACTCATCATTGTAGTTTTCATTGTCACTGAAAATTCTCATGAACATAGTATTACTTTGACTGAACCCCTTGTAATCTTTTGTCACTTCATAGGGATATTCATCATGTTGTTGCCCCAGCTCAAGCGCGAAGGATGGCTTAGGACTCGACGCAAGAGCAACTCCCGAAACGGCAGTTGTAACACCTGCGATTTTTAAAAATTCTCGCCTATTCATTCTCTGTTTGCCCCCTGTTATTAAATAAAGTTTTGTCTAAATCATTCATCTGTTATAAACATGAAATGCGTTAAAAACCAGATTTCGATATCGTTAATCCAGTAACAATTCATCTGAGCTTATTTTAATTGGTCACTTTACTGCTCACAATCCATTGTGACTATAGTCGAGAATTTGTGACTATTGTCACGATTGGGACACTTATTCAATATTCACTTTTTAGGAAGGATAGGATATTATTTAATTAGGATTGTACTTCGAAGGGAGTTTTCATGAGCAATACAAATTATTATGGTGAGATCGGAAGTAAACTTAAGGAACTAAGGCTTATAAAGAACCTGTCTAGAAAGCAGTTGGCAGACGGGATCTGTTCTGTATCATATATTGCCAGAATCGAAAATGGAAATAGATGTCCGACATCGGTCATCTTAAGACAGCTCGCGATAAAACTCGGGACTACGACTGAAGAGCTTTTTAGAGTTATTGAATCCCCGCATTCGCTCAAGGTCAAGGATTTGACGGAACAACTTTTCAGAAATGTTGAGCGTAATGATTATAAAGGTATGGCTCAAATTATTGACAGTTATGAAGAAAACCTGCAAATCAACTCCATTCATGATTTACAGATCATCAACGCTTTTAAAACTTTTTCCTATAGTATGATGCATAAAAAATATGCCCAGGGTGCAGAACAGCTTCGAGAAATTCTTGATTTAACTTATTCAACAGGCACGAGTCCTACAGATATAGAATTTGCAATCATGACTACAATTGCATATCTGCTCCTCCTAAACAGACAATCAGCCAAAGCTTACGAGTATTTGACGACACTTGACCGGTATGTTGACTCGATTCGCTTTATTCATACAAACACAGCGCTGCCAAGATATTATTTATACCTGACTATGGCAAGCATGGATTTCATGCCCCTTGAAGATTCCTTTAAGCAGATCGAACGTGCCATCGAATACAGCAAGAGAAACAACGCCCACCCTATTTTGAGAGAGCTCTATGTGTTAAAGGGCGAACTCTTCCTGAAGGAAGGCGATGAGGAGAATTATAAAGTCTGGCTCGATAAGGCTCTGACATTGCATGAGCTTATCAAAGTTTCAGACGATGATTACTTCTTAACATTCGTTGAAAACAGAAAAAAACTAACCCATTCTCAGGGTTAGTTTTTCTTTTTTTCATTCAATTTACACAGTCGAATACTCAGCTCATACAGAAGCACCAGCGGTATCATTGTAATCCCCATTGATACAGGGTCTGGAGGCGTTAAAAACGCTGCTGTGATCAACATAGCAAAGTACGCATACTTCCTAATCCAGCAAAGAAGCTTTGAACTGATTATTCCTATATAGGAAAGAATAAATACGAGCACTGGCAATTGGAATACAAGTCCAAATGACAGCAGCATTCCGCTTAGAAAATCTATATATTTACTTGCTCCCATAACCAGTTTAAGATCAATATTTCCTGCTAGTTTTTGAGAAAACATCACATAGTACGGCATCATAATAAAATATGCAAATGCCACACCACCGAAAAACAGTATGCATACAAGGGGAATATACTTGTAAATGTATTTCTTTTCCTCCCTGTCAAGAGCTGGACTTATAAACATCCAGAGCTCAAATATCATATACGGAAATGTGACGATTACAGCTACAATAGAAGCCAGCTTTACATGAAGCAGTAGTGGATCAGTAATATTGAAAGCATTCAACTGAACATCTACTTTAGATGTAAGAGTCACGAAGTCCAGTATCTCAGGTACATACATAAAAACTGCTACCAGAGTTACCATAAAAAAAACAAGTATCCTGATCACTCTCATGCGAAGCTCGTTCATATGGTCCAGTAGAACTTCATTTTCTTTTATTATCTCACTCATTCCTTACACCCACTTTTACACCAACACACATATTGTCTAGCCTCCGGCAAATTATTTCAATTGATTAGATTCGACCTCAATCAAGTTTAACTTCAATTGACAATATTTTATCAGTTAGGATGTCACCATCAATGCTTTGTGACTACTGTCACGAATTTATTCTGGCATTAGGAGCAAACTCCTGTTAGCATTAATGATCAATCCACTGATTCTGATGATGAAATGAAAAACATAAAAAGGAGCGTTGCGAATGACTTTCTTCGAAAGTCATTCTGCAACAGCCCCTTCTGGAGTATTCATATTAGATTAACGATTCTAGAATTTACCGTTGTTGTTCATCCATTTATCTTCTGAAAGCGTAGGTTCAATGACGTCCCAATGCTCTGCAATTTTGCCATTTTCAACTCTAAATAGATC
>Ga0209379_10001490_pt1 | contig 15331 bp, 15 predicted proteins | sample tdDd001_FD_187124 | JGI IMG/M metagenome (GOLD analysis project Ga0209379, IMG submission 187124) | Marine sediment microbial communities from the Atlantic coast under amendment with organic carbon and nitrate - tdDd00.1 (SPAdes)... | ecosystem: Environmental > Aquatic > Marine > Coastal >...
GATCCAGAGCGAGAGTATAAAGAACTCTGTGAATCACTCGGTGGTGACTGGATTAATGCAGGTGGTGGTATCAATGGGAAGATTAATCCATTACAGATAAGACCTACACCTGTTGATACGGATGATAAATTTTATAGTGATGATGGCAATGGTATGGGAGACATGGCCATCTATATCAAGAATCTCGATATCTTCTTCAGCTTATATATCCCATCTTTAACTGATAAGGACAAGGCAATTCTCAAAGGGTTAGTCATTGAGTTGTATCATAAGTTTGATATTACTTGGGATACTGACATTAATCAATTATCAAATGATGATTTTCCAGTATTCAAAGACTTATATTATTTAATAGAAGACAAGTCTAAAGAGCAAGAAACATGTTTAAAAGCAAATGAAAAAAATGAATATAAAGATTTAGCGTTACTATTACAAGATATTGCTCTTGGTAGTGACGCTTTTTTATGGAATGGAAAATCGACAATTGAAACCAACACAAGGTGTATTTGTCTAGATACTCATGATTTGCAAAATACCAGTGACAGCATCAAAAGAACTCAGTATTTTAATTTATTGACTTGGTGTTGGCAACAAATGAGTGCAGATCGGACAGAACCAGTTCTATTGATTTGTGATGAAGCTTATTTGATGATTGATCCTAATGTGCCTCAGTCATTGGTCTTTCTAAGAAATGTAGAAAAAAGAGCAAGAAAGTACGAAGCAGGCATAGCAATTATATCTCACTCAGTTGTAGATTTTCTTGATCCAAGAATCAAGATGTACGGTCAGGCACTTTTAGATATTCCATGCTACAAGATTCTAATGGGATGTGATGGAAAAAACCTAATTGAGACAAAAGAGCTTTATAATTTGACAGATGCAGAAGAAGAACTCTTATCAAGGAAAAAACGTGGAAATGCCTTGTTAATGATTGGGTCAAAGAGATTGCATGTAAATTTTGAGATTCCTGAATACAAGCTCAATTTTATGGGCAAGGCAGGTGGAAGATAAACAAGTGGTACTCATCATGAGTGCCACTGATTGGAGGAAACGATGAAAAAGAAGATGGTTATAGAATTACTTTTATATGTTGTTTTAGTTGTTGTAGGTATTATTATGTTGTTTACCTATAAACCTGATAAACCAGAAATTATCATGCCAAATGATTTTCAAATAGAGAGGAGTGAGTGAGATGATTTTATACTTATCTAGTAATGAAAATATTAATACAATTGACTTTTTATCTGATGAAGCAGGTATGGTGATTAAGAAGTTATCGGGTACTTTTAATTTTAATCAGTTTGTTTTAAATGATATGAGAAGTTTTACTCATTATAGTTTTCTAGTATTAGATTACAATGCTTTAACAGATTCAGATGATGAATTTATTGAAGCTATTTTGGCTTTTAAAAGGATGTATTCATCAAATGTAGTTCTGATTATGAATCAAGATAAAAGGTTAGAGAACCTGATTTATAGGTTAATTGAGTGTGATTTAACAAACCTTGTCTTTAACGAAGATGTGGATGAGCTGAAAGCTGATGTTCTAAAGTCAGTAAGTGATTTAGGCATATCTAAGAGAGAGCTTCAAGGAAAGATAAACTTCATATTTGGAAATACTGATTATAGAATTGATAAATATGATTTTCTAAAAGAGAACGTAAAAATTGGTGTAGCAGGAACAATGAACAGAGTTGGTACAACAACCATGGCACTAAATCTTACGTCTTACTTAGCAAGTATTGGGGCTAGAGTATGCTATGTAGAAGCTAATACGAATGGACATTTAAACCATTTGTTTGAAGGCGTGGAATTGAAAGCAGATGGATTTTTAGTTAATGGTGTTAGGTATTTAACCTTGGATTCCTTAAACGATGAAAATTTTGATTTTATCATTTATGACATGGGGGTCTTAGATAGGAGAATAAGACATGCAATGACTAATAATTGCGATGAAGCATTTCTTTGTACAACCTATAAGTCATATGAGCGGGATCAAGTAAAAAAAGCATTTATGCTATTAGAAGATGATGAGTATAAATTATTCACTAATTTCGCATCTGAATCGGAACAAAAAGAGATAGTTGAGATAAATAAGAAATTCTATAAATTAGGTTATACACCAAATCAATTTGACACAGAAATTAATAGCGAGTTGTGGTTGGAAGTCTTGAACGATTATATGAAAAGTAATGATTAAGGAGTAGTTAGAATGAAAAAGGTAGATCTTATCAATAAAGTATATCAATTAGAATTAAGCAAGAGAGCGACTTTGGTTATTTTTTATTTAATTAATAGAGCAGATTGCGAATTAACATGTTTCCCTGGCATTAAGACGATTGCTAGGGAATGTAATATGAGTACGAGAACTGTCCAAAGGGCATTGGGGGATTTAGAAGAAGTGGGTCTTGTCAGAAAAGAGAGTAGATTTCATGAGCAAGGTGGACAGAGATCAAATCTTTATTATCTTCAGATGCCAGAAACAGAGGAGATGATAGAAAAAGTGAATTTTGAATCCTACAGGGGAAGTAATGATAATGAAGAAGAATTAATGTTAATCGAGTTAGTAGAGAACGAAGAAGCAATTGAAGCAATTTTGATAGAGAAACAGGTAGAAATATGTGGTAGAAAGCTAAATCAACTAATGCAAAATAGGCCTGACATATTAGAGGTGTCACGGGGGGATAGTCATTATGCCAGTCCTTGAATTATTCACTCTAAATTAGGGATTTTGGTAAAAAATACTTCATGGGAATTCTTAGAAAAGCAAAAAAGTCGTGTGGTTAAGAGCGAAGTATATATATCAAGTATGTAATCGACTTCAATATATGCATGAATACATCTAAAATTATTAAATAATTATGTTCTGATAACGATCATTAGCATAATCTTAAAAATGTAGAAATGAAATTTAAGATTTTTTCAAGGAGTACCAATGTATTAACGGTATATCCATTTCCTTATGATGTACATTATATCTTTCAAAGTCAATATTGTGTTAGAAGTGTTGAAGCTCCATGATTATAGTCAAGAAGTACTTGTTGATTTTGAGATTGATTTTATCTTATAGTTTATATTTAGACCTCTAAGAAAAATAGTCTAATAAAGTGAAGTTATATAGTTTGAGCATCACGATATGGACTTCGGTGTACGATGATGGACAAAAATGTACAATAAAGTATTGACATATCCTTTTTAGGGTGTTATTGTATAGTTAAGATAAGAGCAAAGTTGATTAAGGAGGTACCTATGTTAAATGATTTTTTAACAATTGATCAAGTATCTGAAAAACTTGGAATACATTCAAAAACGGTGAGAAGGTATATAAATAGTGGAAAAATATCCGCTCAGAAGATTGGTGGTTCATGGAGAATAAATCCTGAATCATTAGATATCTACTTAGACTCATGTGATAACACTAGCCATGGAAAATCTCATATCAGCAAAGATGACTTTTGTATATTTATGGACAGTGAGTATTTCGATTCGGAGGATTCTTTACAAGTCTGTACTATAGTTGACTGTTATGTATCCAATGAAAATGTAAAGGAACTACTAAAGGAAGTCATGGGTGTAGTCGCAGAGTATAGTATAGACAATAAAAAGAGTAGATTTAATTATGTCTATGATGAAGCAGATAGCAAAATAAGACTTGTTTTTTGGGGAACACCAACATTTATGTATTCAATCATGAGTATAGTTAAGAATTATGAGTAATCATGGAGGTGATGAAATGGTAAAAAATAATGAGACTCTTAAAATCGATGGTATGACATGTGCCTCTTGTGCTCTAGCAGTAGAACGTGGTGTAGGCAAGATTGATGGAGTTACAGAAGTTAATGTGAACTTTGCTACTGAAAAGATGGATGTCGTATTTGACAATGAAGTGGATGTTGATGCTATTAAAGAGGCTGTTGTAAAAGCTGGTTATTCTGTAGCAGAACAAATAGAACACAATGAAATTACACTACCAATTGAAGGGATGACATGTGCATCGTGTGCTGCAAACATAGAAAAAGCAGTTAAGAAATTAGATGGAGTTGAAAGTGTAAACGTTAATTTTTCAACTGAAAAAGCAACTATAAAGTACAACTCAAAAATTGTACGAATTTCTGAAATTAAGCAGGCAATAAAAAAGACTGGTTATGAACCCCTTGAAATTGAAGTAACATCTTCATCAGATGATGAGAAACTAAGACATGAAAAAGCAATGAAAACATTATGGAAAAAGTTCGTCATTTCAGCTGTATTTTCTTTTCCACTTTTAGTCATTGCAATGGGACATATGTTAGGTCTTCATCTTCCTGAAATAATCAATCCAGAAGTGAATCCATTAAACTTTGCTCTTGCACAAATGATCTTGGTTATTCCTTCTGTCGCGGTTGGATATAAGTTCTATACTGTTGGTTTCAGTGCTTTATTAAGACGTACTCCAAATATGGACTCATTAATTGGAATTGGTACAGCTTCAGCAGTACTTTATGGACTTTATGCAACATTTAAGATTTCTCAAGGAGAAGTATCATATGCTATGGACCTATATTTTGAAACTGCTGGTGTAATCATAACACTGATCTTACTAGGAAAATATTTGGAATCAGTTACTAAAGGAAAAACATCAGAGGCTATAAAAAAATTAATGGGTTTAGCTCCTAAAACAGCAATTGTTATTCAGAATGGTGAAGAAGTGGTGCTGCCAATTGATGAAGTGGAAGTAGGAGATATAATCGTTGTTAAACCTGGTGAAAAAATACCAGTAGATGGTGTTATAGTAAAGGGTGTTACTTCAGTTGATGAGTCGATGTTAACAGGTGAGAGTTTGCCAGTTGATAAAACGGTAGGTTCTAATGTTGTTGGTGCAAGTATTAACAAAAATGGTATGATTCAGTTTAAAGCAACAAAAGTTGGAAAAGATACTGCATTAGCCCAAATTGTTAAACTTGTTGAAGATGCTCAAGGATCTAAAGCCCCTATAGCAAGAATGGCTGATATTATCTCGAGCTATTTTGTTCCTATAGTAATCCTCATATCAATCATCGCAGGATTAGCATGGTTGATATCGGGTCAATCAGTCGTATTCTCTCTAACTATTTTTATTGCAGTACTAGTTATAGCATGTCCATGTGCTTTAGGCCTTGCAACTCCAACTGCTATTATGGTAGGTACTGGGAAAGGTGCCGAGTATGGTGTATTAATTAAAGGTGGAGCACCTTTAGAAACAGCATATAAAATTGATACAATCGTATTTGATAAAACAGGTACAATAACTGAAGGTAAACCAGTTGTGACTGATATCATTACAAAAGGTAAATATAAAGAAGATGAATTACTTCAATTGGCAGCCTCTGCTGAAAAAGGATCTGAGCATCCATTAGGAGAAGCTATTGTATTGAAGGCTGAAGAGCACAGTTTAGAGTTTAGTGAAATTAGTAATTTTGTTGCAATACCAGGTCATGGTATTGAGGTTGATGTAGATAAAAAACACTTGATGCTAGGTAACAAGAAATTGTTAGTTGATACAGGTGTCGAGAATTCTTTAGAACATGAATCTGATATGTTAGCCAATGACGGAAAGACGCCAATGTATATAGTCATTGATGGTAGCTTAGAAGGAATAGTTGCAGTTGCAGATACTACTAAAGAAAGCAGTTTTGCAGCGATTAAGGCATTACATGCACTAGGTATCAATGTTGCAATGATTACTGGAGATAATAAAAGAACTGCCAATGCTATTGCAAAAGAAGTTGGTATTGATATTGTACTGGCGGAAGTTTTGCCTGAAGATAAGGCAAAAGAAGTTCAGAAATTGCAAGATCAAGGTAAAATCGTTGCAATGGTGGGAGATGGAATCAATGATGCTCCAGCATTAGCACAAGCAGATGTTGGGATTGCAATCGGCTCTGGTACGGATGTTGCAATGGAATCAGCTGATATTGTATTGATGAAAAGTGATTTAATGGATGTGGTAACAGCAGTCCAGTTAAGTAAGAAAACTATTAGAAATATTAAGCAAAATCTATTTTGGGCATTTGCATATAATACAGCTGGTATTCCAATAGCTGCTGGTGTATTGTTTGCATTTGGAGGACCTAAATTAAATCCTATGATAGCTGGTGGTGCTATGGCATTTAGTTCAATTTCTGTTCTATTAAATGCACTTAGACTAAAAAGATTTAAACCACAAATATAAATTTGAAGGAGAAAATTATGATTAAGGTATGCGAGCATTGTTCAAATATCAATATTGAACAATTGAAAGAAACTGTTGGTGAAGATAAGGTACAAGTAGGTTGTTTTGGTAATTGTGCAGCTTATGAGACTGAAGCTTATGGTTATGTTAATGACGAGTTAATTGTGGCGAGTAATACAGAAGACTGGATTAAAAAAGTCACAGAATAATACAATATAAGGAGGTAGAACATGAAAAAGCAATTAGTTATTGAAGGAATGTCGTGTGGTCATTGTTCTTCTAGAGTGAAAAATTCTCTAGAAAGTGTTGATGGAATTTCAGATGTAAATGTTGATTTAGGAACTAAAACAGCTTCATTTAATGTTTCAAAAGAGTTTACTGATGATTTCTTCAAAGACTTAATCACAGACGTTGGATATGAAGTAGTAGATGTTAAATAGTTTAAAGGGAGAAGTTAGCTTCTCCCTTTAATGTTTTCTAAAAATATTTCATATCAAGAATGTGGAATATCATAATGAAAATGGTCATCACCATTAGTATTCTGTGCATTACTTTAACTCTGGTATAATTAGTACGGATCTTGGTAAGTTTCATATAGGTGCCACTAAGTCCTAACGTTATTATAAATAACCAGAGAAAATATCCTGAGTGAATTTCGATGGATTGTAGTAATGTATAGCCATGTGTAATTCCAGTAATAAGTGCTGCTGTACCAAAAACAGGATGATAGGAGTGAATAAATGGGATAAGTTTTCTTAATATCTTCTTTAATGACGATATAAACAGATTATCGATTTTACTCTTCTGTAATTTCTTGTTAATCCAAAGTAATATATAGAAGAGAGTTGATAATAAGACTAATGTTACAGTCATCCAGCCTAACAGTTTGGATGTTTTATAAGGCAGTATAATCATAGTTAACCTCCTATTCTAAATTTATTATGTTTTCAAGAATGAAGTGGATTTCATCTAAAATCATTATAATTGAAGAACTTTGATCTTCGTTCAATGATTCGATTAAATCGATAAGATGTCCGTAGAGTAGTTTGTTTTTTTCTTCTAGCTCTTCTTCTAAATGCATAAAGTTCTTCGTGTATATATCACTATATAGTTTTTTATAATTATCATTAGGTGACAGTTTATAGTCTACTATAATCTGCTGTATCTCATGTAGGTGTCCAATTGAATGCTTGTCGATAGGCTCCATTTGGTAATTGAACTTCACTTCTATTGATTCTGTTTCATCATCTTTGTTAGATTGGATTAAACCATTCTCTTCAACTTCTATATTTGGTGTTGTTTCCTGAGTAGCTTGATTATTCTCAGAGTTCGAAAGTACTGGATTCTTCTTAACTTCTTCTTGTTCTTCTGAAGTATGTTCGTTTAACATTGGGACTTTGTTGTCACTTCTCATAAATATAGTTTCTCTTTCTTCAATGACATATCCTAATAACATAATTAAAGTTATAATTATAAGGACCTTGAAAAGTTTCATTATAAATCTCATAATTAATCCTTTCTTATTCTTTGTGAAATGGTATCAGTATACCGAATGCTAAACCTTGCTTTTCTGTAGAAATTATACTTATTGTTCCGTTATGTTGTTCGATTATTGATTTTACTAATGTGAGACCAATGCCTAAACCGTTGTTTCCTGTACGAGAAGGATCACTCCTATAGAACCTTTCAAAGATAAGTTCTTGATCTGCTTGAGATATTCCTACACCATCATCAGAGTATCTTATAGAGAGTTTATTATCTCCTAGAATAGCCAAATCTATTGTGATTTTGCTTTTATACCCAGCATATTTAATCGAGTTATCTATTAGATTGATAAGTACCTGTTTTAGCTTCGACTCATCACATGGGAAAGATCTTAGTAGTCTCTCTTTTGAATTTTCATTTATGTTTACTTGGTAGGCGAAATTATTCTCATTGAACTGAATTTGAAAAGAGTTTGCTAAACTCTGTACTAAATCAATAACATTTACTTTCGAATACCTAAGTTTCAAATTATTGTTTTCAATGTTTGCAAGATTTTCGACTTCATTGACTAGTTTTTTTATCCGAATTATTTCTTCGTGACAACTGACTAAGCGCTCAATTTCTAATGGAAATATCCCATCGATTAAGGCTTCTAGTGTTCCTTGAAGTGATGTTAGCGGTGTTTTAAGCTCATGTGCCATATCTTGAGTCAATTGTTTTCTCAGAGTTTCCTGTCTGTTAATTCTTTGTTCCAATAAGAGGGTGCTTTCATATAAAGAGTGCAATTCATCGACACCTCTGTCATAAACAGGCAATAAGTTAGTCTTTTCACGAAGCATTAAGTTTTGAAACTCAACTATTCTTTTTATTGGAGATGTAATGCTTGTTGTATTTAGAATACCTACTAATATTGATAGTACTATTGCTAATATGGCAACCCAAATGATAACAGTATTAATCCTAGACAAGAAGAACAGCTCCTCGTCATTAAAGTAATATGGTCCCATATATCCTATAGTTAAGATGGCATAACTTTCATCATTATTTTTTAGTTCATATTCTTTTTCTGCATACTGACCATTCCAATTGGAATTATGATCAAACATGCTATCTCGAACATTAGTAAGCATTGTTTTACATAAGCCAGAGTTATGTTCAGTGGCAGACCAAATCAATGATTTATCCATATCGTGAATTTGTATGATGAACCCAGATTCAATAGCTTCAACCCCTAAGTGAGTAATATCATCAAGATTAAAAGCATGTGATGTGAGATAAGAATATTCTAGGTTGTGTATTAAGGTTTCAACTTTATCTTCATTTTTACTAATGACATATTGCTTGAAACCTTGTGTAATACTGAAATTCAACATGATACCAATAAATGTAACAACTAATACAGTTAAAATGATATATGAAAAAATCAGTTGAGTTTGCATTTTATATCGGAATTTCATCTAATAATTACTCCAAATTCATAAATTGATAACCGATGCCTCTAATTGTCTTAATGAAATCATGGTTTGTGTAGCTAGATATTTTTAGTCGTATGTTTTTTATATGAGAATCCATACTTCTAATGTAACCTTCATATTTACCATTATAAACTTGATCAGCTAATTCCTCGCGGGTAAAAATTTTACTGCTACGCCTAGCTAATGTATATAAAATAAGGAATTCTGTTTTAGTTAACTCCAGGTTATTGTCTTTATAGAAGACTGCATATTGATCATAATTAAAGGTAATCATTTGCCTATCATTACCATCTCTAAAACTGTCATCAACACGTCTGAATAATGCTTTGACTCTAGCAACTAGCTGCCTTGGACTGAACGGTTTAACAACATAGTCATCTGCTCCAAGTTTTAAACCTTCAACTATACTTTCATCGTCCCCTTTGGCTGTTACCATTATGATAGGAACTGAAGATGTTAATCGAGTTTTCTTACAGATTTCTTCCCCTGAGAGATCAGGTAACATTAAATCAAGCAAAATAAGGTCAATGGTGTTCTCTTCAAGAAGCGATAATGCAATTTTTCCAGTTGTTGCTATTAGGACATTAAATCCTTCATTTTCTAAATATGATTTTGTGAAGTCGAGAATCTTGGGTTCATCTTCAACTAATAATATAGTTTTATGGTTCATCTATCCTCCTTGAAGTGATCTTTATTATTCAATAACATCAATATAACTTGTTATCATGCCCATCCAGCAGGTATAAACAATTTTACCTTCACTAGTCGGGGTGAATTCAATAATATTGATACCCGGTTTGAGTTTTGCAGTAACATCAAGCTTAGGAACTGTTAAGGGATTATTACATCCGTTTATAGATTCTGGGCTAGCATTAATAATCAACTTTACAGGAATGTCCTTCTTTACTTGTATAGGTTCATACTTATCTGATGATAAATCAAATTCAACAATTTGTACATTATCTTCAATAGAAGCTTGTATAATATCTCCTGAGTTCGTGTTAATGATAGCGAGTCCGGAAAGTGATAAAGCTCTTGAAAACATAGAAACAGCAAGAATAAATACTAATAATCCACTGAAGGAGAGTATTTTTTTTGAGAATCTGCTATTTAAGAAAGTACTGATAAAACCCAAGGCAAACATTAATGGAAAAGTCCCTAATCCAAAATAGAACATAGATAAGGCACCCATTAAAATGCTACCAGTGCCAAGTGCATATAATTGCATAGTTTGAAGAGGTCCACAAGGCATGAATCCATTCAAAAGTCCAACAATAAGAGGATTTTTATTAGAAGTTGTTTTTTTGATGGAAATATTCTTATTATTCTTATAGAACTGAGGAATATTAAAATGTAAGAGCTTAAGCATCTTCAATGACATTGCGATCATTAAAACACTAATAAGAAGTGTAAAATAGCCTTTTGATTGCCCGGTGATACTAATGACATTACCAATTCCTCCTACAATAGCGCCAATCATTGTATATGAGATAAGGCGACCCAAATTATATAAAAAGCTTGGTTGAAGTTTATTACCTGATACTTGCTTGCTACATTGACTGAGACCAATTCCACCACACATAGCCACACAATGTAGTGATGTGAAAAGTCCAACAATAAATAGGGTACCATATCCCATTGACTGTCTAATGTTTGGGATGAAATCAAAGGAAACTCGATTTTCATATTTGATGATAAAGTATGCTAAAACGAGCAAGGATACATAAGTAATAATATTTCTAACTATCATATTATTTTTGGTTAATGAGACATGATATCCTAATCTTGAAATTTCATTTTTAATGTCATCTAAAACAAGTTGATCGTCGTGTGTGACAATCAACTTGTTTTTCGATACAAAAACTTGTACATCAATTACATTTTTAAGTGAAGATAAACCATGTTCTAGCTTAATTTTACAATTATTACATGTCATTCCCTCGACTCTCAAAATAGTTTTATTCATACTAACGTCTCCAGTTTTTGAACAATGGTTCAAATTCAGCTAAAGCATCTATACTAATCGTAATGCTTTCCTCATCTTCTGATTTCATCGCCTCAAGTACTGGCACAGGGTTACACCCACCTTTAATCAATTCAATTTGATCTATTGTAAACTGGTTACCGCAGTTATTACAAATTAAAACATCGCCAAGTTGTTCATAGTAACCTCTCCCTGAATTATAGCATACTTGGCATGTATTAAGAGCTGTTCTAACTGTACCATCATTTGCTCTTACAGCAATTAATTCCATGTATGTACCATTTGACTCAAAAGGAATGAACATAGCTGTTTTAGTGATTTCACTTTTTTCAATTACAATACCACCACTTGTTATTGTTTCAATGTCTTTATTATTTGTTGATGTCATCAACGTTGAGACAATTACTAGCACAATCAAAAGACTGCCACCTATTAAATATAATGTTTTCCTCTTCAAAGTTACCTCCTAAAATTAAAGTTTTATTAGTTCGAATTTATCGATTCAAAAAATGGAAAATCTCTCAAATGAGAGATTTGTATTGGCGGGATAAATGGGACCACCAATATCCACTAAATGTTAAAGAAGTTGTCTGTTCGTTAGTGAAATATTCAAACAACTACAAGTTAATGTTATTAGAACTATGTGGATTTTTAATGGATTTTATGATGAAATTTCAAAGCCTAGTCAATTCAATCTATTTTTCCTTAGTTACTATGTAATTAGGCGAATCTTAAGTAAATGATTTTAATAAGTAACATTTTCTGTTAGTAAGAATGCAAAGCGTGATAGCTATAGAATATCACCAGCATAAAAAGAACTTAAAGGCGAAACATAAATTTTAAGCAGGGAAGTTAACACCTAACAAAAAGTATAATTTTCTTATATGGTCGAAGATACCCCTACAAAAGTATTTTGAAGTGCTCTACTTTAAGCAATGATTATTCTGACAAATATTCAGAATCCAGTTGTCATGTGAAATCTCACATTCATTTAATACAACCAAATTCTGCTCTTAACAGTTTTAAGAAGCAATTTTGGGGTAAAATGAATAATAAACTTCATTTTATGAAAATGGATTATAGTAGGTAAGTTTAACTAGAGAAGTAGAATTCTGGTTATATTAATAAGGAGGTTAGCGCTATGTATCAATGTCCAATGAAATGCGATAAAGGTAAACTTTATTTGGAAGCTGGCAAATGTTTGACTTGTGGTATGAACTTGATTGAAGTAACCTCAGACAGTGACGGTGTAAAACCTGATTATGATCATGTTGAACATAATCACAATCACTCTAATGATAATCATATGGATCATCACAATCATAAGTTGATGAGTGATAGCCACCACTGTCTTTGTGGAGAGGAAAACTGTGATGGGAGCTGTGAAAAGCACTGTCAATGCACCTTTTACGAAATGGAGATGAGTAAACCGGTATTTGACGGTAACACAAAAAAATCCGAAAAAGCTTTTATTTGTCCAATGAGGTGTGAAGGTGAAAAAACTTATCCCGCTCCAGGTGACTGTCCAGTTTGTGGAATGCATATGACTGAAGTTATTGGGTTTGGCACTAAGCTTGATGAAGAAAATGATGAAGGTCTTATTGTCTACAATAAGATGCGATTAAGACTCATATGGAGCGTTATTTTCACAGTACCTATTTTTATACTGGCAATGGGGGAAATGGTACCTGCATTTAATAGTATTATTGAGTCAATAATTGACAAAAGGGTTAATCTATATTTACAACTGATTCTATCCATACCGGTTGTATTTTATACATCTAAATTCATATATGTTAATTGTTATAAAAGCATCATAAAGTGGAAACTGAATATGTTTACACTGATAGGAATAGGTACTGGTGCAGCGTGGGTCTATAGTACCTTTGCGATTCTATTTCCTCAGATTTTCCCATTGGAGCTAAGGAGTCATGGGGGTTATCCAGCAATTTACATGGAAACTACGGTTATTATTCTAACCTTGGTTATTTTGGGTCAAATGCTTGAGCTTTATGCACATACTAAAACAAACTCAGCAATCAAAGAGTTGCTTAATTTGGTGCCGGCAACAGCCATTGTCTTAAGAGGTACTGAAGAAATTGAGATTCCTTTAGAAGACGTTGTACTAGGTGATAGGTTACGCGTTAAACCTGGTAATAAGATTCCAGTAGATGGTATTTTAGAATCAGGTAGAGGAACTGTTGATGAATCAATGATTTCCGGTGAACCGGTTCCTGTTGATAAAGAAGAAGGAGATCGTGTAACTGGTGGAACGATCAATAATAATGGCTCCTTTATTCTAGTTGCTGAAAAAGTTGGAAATGACACGGTGCTTGCCAGAATCATCAATATGGTTAATGAGGCATCTAGGTCTAAAGCACCTATTCAAAAAATGGCTGATCAAGTAGCTACCTATTTTGTTCCAGCAGTATTGATTATTTCATTTGTTACGTTGTTTGTATGGGGTGTCATTTTTAGAGACTGGGAGCTTGGATTAGTGAATGCCATTGCTGTATTGATCATTGCCTGTCCTTGTGCTTTAGGCCTTGCAACACCAGTATCAATCATGGTCGGAACTGGTAAGGGAGCACAACTTGGTGTACTTATAAAGAATGCAAAAGCCATAGAACAGATGAGGAAGGTTACAACAGTTCTTGTTGATAAGACCGGTACATTGACAGAAGGAAAACCGTCCTTCAAAGACAGTGTTTCATACAGCGACAAATTTTCAGATGATGATATACTAGACTATGCTGCAGCCATTGATAATAACAGTGAGCATCCTTTAGCCCAAGCTATTGTCAAAGCTGCAAAAGAAAAAGGACATGTTATTGTTCCTTCAGTTGATTTTGAGTCAATTACAGGAAAAGGTGCAATAGCGAAAATAGAAACAGTAGTATACGGAATCGGAAATGGAAAGTTGCTTGATTACCTAGGAGTATCATCAAACTTTGAGGAAGAATCAGTTATCAGTCGCCAACAAAAAGGTGAAACAGTTATGTATGTTACAAAAGAGAATGAGCTCATTGGTATTGTTAGTGTTAGTGATGCAATTAAGTCTTCTACGCCAAATGCAGTAAAGATTCTTCATGATTTGGATGTTGAAATACATATGTTGACAGGTGATAACGAAAACACTGCAGGTGCAGTGGCATCTGCCCTTGGCATCGACCACTATATGGCTGATTGCCTACCAGAGGATAAGTTTGAAAAAGTTAAGCAACTCCAAAGTAAGGGTGAGTTTATTGCTATGGCGGGTGATGGTATAAATGATTCCCCTGCAATTGCACAAGCAGATGTTGGTATAGCAATGGGGACAGGGACTGATGTTGCCATGGAAAGTGCAGATGTGACATTGGTGAAGGGTGACCTAATCGGTATAGCCAAAGCGAAATCTTTAAGTGTCAAAGTAATGGGTAACATTAAACAGAACTTATTCTTTGCATTCGTATACAATGTTGTTGGTATTCCAATTGCAGCATTTGGGCTTTTGAATCCAATCTTTGCTGGAGCTGCAATGGCGCTTAGTTCAATATCAGTTCTGTCGAATGCCCTTCGTATTAGACGAATGGAAATTTGACAGATAAATGGGCGAAGTAAGACTGCAATCCTCATAGTGCAGTCTTCTTTTAGGTGTACAGTCATGTTTCTGTTATTACAATACATTTAATAAATTAAGTCGAACAAACATACTATAACATGACTTACTTAAGATGGGTCATTAGATACTTTTACAGATGCCTCGTATTAATTTAGTTCAGAAATTGAAAAGGCTGTAAGGAGAAGTGCTTGCATGGTTACCTTGCTAGTACAGGGATGATAAATTTCATTCCTAAATAAGATGACAATAGGTTTGAGTCATATTTCAGATGGAAAAGTTAATATCTGATGTTTCAAGGCTTATATAGAAAGATATTATTGGATTTCAAAAAAATTGTGTTGTCATAATTTAATCATATTTTGATGTTAATATATTTATTAAGAAGATTATATGGAGTAATATTAGCTAAATCGAAAGGAGTTAGAATGAACATTTATTATAAGTTAAAAACTGATAAGTCAATTGAAATGGCAGTTGAGGACATAAAAAGCAATTTGAAGGAACAAGGATTTGGGACTTTGTTTGAGTTGAATTTCAAGGATAAGATGACTGAAAAAGGCTTCTCAATAAATGATAATTTTATTTTGTTGGAAGTA
>Ga0209379_10001494_pt1 | contig 15328 bp, 23 predicted proteins | sample tdDd001_FD_187124 | JGI IMG/M metagenome (GOLD analysis project Ga0209379, IMG submission 187124) | Marine sediment microbial communities from the Atlantic coast under amendment with organic carbon and nitrate - tdDd00.1 (SPAdes)... | ecosystem: Environmental > Aquatic > Marine > Coastal >...
TCTATTGAGCCTTTTCCATCATGACTGTTTTCGTCCACTTCTTTATCGCAAGTGTAAAAATTACGTATCATTATTCTAGGATTCCTTTCTTATTATTTTCCACAGGTCTGCAAAGCGCTATAACGCCGCGTTAAGTGGCGAGCAACGCTAACCACCCTACCTAAACCATTGTGACATAAACACTAAAACCAAAGTATGCCGAAAGCGCCAAGCGTTGGGAGTCCGTCTTAAACGCTTGTTAAGTGCTTTTTATTGAGGTCTGTCTTCTGGGTTGTCTCGATACCAAGCTTCCAGTAATTCTTGACCATAGATAACTTCTGTTTGCATGTGCATATAGAGAAGAAACGCTGCTAGTAGAAAGCTTATTCCGTTTAACCACCGCAAGGCATGTTTACGTTCAATGTCATAGAAAAACATACTCACACCAACAAGCAGGAAAGGATATGTACCCATTAGAAGCAACAACCAGCCAAGATAGCTGGAAATTGCCATTTCCGTCATTTCACCAGTCACTTCTGCCACCCAATGAGTTAGTAGAAAACTCAGTGCATATTAGAGCAAGTATTCAGCTCCAAGGGATTAACACCGGATAGTTTCGAGGCACTTCAAATTGAGCTTTCGGAACTGGCACATAACGCCCTGTTAAGGGGTGAGCAACGCAATACAAAAGCCGCCGCATACCGCCTTAAACACTAAAATCAACGCATAGTGAAAATGCCACGCGTTGCGAATCCCTCTTGAACAGTTTGTTATGTTTTCAAGTTGGAATTAGTGCTTTATCTCACTGTAATTTATCTCACCATCAAAGTTCCAGTAAGTACGCCCTTTATTGATACTAACCTGAACCGCCTTAATATCTCCAGATTCATACTTCGTATACATGACTAGAATTTTCTCTTCGGACATGATTCTTTGCAACAACTCTTCACAAGTGGTTCCAATTGAACGAATAGTCGTAAATGCCCCATCATTTTCGACCTTAACTTTAAGTTTTAACAATGTTCCTGTTTTCAACGTAGGAACACATCGCCCAGAAAGGGCTTCAGCTTTACTAACTATTGTCTTACTGTCTTCTGGAAACATCCCCAGTGAGATAATCCAACCTAGCATTAACGAGATAACTATTGCTTTAAACTTATTCATTGAAACTATCTTACTTGTGATTTTTACACCAGAAACATAACGCCAAATTAAGGTGTGAACAACGCTGACACCTTACCCACAGCATTGTGCCATAAACACTAAACTTACTTGAAGTGAGGGCGCCAAGCGTTGTGAATCACTCTTAAATTTCTTGTTAGTTGTGAAACTTACCACCTGCTGAGTACTACCAATCTTAATCTAGGTAATCTGGTGTATGTAAGTTTGTACCACAGACTTTGCACTTGTAATCACCCGTAGGCTCACCTTCCATTAATGCACTCGCTATTGCAGCAAACAAGCCAGAAAAGAAACCTTTAACTTCTGCTTCCGTGGTTTCACCGGATTTAGAGAAGCTTTCATACTTATGAAGTGTCACCTTTTTGCAATTACAGCAGAACGCTTTAGTCTCTTCAGTACCGTATGTTTGAACCAACTTGATTATCTCCAAAAAGCTAATTTTTCACCTAGCAACTAACGCCGCGTTAAGTGGTGAGCAACGCTACCACCTTACCTATACCATTGTGCCGTAAACACTAAAGCTGATTCAAACTGAAACTGCCAAGCGTTGCGAATCACTCTTAAATGCTTTGTTATAAAGCATATTTGCGATTAAACATGTTCCCTGATAGTAACTTGACACTGAGCTAACACTATTCACATATTACTACATTACTAATTGGTAAAATTATCGCACGACATTCAACTTACCAATAAAAATGATTAGACCACTGTTAATAATAACAGCAAGTAGCATGCTAGCGGCTTGTGCTTCAAATGACTCGAATGAGTCTACCCCATCAAGCCATATGATCGAGCGCCGAATCATCGAAACTTACAATCCAATTCCAGACGGCAAGTATGCAAAGTTCTATGATTGGGGTAGAGACCATGCACGCATGTATTTAGATTTGGGACGCTGCCAAAACAAAAATGTTCTCCAAGGTCGCTTCATGGAGCGAGTGAGGGTTTCATCAATGGTTCTGGGCAAAGAACAATACAACCAAGTTATGTTTGCTCTTAGAGATCAAGCCCAGCAAATGCAAGGTTTCATGAGTCGCTTAGATAATGACATGTTCTTCAAGTACTATGGTCCACTACCAGATGATGTATGCCACGAATTAGAACAGTCATCTAACTACATGGTGTTCGATACTTTGGACTACGGCATCAAGTGGCGAGAAAGTATTAATAACCCAGTAAATATAGAAGATTGGGAAGTATACCCTGTTTTTGCTAATTCCTTAGGCAATGTAGTCTTTGACGAGAAAGGAATTGTTAAGCGTGATGCTACTGGCCATGTAGTATTGAAATAGCGTTAGGACCCAGAGCTGCTAGCCAGAGAATATAACGTCTGGTTAGTAGTTTAGACGCCTAGCTTAACCGTGCTTTATAACGCCCAATTAAGGGGTGAACAGCGCTACCACCCACACCTAAAGCATTGTGCCATAAACACTAAATTTGAAGTAGAAGCAAAAGTGCCAAGCGTTGTGAATCCCTCTTAAATTGCTTGTTATGTGCCGCAGATCAAAGCCGTGAATACTACGAACCACGATAATTTATAAACTCAATATTAAAGGGAGACTTAACATGAAACCAACAACTATCATTGCCACGTTAGCATTTGTTTTCTCTTCTATTGCGATTGCCTCTAACGAAAAGAAAAATACCTTTAAAATTGGTGATGACGCCGATGATATTCCTTGCACATGTATTTTCAATAAGAACCGTATGTGGAACCCTGAAACCATTATATGGAACAACGAAGAGTGGTACTGCTCAAATTATAATGAAGACGGTACATGCGCTTCGGTAGCACTGGTTAACCCCACTAAACTAGAAGCAGCATGCGACAACGACACTGTTCCACTTTACTGCATATTTAACCTGGAAAATGCGCCCAAAACCGTGACCATTGAGGGAGAGTCTTGGAAGTGTGGAGCACGAAATCAGCTTGATAATATGTGTATCAAAGCTGTTAAATCTCAATAGGCACATAACGCCAAATTAAGGTGTGAACAACGCAACCACCTTACCTAACGCATTGTGCCATAAACACTAAACTGGCTTGAAGTGAAGACGCCAAGCGTTGTGAATCACTCTTAAATTTATTGTTAGGTTTGTAGCTCAAAGTCACCTTGGAATGAACTCTTTCTTGTTGCTCTACGTAACAACTAGTTCAAACAATAACGGAGTCATTCATGTTTTCTTTTTTTAAGAGTAACCCCACCAAAAAGCTTAAGAAACGCCATTCAATGTTACTTGAGCAAGCCATGCACGCTCAGCGAAAAGGTGATATCAGAACTTACTCTCAACTAACAGCCGAAGCTGAAGAAGTTTTCAAGCAAATTCAAGATATAAGTCCTTCAAAAACCTAACGCCAAATTAAGGTGTGAACAACGCTGCCACCTTACCCTAAAGCATTGTGCCATAAACACTAAACTGGCTTGAAGTGAAGGCGCCAAGCGTTGTGAATCACTCTTAAATTTCTTGTTATAACACAATTGCTACACATCACTTTCCGTCAGCATTTGACGACAATTTCGTACTGTGAGGACACGAATTTCGTGGCTGAGGCTATATATGATTCGATAGTGGCCAAAAAGGATTTCACGATAATTAGTATGGGGTAACTCAGGAACCATTCGCCCCATTTCAGGCATATTTGAGAGAAGATCGGTTTTATCGAAAACCTCATTAACCCAGTTTTCTGCCGCCGCTGGGTTATCCAGTGAAATAAACTCGGCTGCATCACCCAACTTTTGTAATGCTAGTGGTGACCAGACGACTTTCATTTCTTGATACGCCCCAACACCTGAGCGCGAGCGTCTTCATTGGAAATGCCTAAACCTGAAGCTAACTGTGCTTCAGCAGTACGCATTTCTTCCAGTAGCTCGATCTTCTCTTGCATTGCTTCATATTCCGCAACATCAAGGACAACCGCAACACCCTTACCACGTTGTGTGATTACCAATGGTCTGCGAGTTTCGTTAATCTGTTTAATAAATGACGTTACGCCAGCACGAAATTCAGATAAAGGCTGAATATCTTGGTCAAAGTGGATACGGCTCATGTTGAACTCCTAACGGTACAATTTAATGTACAAATAATAGTTCAACTAGCCTTTTTGAGCAATAGCCTGATTTTGTGTTATAACGCCAAATTAAGGTGTGAACAACGCTAACCACCCTACCTAAAGCATTGTGCCATAAACACTAAACTGGCCTGAAGTGAAAGCACTAAGCGTTGTGAATCACTCTTAAATTTTTTGTTATGCAAATTTAGCTGATTGATACGCGCAAACTGATCTGCCCATGGCTATTAGATAGGTTTTCAAAGTTGTAGCCTTGTTTTAAAAGGTTCATTGCTAGAATTTCCTTTAATATCCCCTGCTCAACTGTAGACAACTTACAAAAGCGCATATTAGGAGTAGCTTTGCTGTCGATTGTAATCACTGCTGAGTTAAAAAAACCTTTATCAGCAAGAGCAAAGAGAGAGTCAGACAAGTAACTTTCTACCTCAAAGTACGCAAGACAAGTATGGTCTTCTGACATGAATAGCTCAATCAGAGCATCAGTAACACTTTTACTGTGAGCACTCAATTCATCAGCTGGTTTTAAATTTGTTGATATCATTCTTTTCTCAATTTTTACGATTTGCATAACGCCAAATTAAGGTGTGAACAACGCCACTACCCTACCTAAAGCATTGTGCCATAAACACAAAACTAAACTGAAGTGAGAGCGCCAAGCGTTGTGAATCACCCTTAAATTTTTTGTTATATGCAAACCCCTACCCTAAACGCTGAGCTGTTCTGGCTATTAATGGTAAACTCAATCAACACCTAAAAACTCAAAGTAACCACCATGAAAGACTGCAACCAATGCGGAAAATGCTGTATCAAATATGGAAATGGTAATTTAGCGGCGACAAAGGAAGAGATAGACCTGTGGGAGTTGTTTAACCCAGATATCTTTGAGTATGTTAAAGATGGAAAAATCTGGTTCGACCCCAAAACAAGAGAACAGTTAAACCACTGTCCATTTTTGCAGCTCGCACCGAAAGTTAGGACAGAAGAAAAGGACAAATACACGTGCAGCATTTACCTCGACCGACCAGAGGATTGTCGCCACTACCCTAGCCTTATCAATGAAATGGTTAGGGATGAATGTGAAATGATAGAACTTTCCGACTTAGAAAACCCAAAGCGCGCCCAGGAGCATTTAGATAAACTGATGAGTTCAAGCCGACCTTCGAGCTATTCCTAGGCCCAATTTAGGCGATTGCATATAACGCCAAATTAAGTAGTGAGCAACGCTGCCACCTACCTAAAGCATTGTGCCGTAAACACTAAAGCTGATTCAAACCAAAAGTGCCAAGCGTTGCGAATCTGCTTAAATTTATTGTTAAGTGCGTTTTAAAACATTCTTTGCTTTCATTGAAGACCAAGATACCGTCGCTTCCTTGCCATTGCCTTTTGATAAGTCTTTCCTATCAATCATTCTTGCTTCAAATTCAAAGTCTTCTGATATTTTTACAGCTAGCAGTTTATTGAAGTTGCCCTGACGTTTGACGCTAATCTTTTCTTTGTTCTTCTCAGGCGTGATAGTTTTTATTTCAATAAAATCATTACCTAATCGTCCATCTGAGCCTTGAGTTCTAGGTTTATGTCGCTTTATTCCAAATGTAATTTCAGCAAAAATTTCACCTAACTCTCCAAAAATTGGTAAATATCTACCAGTTAATTGTCTGTAGCAAGCGGCATCATAAACAAGAGTTTCGAACATTTCGACAAGCTCAAGGTCCGCATTTGGGTACATTTCTCGTAGATCTTGTAAGTGTACTTGTTCATTGATCCACTCCCAACTAATCCATTCTCCATCATCCCATATGGCGTCAGAGGAGCCTTCAATAATTTCACCTGTCATAGCACATCTATTAACCATGTATGTTTCCTTTGAAATCGAATTTATAGGGATAAGCACTTAACGCCCTGCTAAGGGGTGAGCAACGCAATACCGAAGCCGCCGCATACCACCTTAATCACTAAATTCAACGCAAAGTAAAAATGCCACGCGTTGCGAATCCCTCTTGAGCAGTTTGTTAGTCGCGAGGCACCGAGCGACAATTTTAAGCCGAACTAAACTTTGCGAACAACAAACTTTATGTGCTTTGATGCACTTTAGTCAGGCGTAGTCTCAAAACGGCTAGTCAATGAAACCACTTGGAACTTACAACACCAGAGAAGACGTCATTTCAGCGAGTAAATCGGCTTTTGTACCCAACAAACTCACCGAGCGGAGTTGCAACCAAAAACAGACTCTCGATTACCCCTCTCTATCAGCACCAATGGACAAAACAACCGCTAGGACAGTTACAAAACTTTGGACTTGAAACAATTGAAACTGAGTTTTGAGCATCGTCGACGCACCTGCGTATCAAATGATCATCAGCCAAACTTTAAGCTTAGAAACGTGATTTTAACTGCTAGCTTTTTCTGGCGACTAACGCCCAATTAAGGGGTGAACAACGCTACCACCCACACCTAAAGCATTGTGCCATAAACACTAAATTTGAAGTAGAAGCAAAAATGCCAAGCGTTGTGAATCCCTCTTAAATTGCTTGTTATAAAACAATTTTTCCGTATTGGTAAACATGGTCTGCATACAATTTACCACCGATTTCATAAGCTTCTGGGATAACTTTTTTCAGCGAGAAACCACACTTGGTTAATACTTTCTCTGAACCAATGTTGCCCTCAGTTACGACTGCGTTAAACGTTTGGATACCTTGCTCTTCGCATGCCCACTTAATCAGAGATTTTAGAGATTCAGTACCGTAACCAAGACCATGGTATTTAGGTTGAATAAGAAAACCAACTTCGGCTGCGCCATCACGCATACGAAAACCAGTAACGCCGATTTTTTCACCAATTTCATTTACAGTAATGGTTAAGCACAACCAATGCTCAGAAACCTTATTCCACACAGGGAGTCGAGAATTAAAATTGTCCTTAATTTCCTTAGGTGATGGTTCATCAAAACAGAACTTTATTACCGCAGGATCTCGATTTAAAGATTGGTATAAATCCCAGTCTTTCACTGTGATTTGAGTCATTTCTAGTCTATCCGTTACTATTTTCAAATGCAGAGCTCTCCTTGTTTTATAACGCCCAATTAAGGGGTGAACAACGCCTCCACCCAACCTAAAGCATTGTGCCATAAACACTAAATGTGAAGTAGAAGCAAAAATGCCAAGCGTTGTGAATCCATCTTAAATTGCTTGTTAGAATTATTTCCAACGATATCTAAGCCCCTTAAGTCGAGAGCTGAACTGTCACCCCATAATTAGATAAAATTTCTCCAATATCCGTTTCGGGCTCTTCAATATCCACGTAGTTTACCGCACTATCGGACAGGAAGTGCTGCATTAGAGGGTCGATGACTTCATAGATGAACTTAACTGATTTTCGTCTGAAATCTGTTCCGTCATTAGGTAAGGCGAAATGCTGAATAGTATTTCTCAATTTTCCGAATGATTTATATGTTTCTATATTTTGAAGCTTATAACCTGTTGCGGCCCAAAGTTTTTCTGGCAACTCGTTATATTGTAAAGTGGTACCCTTTTCAAACATATGTTCAATTGATAAAAGCTCTCCATTAACTGAAGTCGATTTCGGGATATTTGAGAATATAAGCAATGGATGCTCTTGAGCTATAAAGGACTTTATCAGTAACTCAGCAGCTTGAGCTGATTGAAGTACTCCAAATACTCCTTCGTCCAAGTATGTATTATGGCTCGAATATAGCGCGTTTCTTTGGGCTTGAGCTAATGTGCCTAATCCCAGAACTAACAAATGGTCTGAAACATTTTTCAAATCGTTATGCATATTTCCTCTGATAATTCTAACGCCAAATTAAGTAGTGAGCGACGCTGCCACCTACCTAACCATTGTGCCGTAAACACTAAAGTTGATTCAAACCGAAAATGCCAAGCGTTGCGAATCTGCTTAAATTTATTGTTATGGGCAAATTTAAACACACCTGACCATCTTTATATGCGGCACTCCAGTGCTCTTTGCTACATAAGACTCACCCGAAGTAGTAAAACCTAATTTTTCGTACATTGATACGGCATGCAGCCTAGCATTTAAGTATATTTCTTCTGCACCCTTTTCTATCGCCATATGCGTTAGTTTCGTGAGTACTTTAGTACCCAAACCCTTTCCCTGCATACTTGGCTGGACTACCATCTGAGATATCTTAAATAAACGCGAACATTCTGCGCTTAATCGTCCATAGGCACATAAAGCACCACTGTCTATCACTGCAATATGAAAACTATTGTCTTCGAGTGCATCAAACAATATTTCTCGCGGAAGACCTGGAGCTCGGAAGAACAAGTCATATCTTAGATTCAGTGCCTGTTTATACAGTTCATCTGTATTTTCTAACTCAATAAGTTCCATTGGACCTCCTTGCCCATAACGCCGCATTAAGGTGTGAGCGACGCTTGGCTATACTTGAGCGAAGCGAAACTGCCAAGCGTTGCGAATCACTCTTAAATGCTTTGTTATGTTTTACCACAAATGACTGATTTACTTGAGAAAGAACTGCTATTTCTAACCAGTTTTCTGAAGCAAACCACAAGGCTGAAACCAACTTGACCACCAAAGGCGAGCAACCTAAAACAAGTAAGTCCACTTCCCTGCCCAATGAGGCAACTCGACCAAGCAACAACAAGCGCCCTTTCTTTCCAACCAAAGCGCAAAGCAATGTTGAATTGCCGAGGCTACTGCCAAGCCGAAATGCTACTTGGTAAAGAACCTAGAAGCGACTTTGAGCCAGTTAAAACAGAAGCCAACCGCCACGGCCTGAGTGATTCAAGAACTTAGACCGACAATGTGGATTTGCTGAGTCTACTAGGGACGAATCGCCAAAGGGACAAAGAACCAGAGCCTAAGACCTTTAAGCCTTTGAAATACAAGTAAACATAACGCCCAATTAAGTTGTGAGCAACGCTACCACCAACCTCAACCATTGTGCCGTAAACACTAAAGCCGATTCAAACCCAAAGTGCCAAGCGTTGCGAATCTGCTTGAATTGTTTGTTATGAGTTTTTCACAGCACCTACATGCTTAACTATCTGATAGTAAAGTAAACCTTGCCAAACGATAAAAGGTAAAGTGTCCAAAGCTGTACTTTCCAGTGCAGGATTTTCAGGAATAACCAACATATAGTAAGCGAACAACAAAGCAGACATCGGTATTAATAGAGCGAAGAACCTGACTGCAACCACAAAGCTAATACTAAAATATCGCCCTAGGAAGTCAGTTCCATTGTCAGCCCCATTTGCTTTATAAGCTAAAAATGTACCCAGCATAGGGATCAGGACAGAAGATACAGAACTGATTATATCCCACACGTTTCCAGACTCGATTGGGAATCTTAGCGCAAGTTCAATGCCTAAAGCAGTAAAGATGAGTGTTAAGAACATATATATAAATCTATCTTTTTCAGTCAGTCGTCCTGACCTAATCTGTTCTTTTAAGCTTTTGATATTCCAGATATACATTTTTCCTCCTAAACTCATAACGCCGCATTAAGGTGTGAGCGGCGCTTGGCTATACTTGAGCGAAGCGAAAACGCCAAGCGTTGCGAATCACTCTTAAATGCTTGTTATGTGAATTTTAGGTATATAAGGTCACCATAGCCCCAAACCATTGTTCCCAGTAAACCATATATGACACATACCACAGCCAACTTTTGGTAAAACGCTTTGTATAAACGACCAGCTTCCCATGGTGGTACTTCACCATTTGAGAAAGCTTCTAGTCGTTTTTGTACTAGGTACTCTAAGAACAAGGCCACAACTACGATTATTGACCCACTTCTTTGAAACCATATTTCAGGTTTATCGCTAGCAGGAAGCAAGAAACCTTGTGAAACAGCGATAACTGCGACCAGAGTAACAATAAGAAATGCTGTAATACCCCAAGCCTGATTTCGAGTTTCCTTTATATATTTTTTTGCCTCTGAGGACATATTCTCTCCCATTCACATAACGCCGCATTAAGGTGTGAGCAGCGCTTGGCTATACTTGAGCGAAGCGAAACTGCCAAGCGTTGCGAATCACTCTTAAATGCTTTGTTATATGCTTATTTCACCCGAACTCTTTCGTACCACTGGTCAAACTGGTCGATGACCCTGTTGTGATAGAAAGTTTTACTAATACTTTTAGGATTGTCAGGATCTAATCGACGCAGTTTACAGTATCTCTCACCTTCAGTTTTTAACGTTCTCATTTGGTCATGAAAGACTTTATTTTGCTTAAAGTTCGTATAGCGTGCCTTGAGTATTTCTAGCAGCTCGTAGTAATCGTGTGGATAGTTTTTCAGAGCATCTTCTTCGGAAAGAACAATTTCCGGAGCATCAGGGTCATTAGTTAGGCGCACTTGTAAGGCTTCATCATTTGTCGTTTTTACCAACTTAGTATGAAGTTTCAACGATATTGCATAGTTCGCATCTTTGTCGTGCTCATGGTCTTTCTCAATGTCTTTCAGATACTTCAAGAGATTTGACTTAACCTCACTATCCACGCTAAAGCTAGCAACATCTGAAAGATGGAAAAATGATACGGGCATGAGGTAGAAGTTGTACCGACTAAAGTCATGGTGGAACCAGTTCATCGCAAGAGTCATGAAGTTTTTCAGTGATGCTGTGCCAATTTCTTGGATACTAGTGCTCAACTCAAGGTCACCACAGACAAAATGTACCGAGTCATCTCGGATATTCATTAACAATCGAATGTTATCTCCGACCACCTTTGGGATAGCACCATTGGCGAGTAAACGATTCAGGGCTGCGCCCAATGAAATCGTTTTTGGGTTACCGCTTGGGGATATTACAGCTTGCCCCTTATTAAAAATATGAATGGATTCAGGATTGTCAGCACCATCCTTTACCAATTTAGACTTTAGAAGAAGTTCCCATGCATTTGTCATTAGAATTGAGAAAGTCTCTTCTCGATGCTGAAAATTAGGTTTGTTATATATTTCTATCGCTGAGATACACGCCGAGATAGCCTTTTCTAACATGATCTGGTGAAGGTACTTATCTACCTCGTCTTTTTGGCTTTGGTGTTGACGAAAAGTAGTTGAGTTAAAAGTTGTGATAACTTCTGTGACCTTATAACCATTGTTCGTTCGCTCCAGCAATGAAACCCATTTTTTACGTAAATACGTTTTTACTGTAGATACACTCCAACCTGTCTTTTCAGCTAATTCATCTAACGTGAACTCGTGCCCAGACTTAAAACTCTCAAGGAAGAATGTATACGCCTTGTCTACTTGTGACCATTTTTTCTCTGACATAAACCTACCTACTGACTGCATATAACGCCTTGTTAGCCCTGTGGTTGACTAGTACATATAACCTAGCCAATCAAAATGTCCAACACCCCACTGCTTATCTCTGAGTGGTTTCACATACAATTCATCAAGATACTCTACAGCAACTCCAAAGTTGGTGTGCTCGTGAAGCCTTAACCAAGACTGCATACACTGAACTTTGTAAAAGCCATTTGAAGAGTAGAAATCATGTAGCTCAGATATAAGGATTATGAAATCCACATCTTTAGTTTCAGCAAATACCGATAATTCTGACAACATAAAAGAGCCGATACCTTGCCCTCGATAACGTTCGTCAACACAAAAATCGATTACGCCCAGAACCTTATGTATTTCTCCGCCAACACTAACAACGCGATAATCCAGTCCAAGATAGCCAGCCAACTGTTCACCTTGAAAATGAAGGGCACGCATATGAGGTAACTGCTTAAAGTAAGAACGACTTACTTGACTGTCTGGAAAAGCTTGATTTCTTAATGCTTCGATTGCCTGATGATGCAATTCTGAAACATCTATTTCTTGTACGATTTCCATATCGTTTCCTCGAAAAGGGCTAACGCCCAATTAACGTGTGAGCAGCGCAGACACTGAACTTAAACACTGCGCCGTAAACACTAAACTCAACCCGAAGTGAAAGCGCCAAGCGTTGCGAATCACTGTTGAATTGTTTGTTATGTTTTACCACAAACACATGATTTAATTGAGAAAGAACTACAATTTCTGACTAATTTCCTGAACTAAACCACAAGGTAAGAATCAACTTGGCCGTCAAGGCGACCAACCTAAAACGTGTAATTCCACTTCCCTGCCCAATGAGGCAACCCGACCGGGTAACAACGAGCGCCCTTTCTTTCCAACCAAAGCGGAAAACAATGCTGAATTGCCGAGGCAACTGCCAAGCCGAAATGCTAATTGGCTAAGAATCTACAAGCGACTTTGAGCCAGTTAAACAAAAAGCAGACCGCCACGACCTGACAATGAAGCAACCCACGAACATTGGCATGTTTTACGGCCTAAGTGATTCAAGAACTTAGGCCGACAATGCGGATTTGCTGAGTCTACTCGGAACGAACTGCCAGAGGGACAAAGAACTAGAGCCTAAGACATTTAAGCCCTTGAAATACAAGTAAACATAACGCCCTGCTAAGTGGCTGACAACATACCACAAAACGCAAACAAACCACCTTAAACACAGAGCAAACTTTGAAGTAAATTCGCCGAGCGTTGGCAGTCCGTCTTAAGCAGTTTGTTAGCAGTATTTTCCTAAATGACTCCATCTTTTTCGCACGCTATCTGTCAACATAAGCTTAAATTCATACCCAAGGTCATTTTCACGAGTTACCTCAAAGCCTAAGCGCTGGTGAAAATTTATTGAAAGCCTGTTATTTCGAAGGACATTACTAACAAGAATTTCCACATTGTTTGAATTTAGAAAACGCGCCAATTGAGTAAACAAGGACATAAATACAGCTCTATTTCGATGTTCAGGATGTACTACGAACATCGGCACAAACCATCTAGTGGGTGATAGCTCTCTTAAAGTGAAATAGCCCCGAAGCATGTGCTTATTTCTGCATTCGAACAATAAACCATCAGATACAGCATTTTCTAGTGAACTCAGGTAGGCAAGCTCATCTATAGGTCTTCCGGCTTCCTCCGAAATAGATTTCAGAGTAAGAAGATCTAGCTCAAGATATTCGTTCATATAACTCCATACTGCTAACGCCCAATTAAGTTGTGAGCAACGCTGCCACCACACCCAAACACTTCACCGTAATCACCAAACCAGTTGAAACCGAAAGTGCCGAGCGTTGCGAATCAGCTTGAATTGCTTGTTATGTAAATTATTTCAGCGCGATGTAGACACTGACTTTAGTAGCACTTTCGTAATGCTCAAAATCTGTTGTATATGCCCTTTCATGCGCACAATTCGGAGAGCCAAAGTAAGACCAAACTGACTGCCAAGCAGCGATAACAGCAGTAGGAAACTCGCCTTCAGATTCAAACTTCAGGTAAGAACCCGAAACTACGGATACTGATGACAATTCAAGATTCGATGAGGATACTTCATTCGAGCCCATTAATACGTCAAAGCTGCCATTGACGTCTGACTCGTAATTGCAGTAAACACTATATGCTCTGGCTCCAGACTGATAATCAATGACTAGATTTGAGTCGACATACTCAACGTGCTTTGGAATGTTAGCCGTCTCGGGGTTCATTTCAATTTCATTGCGGGTTCTTAAGATTAGACCTTGGATTTCAAACCCTTTTACTTCAACGACTTCCATTTTTTACTCCATTTACATAACGCCGCATTAAGTGGTGAACAACGCGACCACCCAACCTTAAACCTTGCCACATTCAACACTAAAGCTGACCTAGGCTGAAATCGCCAAGCGTTGAGAATCCGTCTTAAATGCTTTGTTATAGCGATTTTCACCACGAACTAATGTCCAGCTCGCCTGTTTTCGCATTTCTAACCATTTTACTATTATTTGGATAATCGTTACCTACTAGTTTAAAGATGTCTATGACCTGATTGGCTGATATTGAGTAGAGCTTCTTATTTTTATCTTTGTCTGAAGTAACATAGAAACTAGCCAAAGAACCGCTTTCTGTTAATTCAGGCATAAATACATAGCTATGTACGATGAAATTACATAAGTCCCTGAGAGTTTTTGTTTCGGACTGCTTACTACCAAGATCATACAATTTTTCGATACGGTGCCAATTCAAGTAGTCGACAGGCTTTAAGTTAGGAAAACATTTTAGTTTGATCGCTAACTCTTTGGTTGAATCAGAAATTTTGGAGGTATCCATCAACTTTCGAATAGCATAGAAGCCAATAAATACATCTTTTTCTATTACGACAAATTCAGATTCTTCAACCTCATCCGAATTACTGAAGTTTTCCAATCTCACCGCACTTTCGAGTAGCGGTTCTTTCCACTCAGATGATTCCCAAATCATATTTGCCTCTATCGCTATAACGCCCAATTAACGTGTGAGCAGCGCATACACTAAACTTGAATACTGCGCCGTAAACACTAAATTCAACCCGAAGTGAGAGCGCCAAGCGTTGCGAATCACTGTTGAATTGTTTGTTATGTTTTACCACAAGCTACTGACTTAATTGAGAAAGAACTGCTATTTCTGACTAACTTTCTGAGCTGAACCACAAGGGAAGAACCAACTTGACCACCAAAAGCGACCAACCCAAAACAAGTAAATCCACTTCCCTCCCCAATGAGGCAACCCGACAAAATAAAAACAAGCGCCCTGTCTTTCCAACCAAAGCGAAAAACAATGGCTAATTGCCGAGGCAACTGCCAAGCCGAAATGCTACTTGGTAAAGAATCTAGAAGCGACTTTGAGCCAGTTATAACAGAAGCCAACCGCCACGACCTGACAATGAAGCAACCCACGAACATTGGCATGTTTTACGGCCTGAGTGATTCAAGAACTTAGACCGACAATGTGGATTTGCTGAGTCTACTAGGGACGATTTGCCTGAGGGACAAAGAACCAGAGCCTAAGACCTTTAAGCCTTTGAAATACAAGTAAACATAACGCCAAATTAAGTAGTGAGTAACACTACCACCCGACTAAGCTATTGTGCCGTAAACACTTAAGTCGATTCAAACCAAAAGTGCCAAGCGTTACGAATCTGCTTAAATTTATTGTTAGCTGCGGTCTCAAATTAGAAGGTGTAATCAAACACTATGATATCTTCGAGCAATGGTCTAAATACTTGCTTCAACACCTCATGTTCAACAT
>Ga0209379_10001496_pt1 | contig 15299 bp, 13 predicted proteins | sample tdDd001_FD_187124 | JGI IMG/M metagenome (GOLD analysis project Ga0209379, IMG submission 187124) | Marine sediment microbial communities from the Atlantic coast under amendment with organic carbon and nitrate - tdDd00.1 (SPAdes)... | ecosystem: Environmental > Aquatic > Marine > Coastal >...
TCAGAGATCAACCCGCAGCTTGCGAGTCATGGTGGTAACATCATGTTGGTCGAAGTGACTGAAGAGGGAACGGCTATCCTTCAGTTTGGTGGCGGTTGTAATGGTTGCTCTATGGTCGATGTCACGTTAAAAGATGGCATTGAAACACAACTACTTGAAAAGTTTCCTGGCGAGCTGACTGGTGTTAAGGATGTGACCGAGCATCAGCACGGCGATCACTCTTACCAGTAACGAAAGCTAGTAAATTCCAGGGCTTAGGCTCAAGAATTAATAAAAAAGCGAGTTGGTTTTTAGCCAATTCGCTTTTTTAATGTCCGCAGGAAAATGTTGAGATGACACTGCGTTGGTGGGGCAGAGGTGACGCTACGCTGGTCAATGGTAGGACCGGCTTTAGCCGGGAAAGAATGCACCTTGGAACCTCGGGGCTAAAGCCCCCTACAGAATAGGGCGAAGCCCGTCGAATAGGCGTAGCCGTCCGCGAAGCGATAGGCCGAAGGCCGTCATCTTAGCTTTTACCGAGTGAACCTAGAACCCTTTATCTCTCAATCGATATCGATAATGCAGCGTCAATGTCATGCTTCGTGCCAACATGAAGCTACTCATTGCGGCCCAAAGTGCATGATTGCCCATATCTTGCAGGAGATACCAAGTAGGAAAGAAGACCCCGAAGGTCGAGATGATCATGCTGTTGCGCATCACTTTCCCCATAGCTGCACCTATGTAGACACCATCGAAAAGGTAAGAGCCGAATGAGAGAAGGGGCAAGATGATGATCCACAATAGATATTGATCGGCGACGAGTCGTACAGCTTCAATATTTGTGAGCAGGTTAATGATGGCCTCTCCACCAAAGGCGAAGAGCAGAGTGAACAGGATTGCTGAGATGCCAGACCAGAGCCAGGCTAATGTGACGCTGTCTCGCATTAACGTTTTATCCCTCTGGCCGTAGGCCCTTCCCACTTCGGCTTCTGCATAGTAAGCGATGCCATCCAGAGCATAGGAGATCAGCAACAGGAGATTAAGGAGTACGGCATTGGCCGCGACGGTATTGTCTCCCAGACCTGCGCCTTGAAATGTCATGAAGGCAAAGGCGATTTGCAGGCATAAACTTCGGATGAAAATATCGGCATTAAGGCTGAGCAGCTGATGGTAGCTGGTGAGGCTAAGCTCTTTGCTGAGCCTGACAAGGTCGAATCCCCCAGTTTTTTGAACTTGTTTATAGACCATCATTAAGGCGACTGAAAAGCCTGAAATATCAGCAAATACCGAGGCTAGGGCTGCACCTTTTACTCCCCAATCTAAGCCGAGAACAAAGAGCAGATCCAAGATGATATTGGCGGTGTTTGCTACGATCAGTTGCCACATCGCGGCTTTAGGTTGTTGCCGTCCAAGCAGCCAGCCTAATAGCACCAGGTTGAGTAAGGCGAAGGGCGTTGACCAGATCCGTATTTGAAAATACTCACGACAATATCGTTCGACTTCTGCCGTTGCGTCCGTGAGCATTAAGGCCCCATTTAAGATGGGGAGTTGCAGTACTATGGCACTTAACCCTAAAATGAGCGCTAGACTACCCGCTTGAAGTAAGAGTTTGTATTGTGCTTGTGTATCGCCGGCACCATAAGATTGAGCGACTAAGCCTGTTGTCGCCATTCGAAGAAAACCGAGCATCCAAAGGATGAGGGTGATGATTGTAGAACCAACAGCCACTCCTCCTAAATAATAGGCGTTACTTAAATGACCCACCACAGCAGTATCTACCAACCCCAGTAAGGGGACAGTGATATTTGACAATATCATAGGTAGAGCAAGTGCTAATAACTGTCTGTTTTTCTGACTGTTACGGAGTAATTCGACTGGCGTCATATAATCTCAGAGGTTCAAATTTTATGTTTAAAGGCGCTGTAATAAGGCTGCTAATGCTACTTGGCTGCTCAGTGTTTGGCTTTTCGGCTCATTCTGCTGTGATTTTGCAGTATCACCATGTATCTGAAGATACGCCTGCGATCACCAGTGTGACCCCCGCTCAATTTAGCGAGCAGATGCAATACCTGGCCGATAATGACTTTGTTGTGACACCGCTATCTCAAGTAGTCGATGCCATTAAAACTGATCAGGCATTACCCGCCAAAACGGTGGTGATAACTTTCGATGATGGTTATCAAAGTATTGCTAAAACGGCTCATCCTATTTTAAAGGAATATGGATTCCCCTACACGGTATTTGTCTCGGTTGAACCGATTAAAGCAAAGTATCGTCAAATGATGAGCTGGGATGATCTTATCCAGCTCTCTCGTGAGGGGGCTGAGATTGCTAACCATAGTTGGGGGCACGAGCATCTGATACGTAAGCTGGAAGATGAGTCAGATGTTCAGTGGTTGGCGCGTATTGAAGAGAATATTCTTAAAACAGAAGATGAGATAAACAGGGCTACGGGTCAAAGCCATAAGATGTTGGCATATCCCTATGGAGAGTATAATCAAGCGATAGAGTCTATGTTGAGTGAACATGGGTTTATCGGATTAGGACAGCAGTCAGGAGCCGCTGGCTCCCACTCCCCTTTAACGGCCCTGCCGAGATTTCCGGTTGCGGGTGTCTATGCCGAGCTGTCGAGTTTAAAGGTTAAGTTGCATAGCTTGAATATGCCTGTGTTATCGCAAACCAATAGTGATCCAGAGTTGAAGAAGGGTCAGTGGCGTCCCGAGTTGAGGGTCACTTTGGATATGTCAGATATCTATCCGCATCAAATGATGTGCTTCATACAGGGTCAGGGGGCTAAAAAGCCACTATGGTTGAGTGCGAATGAGTTCAGTATCCGAGCCGAATTTGATCTGCCCGCAGGAAGATCCAGGTATAACTGCACCGCGCCGAGTAAGAGTGCATCGGGTTACTACTGGTTCTCACAACCTTGGGTGAGAGCCAAGGATGATGGAACATGGATTAAGGAGTAATCGGTGAAAGCCTGAGCATGTATAGCACTAAGCTTGCGAGGCATTTTTCATGACTGACAGGAGCTTTGCCGGGATCCTGTCTATATGTAACTCCTCACAATTGGCATCCAGTTCTACGGCTGCCCCCGGCATTCCCCAAACTACCGAGCTGGCCTCATCTTGTGCCAGAGTGTAAGCGCCGCTCTGTTTCATATTCAGCAACCCTTTGGCCCCATCTTTCCCCATACCGGTAAGGATCACGCCTAATGCCGATTTCCCGGCAGTTTCGGCGACACTATCGAATAGCACATCGACAGAGGGTTTATGCCTGTTAACCGGATCCGTATCTAAGAGTCTGGTATAACACAGTCCTCCTCTTCTCTCTATGATGAGATGAGCATTTCCCGGTGCGATATAAGCCGTTCCAGGTGTTAATAGCTCTCCCCCCTGAGCCTCTATAACTCTCATGCTGGCATGGCTGTCCAGTCGTTTGGCAAATGAAGCACTAAACGCGGCCGGGATATGCTGTGCTATGACGATGGGAGGAACATCAGAGGGAAGTTGACAGATTAAACGCTGAATAGCTTCGGTGCCACCGGTAGAGGCACCAATCGCAATTAGCTGACTCTGTGAACACCTTGTGGGTGATGTGCTTAACCTGGTAGCCGGCATAGGTGAGGTTGGACGGACTTTACTCTTGGCTGCGAAGCGTACCTTTTCAATCAGCTCATCTCGATATTCCATCAGTTTATTAGTCAGATCTGACTTAGGTTTAGAGATGAAGTCAACGGCACCTATGGACAGTGCTTCGAGTGTTACAGCCGCTCCTTTTTCTGTGAGAGTAGAGATCATGACAACTGGCATGGGTCTGAGTTTCATGAGATTGCGCAGGAATGCTATTCCATCCATCTTAGGCATCTCAATATCCAGGGTCAGCACATCAGGGTTAAACTTCTTTATCAGCTCTCTGGCTTCATAGGGATCTTCGGCGGCGCCAACGACGCTGATGTCGGAGGTGTCACTAAGCAAGTGAGTCAGTAGTTGCCTAACCAGTGGAGAGTCATCAACGATCAAAACTTTTATCATAACCTCTATCCTTGTCGCTGCACTTGGTCAATCTTTGACCTGAGGTGAAATCTATTCTAATGAGTAAAGGTGTAGCGCCGCAACAATAGCTGCTAGTTTATTCCTAGAGGTTAGCAACGGATCGCTTCGTCTGTTGCAACTTATTGTCGCCATGTCCTATCGGCCTATAAATCGTTTGTCCGATAAGATCAAAATCTTCAGAAATATGGGTCAATGTTTCCGAATGTCCGATAAATAGGTAACCTTGGGGGCTAAGCAGCTTTCTGAACCTGGCGATGATCTTTTTCTTAGTCTCATTATCAAAATAGATGAGGACATTTCTGCAAAAAATCACGTCAAATGGCCCCTTCATTGGCCACTCTCCCAATAGATTTAGTTGCTTAAAGTGGATCATCTTCTGAATGCTGGATCGCATCTGAATTTTTTGGCCATTGTCAGTTTGACATGCATATCTGTCAGCATATCGCCCGGGTAAGTTTGTCACCGAGTCACTGGCATAACTGCCAATAGAGGCCTTGCTGAGCACATTGGTGTCGAGATCCGTCGCCAACACTTTAAGATCCCACTCTATCCCGGAAAAGTGCTGTTCCAAAATCATGGCAATACTGTAAGGCTCCTCGCCGGTAGAGCAGGCCGATGACCAAACCCTGAGGCGCCTGTTCTTATTCTTTTTCCATTCGGGGATCACCTTGCTCTCCAGGTATTGGAAATGGTGCTCCTCTCTGAAAAATGCAGTCAAATTGGTTGTGAGTGCATTAACAAAGTTAATCATCTCATCCGGAGTATTTTGAATATGGGAGCAGTATTGGGAAAAATTACCAAAATTCAGATGGCGTAATCGTCGACTGAGTCTCGAGTACACCATGTGTTTCTTTCTTTCCGGTAGTACTATTCCCGTTTTTTCATAGGCAAGACTTTGAATAAAATCAAAGTCTGCCTGTGTCATAGAAAACTCCTTTTCATCTATGATTTCCAATTCCTCGTCTCCTAAAATTCGTTCCACTCTTCACTGCTGATATTTAAGTTTCCGTGAGTGTCTCCCGAAACGAGGGCTAATGGCGCCGATGCAATTCCTGAACTGGTTTGCTCCTTAGCCTGGAAGAAACTCAGCTGACTCTTCATGTTGCGGGCCTGTTCGGCCATGGCATCTCCTGCCGCAGATACCTCTTCTACCAAGGCCGCATTTTGTTGAGTCATCTCGTCCATTTGGGAAATAGCCTTATTCACCTCCTGAATGCCTGAAGATTGCTGTTCTGACGCTATGCTTATCTGGCTAATCATGTCGGCTACTTTAGTCACGGCCTGAACAATATCCTGAAGTGTGTCACCCGATTGGTTAACCAGTTGAGTGCCATCGGTGACCTTACCTACGCTGTCACGTATCAGCTCCTTAATTTCTTTGGCCGCACCGGCGCTGCGTTGAGCCAGGTTCCTGACTTCACCGGCGACGACGGCAAAACCACGCCCCTGTTCACCGGCTCGCGCCGCTTCGACGGCCGCATTGAGTGCCAGCAGGTTGGTCTGGAAGGCTATCTCATCGATAACACCTATGATGTCTGATATACGCTTGCTGGAATCATTGATTGCTTCCATTGCGGTGACGGCTTGCTCAACCACCTTACCGCCATGATCGGCTTTTGAGTTGGCTTCCTGAGCTAACTCATTAGCTATCGTTGCATTTTGAGCGCTTTGGGTGACGGTTGCCGTCATCTGTTCCATGCTTGAAGCTGTCTCCTCGAGTGAGGCGGCTTGCTCTTCGGTTCGCTGACTAAGATCTGCGTTGCCCTGTGCAATCTCTTCGGCCCCGGAGGTCACAGTGTTGGCTGACTCATTGATACCACCAATCACCTCGGTCAGACGTGTGGCTGTCGCGTTTGCATCCTGTTGTAGCTTCTCAAATTGACCCTCATATTCACCATCTATCTGGCGGGTTAGATCACCTTTGGCTAGTCCATCGAATACATTGACCACATCTGAAATTACATTATCTGCAATCCCGACTAATCGGTTGAGGCCATTGGATAGGTTAAGGAAGAAACCTTCTTTTCCTTCCGTCGACACTCTATGACTCAAGTCTCCTGCAGCAGCCGATGAGATGATGGTGTCTATCTCCTGTTCTATGGCAACCTCTGCGGTGCGGTCTGTCCACTCGACAACCGTACCTATGCTCACTCCGTTATCATCTTTGATGGGGTTAGCCACAACTTTGAATGTGCGTCCGCCGACCTTGAGTTGGCTGGAATATGTTGTCGATAAGCTGCCTAATAAATTTCGCTGGTGGCTGGGGTTTTTATGGAAACCGTCGATATTTACGCCGATAAGATTATTGGCATCGAAGTTAGGTAGGTCTTTGACTATGTCGGATTGTGCCGCTTTGAACATGTTTCCTACGGCATTATTCATATAGATGATGTTGAGATCGGTATCTGCCACCATGGTATTTGCCGATACATTATCGAGTGCTTGTTTGATACGGGCATTTTCTGAAGCGAGTCTTAGATCTTCAGCCTCTTTAGCTAATTTAGCGGTAACATCTTGCCATTCAACTACGGTTCCTGTTCGCTCTCCGTTATTGAAAACCGGGGTTGCTATCAAGGTGAAATCGAGGCCTGCGACCTTTATGCTGGTTTCATAGCTTCCGGTTAAATTATCCAGAACTTTTCTTTGGTGCGACGGGGTCTTATGGAAGATGTCTATGTTATTGCCGATAAGTTCTTTGACATTGAAGTTCGGCAGACTCTGTTGAAGTGTCTTTTCATTATCACCCAACATCTCGTTGACCGAGTCATTGAGATAGATGATGTTGTAGTCGACATCGGCCATCATGACGTTGGCTTTACAGACATCTAAAGCTTGCTTAATGCGACCCGTTTCGGAGGCCTGCCTTTGCTCTTCTGCCTCTTTAGCTAATTTTGCCGTGACATCTTGCCATTCGACGACGGTGCCGGTTCGTACTCCATTTAAGAATATTGGGCTGGCGATTAAATTGAAATTAAGGCCTGCGACTTCAATGCTAACCTCGTAGCTTGAGTTTAAGCCGTCGAGCATTCTTCTCTGATGAGAAGGGTTTTTATGAAAAATATCGATGTTTTTACCGATAAGATTTTTGGCGTCGAAGTTAGGTAAACCCGTTTTAAGAGTCTTCTCATTTTCCAAGAGCATTTCGTTGACCGAGTCATTCATATAGGTGATGTTGTAATCGGCATCGGCCATCATGACGTTGGTCTTACAAACGTCTAATGCCTTGGTAATCGTTTCGTTTTGCAGTTGTTTCTCATGCAAATTATCGATTTTATTGGTGAGCAATTCCCAATTTGGAATATCAATATCTGAAAACTTTGTCTGTTCACTGCTTCCCAGAGCTTGGCCCACCTCATAGAGTGCCTGTTCACTCAATTTTTGAGTCTGGTTATGTTTCACAAGCCCTGAGGCAATGAGCATGAGTGCAATGATTTGAGTTGCGGCAACCCAGCTCGTCGCCTGACCTGAAAATAATAATCCTAATGAAATAAGGATTAGAACCAAACCAGCAATGGGTAAGCTGTTTGCATTCGATAGGTTGGATTTTTGTGCTTCCATTCGTTTATCCTCGTTATACCTGTTTATGCATTAACAGCTTGTGGCTGCTGAGCATCAATATTGTTAATTAAGTTAGAAAGTTGAGATGCTTCAGGCAAAATTTCGCTGCCGAGCAGCATATTAATATCCAGCAAGATAACCATCTTATCTGCAGCATTGGTGAGCCCTTTTATAAAGCCCAGGTTAGTGTCGTCACCAAAATCGGGGGCATCACGCACATCGGCATCATTCACACTAAATACATCGGAAACAGCGTCGACGACAATGCCTATGACTTTGTGCTCATCAGACATGGCAACCTTAACGACTATGACTACGGTTGTGGCTCCATACTCGAGCGTTTCAATGCCAAACCTCTGTCTCAGATCTATGATAGGAACAATCGTCCCCCTGAGGTTAATAACGCCCTTTACATGACTGGGGGAGTTTGGAATGACAGTCGTCGCTTCCCAGCCTCTAATCTCTTGTACAGAAAGAATATCGACACCATATTCTTCGCTAGCCATGATGAAAGTTAAATATTGCTGACTGGCATCATCCATACTGGCCTGCTCTTGTTGGCTTAGCTCTGTCATATTTTCAAGCTCCGTCTTCCTTGTTTACCGAGAGGTTTATCTCTTCAGTGTTTAAGCTGCATGCTCATTGGTATTAGTGATGCCGGCAAGGCTAACTAACCCTGAAATATCAATAATTAAAGCAACGGTTCCATCACCCAGGATTGTGGCTCCTGATACTCCGGGGACCTTGTTATAGTTATCTTCCAGACTTTTGATAACCACCTGCTGTTGTGATAACAACTCATCCACGAGCAAACCAATTTTTTCATTATTGGAATCAACGACCATGACCAGACCATCTTTGATCTCAACGGCATCGGCTTCATGACCGAACTCTTGAAATACTTTGATCACAGGAAGGTACTCATCTCTCAGCCTGACCAGCTCGTGATTCTCACTGATACGGTTGATGCGCTGTGGTTCTACCTGTAAAGACTCATGAATAGAGACGAGTGGTACTACATAGGTGTGATGACCTATTCTTACCAGCTGCCCGTCCAGAATGGCCAGAGTAAGGGGAAGTCGTATGGTGAAGCGACTACCTTTATCTTGAGTCGACTTAAGTTCAATTGTGCCGTTGAGTTCATTAATATTTCGGCGAACCACATCCATGCCAACGCCTCTGCCGGATAGATCCGAGACGGCATCTGCGGTAGAGAATCCAGCCTTGAAAATAAGTTGATGAATCGCTTCGGTACTAAGCTCTTCATCATCCGCGACCAAGCCTTTATCTCTGGCTTTTTGAAGTATCCTATCTGTATCCAATCCCGCCCCATCATCGATTATTTCGATAATGATATTGCCACCTTGATGGAAAGCGTTGAGCGTAATACTGCCTGTTTCAGGTTTGCCTTTACTGGCCCGTATTTCTGGAGTTTCCAGACCATGATCCAGTGAGTTTCTAACCAGATGCACCATAGGGTCGACAATTTTTTCCATTACCGTTTTATCCAGCTCGGTATCTTCTCCCTTAAGGATTAAATCGACTTTTTTGCCTAACTGCTGGCCAATGTCTCTTACCAGTCTGGGAAAACGATTGAAGGCAAAACTGATAGGTAACATTCTGATCTGCATTACGCTTTCTTGAAGATCCCGGGTGTGTGAGGCTAGTTGCTCTAATCCCTGCTTCATGGAGAGTAATGATTCCTCGTCGATCTCATCTTGCTGTCCTATCTGACCTAACATCGCCTGAGTAATGACCAGCTCTCCGACCATATTTATGAGTAGATCAATTTTCTCTATGCTGACTCGAATGGAGCCACCCTCGGGAGATTTTGCTTGTGAAACGATTTTGGGCTTAACCACCTCAGCGGGTAGGCTATCTGATGTCGAAGTTGATGCCTGAGTTGATTCAGGCACTGGAGAAGCCTGAGCCGACTCGGAATCGCCTTGAAGCTCTCTTGTCTCCCCGGTATCTATGGCCGATGAACTGTAGTGAATGGTGCACTCATCTTCGACCCATTCAAATACCTCTTTCAGACGTTCAATTTTCTGTTCCGTGATGAGTTCAAGGTGCCAACTGAGGTAACAGGCTTCGGGATCTATATCGACAAAATCCGGGTAACTAGCCTCGTCTAACTTAACGGTGAGTTCACCCAGCTGTCTTAGTTCTGTGAACATGAGCAGGGGGTCGTTTCCGCATCGCAGAATATCTATTCCGGCCTGAAAATCTATATGCCAGAGTTGCTCGTCAGGTGTCTGCTTGGTATCGGCTTGTGTTGCATCATCCCCTGAAACGTCTTTTGAGTCTCCCTCCAGCTCCGCAGTAAATCGTTTTTCAAGTTGAGATAATAGCGGATCGTCGAAGTCTGTTTTACGCATCAAGGCATCGATCATGTTTCGCAGAAGATCCACCGAGAGAAGAAGCATGTCTTGGTGTTCACCGGTCATCTGGCGACGACCATCTCTTATCTCATCGAGCAGAGTTTCGAGCAGATGTGTGTAGTTCGCGACTTGGGTGAAACCGAATGTGGCGCTGCCACCCTTTATAGAGTGTGCAGCCCGGAAAATCGTGTTGATAGATTCATCTTCAGGTTCATTGACATCAAGCTTGAGTAACTCTGACTCCATGCTTTCTAAGCCTTCCAGGCTTTCTTCGAAAAAAACCTGGCTAAACTGACTGAGATCGATTTCCATATTTAATTGCCACCCGTTATATCCATTTGACGAATTTTATTCTGACTAACCCAGTACTTTCCGGACAGTTGCTAAAAGTTGATCCGGATTGAAGGGTTTTACAATCCAGCCAGTGGCACCGGCTGAACGACCTTCCTGTTTCTTGTCTGTTCCTGACTCTGTGGTCAGCATTAATAACGGAGTAAATTTATAGGCAGGTAGTGTACGTAGGTTCCGAATGAGGGTGAGTCCATCCATGACGGGCATGTTTACATCTGAGATGACCAGATCGTACTCTCCCTTCTGAGCGACTTTTAATGCTTCGTCGCCGTTACTCGCCTCAGTGACATCAAATCCTGCGGTTTTAAGTGTAAAGCCCACCATTTGGCGCATCGATGCTGAGTCGTCGACTGCTAATATTCTCTTCATAGCATCATCTCCTGTGTATCAGTTTGAAGTTCCGGGATGACGATACCTAAGCTTTTTAAGTTAGTTCTTAGCTCCGGCTGACCCCCTTGCCATTCAACCTTCAGGGAGCGTGCATTGCATGTTTGGGAAAATAGATAAAGGAGTTGAGCACCAGCTGTATCGACACGGGATAGTTGACTGACGTCTATATGGAGTAATTTATCGTGTGTTAATAGCTCAGAAAGTCGTGCAAATATGGGCTGAATATTTCTAATGGTTAATTCTGAATCTAATTTAATGGTTTGATCCGTCATCTGATTTTCCTTTGAATAACATTGCTCGTCCCTGCAATATCAAAAGATAGTCGTCAAATAAGGGGATTTCCTCTTTTGGTTAATGTTTTTTTATAACATTGGTGTTAGGAAATATTTCTCGTTAGTCGCAGATGAAGTTAAAGTCAAATATATGGTATCTCCATGTATTTATTATGTTTCACCCATTTTTTATTTGTATGATTTGGTGAATGTCTGAGATGAGGGCTTGTGACGTTATTTGAGGAAGTGTACCGGGAGTTAAAGACTTCGGCTTAATGATGGCAATATTCTCTCCTTCGGGGGAGATAAGTGCCATCGATGCACTATGATCGATTTGATAGTTTTCTCCATCTCCAACCATGGCATATACAAATCCTAAACCACGGGTAAGGGGGAAGAGTTGTGTGTGGTCTCCCGTTAATGCGATGAATTTGGGATTAAAAAAATCCATATAGCTTAATAACTTCTCCTGTGTGTCTCTTTGTGGATCGACGGAGAGAAAGATCACCTGTAAATCGGCGGACTCCAACAGTTCGGGGTAAGCCGCCGTGAGTTTAGCCATAGTGGTCGGGCAAACATCGGGACAAGAGGTATAGCCTATGAAAAACAGGCTCCACTTGCCCTTCAGATCAGCATTGGTGAAGGGGGTGCCATGTTGTTCCATCAGCTTAAATTGCGGCAGTCTTTTGGGGGTAGGGTAGATAAAGCTATTGGATAACTCTATCTGGTTATCCTCTGCAATCATCGATTGAAATTGAAGCGCGGTGAAGCTTCCCAGCCCCACTATGACAACAGCCAGAAGCACTGCAACAACCCGAGTTAAACGTTTATTCATCGTCTACAATTTTCCAATGCTTTAGCTTGATTAACAGGTGCTCTAACCTCTGAGTTATACCCATAGATAATGGTCAACTAAAAGAATGAGGAAGAGTAACATCAGGTGATAAATCGAGAAGCGAAAGACCTGCATTGCCAGACCCGGTTTATCATCATATTTTAGCTCCCACGCCTTATAGATAAAGCCACAACTTAGCAGGGTTGAACCGACTAAATAGACGGGGCCACACATGCCGACCAGTACGGGTAGGAGGCAGGCAATAGCCAGGAGCACTGTGTAGAGCAGGATACAGGTCTTGGTAAACTCAGTTCCGTGGGTGACCGGAAGCATAGGGATATCGACTTTCGCGTACTCAGCCTTTCTATGGATCGCCAGGGCCCAGAAATGAGGAGGTGTCCAGGCAAAAATTATAATGACCAGTAACATCGCATGGCCGTGAAATTCCCCTGTCACAGATGTCCAGCCCAGCAGCGGAGGCATTGCTCCCGCTAAACCACCCACAACAATGTTTTGCGGAGTCGCCCGCTTAAGATAGGCCGTATAAACGATGGCATATCCTATCAAACTCGCAAAGGTCAGCCAGGCGGTAAGCTCATTGACGAGCGTATAGAGTAAAACAAAGCCCAGAATAGCCAAGGTGATTGCAAAGGTGAGAGCCTTAGGGATGGATACCCGACCCTTGGGAAGCGGTCGGTTATAAGTGCGCGCCATTAATCCATCAATTTTGCGATCGATAAGATGATTAAATGCTGCGGCCGCTCCAGCCATCATTCCAATTCCCATCATGCCAATGACTAATGGTTGAAGAGGTACGCTGCCCGGGACGGCGAGACACATGCCCACTAAAACAGTAAGCAGCATAAGAGCCACGACCTTAGGTTTTGTCATTTCATAGTATGGCCGCCATGCAAGGGAGTGACTCTTGCTGCCAGATGTTGCAGATGGAATCGAAAGTTGTTTGGCCATGCTTACTCCTTGCTTAGGCTGTTAGCCTTAAATTGATTACTTTGATCATGCTCGAGTGCCTATCTGATTTGGGGTAATCAGGCTTTGCGCCATAAGCAATAGTTAATAAAAACGAGATTCATGAGCAAGAACACGGCACCTGCATTGTGGGAAACGGCGATCCCCAATGGCAGGTGCAATACAACATTACTTATCCCCAGTCCGACTTGCAGACAGACCAGTAGAAATAACAATTGGGCGGAGCGTTTTAACTGTGATGATTGAGACTGTGTATGTAATTTATAGGCTAACCACAGCAGTACGCCAGCAGTCACTACGGCGCCGAATCTATGAGTGACATGGATTGTCATTCGGGAGGCGTAATCCAGTACCCCAAATTCATAGCTGTCATGGGTTCCCTGGAAGGGAGTGAACGCCTGAATAAAACGTAATTTGTTATACCAGTCTCCCTCGCAGATAGGTAAGGAGGTGCAAGCCAGTGCGGCATAGTTAGATGAGGTCCAGCCACCGAGAATTATCTGCAGTGTCAGTACGCTTAATGCTGCAGCCGCAAGGGGAGCCAACTTTCTTGCACCATGGTCTCCCCCCGGGATCCTTAAGGGTTTTGTTCTTAAATAGAGCAGGAGCAAGAGCGATATTAAGGTGAAGCCGCCGATAAGGTGAGACATGACAATCACGGGCATTAACTTCATCGTGACGGTCCACATCCCCAAAGCTGCCTGAAACAAGATAAGCAGGGCTATGAATGTTGGCAGTTTCTTGGGTGTTTCTCTGTTTTTAAGACAGATCACCAAGATCATGAGCACTAACAACCCGAGTGTGCCGGCGATATATCTGTGGATCATCTCGAGCCAAGCTTTTTCCTGTTCAACTTTATGCTCCGGAAATGAATCTAATGCCCGAGCCAACTCGTGATCCTGGCTCGGCACTTTTATCATGCCGTAACAGCCTGGCCAGTCCGGACAACCCAAACCCGCATCGGAAAGCCTTGTATAGGCTCCCATCAGAATAACGCAGAGGGTAAACACTATGGTGATCTTTAAAAAATAGGACAGATTTTTCATTACCCGACCCTCGATAACTTAAGCATTTTTCTTAAGTCAGAGACTAAGGATTTACCTTGCAGGATCTGTTTGGCTCGACCTGAGACCTTCGAGTAACGCATGACTAAACTTCCCAGAGGGTCAACAATGACCATTTGCTGGTCGTTGAGTATGTTTATCATTGCGGTGCTGGCTTTAACTGTTTCGAAAGAGTGAAGTTTTAGTGCCGAGATATCGCTGCTTTCGGTGAGTAAAATCATGGTGTGAACCCTGTTTTGTTCTCTGCCCAGTGCAACATGGCTCTGCTTGAGGATATAGAGACGATCCAGGCATAAGGCGTCGCAATCGCTGGGGAGCAGATAAAGAATCTGCCATTCACGGGGTCTGGGATTTTTCATTGCCAAGCTGGCATAACTGGTTTCGGGGGAGAGCAGCTCACCTTTATTGGTCGCACCACCATGATAGAGGTTCATGCTAAGTACAATTTTTGCGGCGACAACAGGAAGTAAAAATACTAACAATAAAATTATCAGTGGTTTGGCACCGCTCTTCTTGGGGGAGTTCATACTCTCTCCTCTGGTTAGACCCCATATCAAGCCCCCGTAATCGGGCCCATAATAAGGAATGCTAATTGTTTCCCGAGACGGCTAGGAAACGACATTGTTATTTTTATCGCTTAAATCCTAACCTACTTGTTCTCGTTTCCATTGGCAACCATCAATTGATTGATAATCATTCGAATTAACTATTTTGCTTTTTGTTAGCATCTATTTGTTCTTGCTTCGTTTTCTGCTGTAGATAAAGAATAGGACTAATATCGCGAATGCGAAAGCCATCGAAAACCACTGTAGCGCATAGCCCCTGTGTTTTTGAGCCGACAGCGGGATCGGTTTCCAGGGGTGAGGCAAGTCAATGCCCTTAATTTTTTCGGGCTGAAGTACAGCAACGGCTATGGGACGATTGACCAAATCACTCATTTCGCCGACATTAAGATTTTGAATGCGTTTTGGCCAACCCGGTTCGGCCATAAGCGCGCTGCTCATCGGGTTACTCTGTTTCTGATATAGCCGTCCGGTAAGGCTCTGAGTCATTGTTATTGGCTTTATTGCGGGTAAGCTTGCTCTGTCGGCGGTAGCAGGCACAAAACCGAGTTCAACCAGCAACCAAGGTCGATCGGGACTGACCTCCATTAGTTGCAGTGCTAAGTAACCAACCTTGCCATTAAAAACCTGATTATCGAGTAGGAAAACCTGTTCAGCGAGTGGATGTGCCGATACTGTGAGTCGATATCCAGTGAGTGACTCTGCTTCAGGTAGTGATAGTAGCTCTGCATAAGAGAGTGAGTCGGCAGCTTGACGTGTCGTTAATTGGGTCTGCCATAACTCTTTTTCTTCGGCGCGAGACAGCTGCCAGAATCCTAACTTGACCAAAAAGAGAAACAGACTCAAAGTGATAATAATAAGCGA
>Ga0209379_10001500_pt1 | contig 15271 bp, 20 predicted proteins | sample tdDd001_FD_187124 | JGI IMG/M metagenome (GOLD analysis project Ga0209379, IMG submission 187124) | Marine sediment microbial communities from the Atlantic coast under amendment with organic carbon and nitrate - tdDd00.1 (SPAdes)... | ecosystem: Environmental > Aquatic > Marine > Coastal >...
AGGTGGTATCTAACTCGGTGACGGAATCATTTAATGTAGCCTTTGGAGTGGATACTAAAATTATGAGTTCACTTTTAGTTATATTAACAGGAATCGTGATATTTGGAAGGGGAGATAAGATAACGCCACTGCTGTCTAAGCTGGTACCTGTAATGTCTGTAATCTACATGGGAGTAGTGGCAGTAATCATGGTAAAGAACTTTCACCTTATTCCGGGACTGTTCAGGGATATCATATCCCAGGCCTTTGGTATAAGAGAAGCTGTGGGAGGAGGTATAGGTGCTGTGGTTATGAACGGAGTAAAGAGGGGACTGTTTAGTAATGAAGCCGGAAGCGGAAGTGCTCCCTGTGCAGCAGCTTCCGCAGATGTGGACCACCCTGTGAAACAGGGACTGCTTCAGGGGCTTGGAGTATTTGTAGACACAATATTCATATGTACAGCTACAGCCTTTGTTATGCTCCTTGCAGACGTGGACAAGGGGGTTACCGGGATGAAGTTTCTACAGGAAGCTTTCAGGTTTCATGTGGGTGACTGGGGTGTGACCTTTATCGCTGTTATCCTGTTTTTATTTTCCTTTAGTACAGTTCTTGGGATCATGGTATATGCAAAAAACAATATCGTATTCATAACAGAGGATGAAAGGGTACTGGGGTTATTTAAAGGAGTTGTTCTTATAATGCTCTTTATAGGAGGAGTACAGCAAAACCTCTTTATCTGGTCCCTTGCAGATTTTGGAATGGGACTTATGACGGTAATAAACCTTGTGGGAGTAATAGGCCTGTCTGGTGAGGTATTGGAATCCCTTGCAGACTATGAGGTAAGGATACTCAAGAGGGGAAAAACTCCGGTATCAGAGGAAAGAGCTGAAGCAGAGAGAGTTCTATAGTATAGATAAAAAAAGGATCTGGTCGGTCAGGTCCTTTTTTATTTTTATTATAAAAGGCTGTTAAAGTACAGAGTGATGATCATATCTAGGTAAAAAGAGTATAGGCAGCTAAAAGTGTAAAGATGAGGTTGAGAACCATCCACAGGACAGCCGGTCTGAACCCTGAGCGAAACTCTAGAAATGAAAAGAGGGTCACAAGGAAACCACCTAAAAAAAATATCAGGGTATGCTGAACGGCATATCCCACTCCTAAGATGATAAGAGCAAAAGCTCCTAAAACCTTTACCTTTGTGTTGAGTATCCTGTAGTGGCAGAGGAGGTAGAGAACAGGCAGGCTCACAAGCATGGGAATAGCACCCTTTATGGTGTCTGAAGCCGGCAGAAAGGCGGTGAGGGTTCCTGAGATAATAACTGTCTGCAATCCAATAAAAAGCTTATGGTGCTCAAGGAGAGCCATAAGGGTCATCCCTGCAGCTCCTAAAAGAAACAAGATTCTCTGATGGGCAGGATCTTTAACAAGAAGAGCTAAGATAATGAGAAGCATCCCTAAGATTCCGGGGATGGTAGTTTTCTTAAACATAGAAGACCTCCTCAGGAAAAAAGAATAGGAAGGGAAGTAAACCCTATATAATTATTTTATAAGTTAATTACAGAAAACCCTTTTTTTCTAAAAGGAAGATGGGAAGTATTGGGGATGGAGTACATTAAAAAAAGGTAACAAAAAAGACCTGATCCTTTCAGGTCTTTTTTGTTACTGAGGATAGGTCATGTTTTCCTCTTTCATATCTGTGAGAACCTCATCTAAAAACTTTTTAGCTTCATACCTTGCCATGGGCAGGTTCATATCAAGGAAATTACCGCAGTCTCTGGGGGTGGCACCTGGGACCTCCTCCATGTAGTCTCCTATAAACTGAAACATCTCAGTGATAACCGGAAGAACGTCTGATGGAGTAAGGTCTCCCTTGAAGATAACATACATTCCTGTACGGCATCCCATGGGACCAAAGTAAACAGTTTTTTCATTCCATATTTCATGGTTTCTAAGAAAGGTAGCTCCTAGGTGTTCCATAGTATGGATCTCTCCTGTATTTATAACTGGTTCTAAATTTGGTCTCTTCATCCTGATATCAAAGGTAGTAAGGATATGCTCATCCCCTACAACATCTTTTCTTGAAATATAGATACCCCTTAGAAGATCCAGGTGGTTTACGGTAAAACTGGCTATTTTTTTCATAGATGACCTCCGGTTAAATTTTAGTAATATTATCCTTAAACCCATGCAGCTGTCAAGGGTCTTCTATCGGAAGGGGATGTAACAGGAATGGGGGATATGAAAAAAGCCCCCTTTAGGGAGACTTTTTATTATTAAGAAAAGTATAGATTGGTTGACAAACTATCGGATAAAGAGTGCTCTCTGTAGTTATCAAGGGTGCAACGTCACGTTGCTTTTTATTATTTACTTCTTATGTGCCTGAACCTGTTTCTGGTAAAAAACAGAGTGGTAATTCCCAGGGTAGGGATAAGCCATGAAAACCCTGAGTCTGAAAATGGAAGGTTAAGATAGATAACCTTGAAAAAATCTATATGCATAATAGTATAGCTCACCTCTATAAAACTAAATGTAACAGCGGTGAGTGCCCCGGCTTTATAAAGGGCTGTATCCCTTACATTTAGAAGGGTGAATACAATAAGAACAATGGTAACAGGGTAAAGTATAACAAGGATGGGAGCAGCAATCTTTACAATGGTATCTACTCCTGCAATGGCCATAACCCCTGAAAAAATACAAGTAGCTGTAACAATCTGCCTGTAGGTAAATTTTCCAAACTTTGAAAAGTAATCTCCCACTATGGTAACAAGTCCCACTGAGGTAGTAAGGCAGGCAGCAGACACACAAAGCCCCAGAGCAAGGTTACCGAGATTTCCCAGAGTAGCTTCAGCAATGAACATAGTAAGCTTTGTCTTACCAAAATCTGATACTACAGAGCTACTGGTAGCACCTAAGTATAGAAGCCCTCCGTAAACAGATGCAAGGCCGATTCCTGCAATGGCACTGGCTTTTAAGATAAGAGATTTCTGCACAGATCTGTCGGTATACCCTTTGGATACAAGGGCGTTCATGATAACAGCTCCCATAAGGATAGATGCAAGAGCATCCATAGTCTGGTATCCTCCAAGGAATCCAAAACTAAATGGGTTGGTAGTGAGGTGTGTAGGGACAGGAGTGCCTATCTTTATAAAGCTTCCCTTTAATATAATTCCTGCAAGCATGAGAAGGATAATAGGTGTAAGTATCTTTCCCACATTGTCGATAATTTTTGACGGATTCAGAACCATAGCCAGAGTGATACTAAAATATATAAAAGAAACAATCCCGGGATTGATATCTCCAAATACAGGCTGAATTCCCATCTCATAGGTAGTAGCTCCGGTTCTTGGAATAGCCAGAAGCGGTCCCAGAGATATAATAAGCAGGGAACAATAGATAATATTAAATTTCTTTGAAACCTTGGAAGCAAAGTTTTCTAAACTTCCAACCTTATTAAAGGCCATAATGCCCAGAAGAGGCAGTCCTACTCCTGTAGTTAAAAATCCGAACATTGCCATAATCCAGTTTTCCCCAGCTGCATTACCAATAGACGGCGGAAAAATAAGGTTCCCGGCCCCAAAAAACATTGCAAACAATGCCATTCCCAATACAATATATTCTTTTTTTTCTTTCATAACTCTCCCCTTGTGAATAAAATGATTATAAGAAGTATATATTCTTTTTATAGACATTGTCAACTCAAATGATACATTTTAATCTATAATGCTAAAAAAACAGCACTAAACTTCATAAAAATAGTCTAAAAGACAGTAAATGGACAGGGTGCTGATATGGTCCAAAATAAAGACAAGAGATATTAAAATTTTAGAAAATATAGTAAACTATCTAAGAACAGAGGTATGCGAAGAAAGTGACGGAAAGGTTCTAGGATCACAGGAGCCCTATGAAGGGAGAAAGAGATGAAGATAATAATAGATGCAGATGCATGTCCCAAGGGGGCCAAGAAGTCCTGTGAGGAGCAGGCAGGAAGATATGGAGTAGAACTGGTAATGGTAGTAGATGAAGCCCATGAACTATTTGGTGACTTTACAGTGGTACAGGTAAGCCAGGGGGATGACTCTGTGGATCACAGGATAACCACCATGTGTCAGGAGGGAGATATAGTAGTAACCCAGGACTATGGACTGGCTTCTATCCTCCTGCAGAGAGCCGGGGGAGTAATCCATCCCAAGGGGATGATCTATACGGTATTTAATATAGACTCTCTTATGTTCCAAAGGCATATGGGTCAGAAAGCCAGAAAAGCAGGAAAGAGAACCAAGGGACCCAAGAAGAGAACTACAGAGGATGATATGGAGTTTGAAAAAAATCTGATATCTCTGATGGAAAAGAACAGGGCTTAAACAGATAGGAACTTAAAAACCAGTAGTTAAAAAAGCAGAGATCCCCCAGGGACTTCTGCTTTTTTATATTAAATATATTACTTTAGAGAAAAACTATCCCACTATCTCGATTCTATTACCCTCAGGATCTAAGATGATACTCTCATAGTAACCGTCCCCTGTGGTTCTTGGTTCACCGGCAATGGTGTATCCGGATATCCTTAGGGATTCAGTGAGGGTATCCACCTTTTCTTTGTTCCCCACATTAAAAGCAAGGTGGTTAATACCTATGAATTCTTCCCCATGGAAAGGGGATCTGGTGACGTCTGTTCTTTTCATAATCTCAAGGCGGGCACCTTCGCTAAAGGCAATAAAATATGATTCAAAACCTTTTTTAGAGTTTATATATTTCTCATTGCTTGTTCCTTCAAAGAACTTACAGTAAAAATCCTTCATCTTCTCTAATTCATTGGTCCATACAGCAATATGATCGATCTTCATTTTTCCTCCCGGTTATCTATACACGCTATCTTATCTTCCACGGATATCTTTATGTCATTTAAAAAATCTATCTGTTCTTTAATCTTGGTCAGGTGACCGTCTAGCAGCTTCCTTCTTTTACTTAGGGTTTCCGTGTCCTGCTTTTTTAACATGGTATAAGCTTTTATCTCCTCTAAGGAAAATCCAATCTTCTTCAGAGCTACTATGTATTCAAGCCATTTGATATCATCTTCTGTATACTCTCTGATACCTCCTGCTTCTTTTCTTTTTATCTTAATCATTCCTAGCTTTTCATAGTATCTGAGAGTATAGGAGCTGATATTTAATCTGGCAGCAGCCTCTTTTATGGTATGTTTTTTCAAGGAATCCCCTCCTTTATATAATTAAGTATAAACCTTAGAGTAGACTCTAAGTCAAGGAGAAAAATGAAAAAAATATGAGTAAAGGAAATTTAGTGGAAACATAGTAAAACAATATATCTTTTGGTGAAGATAAATAAATGAAAAGGTGCAGGAGGAAGGTATGGTTAAAAATAATACCACAGAGAGGGAGTATGAGAAGTCGTACAGGAAAATAAACAGAGGACCTGTGAGGTTTTCTAAAAGATACTTACTGCTATCTGTAGTAATCGTGTTGATATTGGCCTGTATAAAGTATAAATTTTATTAGAAGTTTCCATTAATAAAACCCACTCACAGGATATAGGTGAGGGGGTGTTTTTTTTGGAAAAAAATAATGGCAAATTAAGAGACAGGTATAGGAAGATAAGGGGAATCTCACCTTGACTTCCCCAGCCACTTACTATAAAATATTAGGTGTATTTAGCACTCTTTTGTAAAGAGTGCTAAGAAGAGAGCTCAAGGCAATTTTAATATAAAATTTTTAGGAGGGGACATAGTATGAGTATAAGACCCATTGGAAAGAGAGTACTAGTAACAGAAAAGAAAGTAGAGGAAAAAAGAGCCAGCGGACTTATTATCCCCGGAAATTCAGATGATAGAAAGATAAGATACGGAAGGGTAGCAGCTGTGGGAACCTCTGTGGAGGAAGTAGAAGCGGGAGAAACAGTGATATTTGGAAGCAGAAGCGGAAGAGAGATAGAGGACAGAGGAGAAAAGTATATCCTACTGGAATTAGATGAGGTAATGGCAGTAGTAGAGGGGGAAAAATAATATGGCAAAGATGATAAAGTTTAATGAAGAGGGAAGAAAGAAACTGGAAGCAGGGGTAAATATCCTGGCTGATACAGTGAAGATAACTCTGGGACCAAGGGGAAGAAATGTAGTTCTTGAAAAAGCCTACGGTGCACCTCTTATAACAAATGACGGAGTATCTATAGCCAAGGAGATAGAGCTTGAGGATCCCTTTGAAAATATGGGAGCTCAGCTGATAAAGGAAGTAGCCACTAAGGCAAACGATGTAGCCGGTGACGGTACAACGACAGCTACGGTCCTGGCTCAGGCCATAGTAAAGGAGGGGCTGAAGATGGTCAGTGCCGGAGCTAATCCTATGTTTATAAAAAAGGGAATAGAAAAGGGTACCAGAGAAGCTGTAAGACACCTGGCTAGAAGAGCAAAGAAGATAGAGTCTATAGATGAGATAGCTCAGGTAGCCTCTATATCAGCTGCTGATGATGAGATAGGAGCTCTAATAGCAAAGGCTATGGAAAAGGTCGGGGAAACAGGAGTAATAACTGTAGAGGAAGCTAAATCTCTTGATACAACCTTAGAGGTAGTAGAGGGGATGCAGTTTGACAAGGGATACCTGTCTCCGTATATGGTAACAGACCCTGAAAGAATGGAGGGTGACCTTGAAAATCCGTTTATCCTTATTACAGATAAGAAGATAACAAATATGAAGGATATCCTGCCAGTATTAGAGGCTACTATGCAGTCTTCAAGACCTCTTCTCATTGTAGCAGATGACCTGGAGGGAGAGGCGCTGGCTACTCTTGTGGTAAATAAGCTGAGAGGAACACTAAATGTAATAGCTGTAAAAGCACCAGCTTTTGGAGACAGAAGAAAGGCTATGCTGGAAGATATCGCTATCCTCACAGGGGGAGAGGTAATATCAGATGAAAAGGGGATGAACCTTCCTGATACAGAGATGCACCAGCTGGGACAGGCTAAGAGGGTAAAGGTAACTAAAGACCTCACTGTAATAGTGGATGGACTGGGAGAGGAAGCTAATATCCAGATAAGAATAAATCAGATAAAAGCCCAGATAGAGGATACTACATCTGAATATGATATGGAAAAACTTCAGGAGAGACTGGCTAAGCTTTCTGGGGGAGTGGCAGTGGTAAAGGTAGGAGCAGCAACGGAAACTGAGATGAAGGAGAAAAAGCTGAGGATCGAGGATGCTCTAAATGCCACAAGGGCAGCTGTAGAGGAGGGAATCGTTCCTGGTGGTGGAACTATACTTCTTGAGATAGTAAAGGATATGGAAGGATATACTCTGGAAGGAGAGGAAGGTATAGGTCTTGAGATAGTGAAGAAGGCACTCCTGGCACCTCTGAAGCAGATAGCTGAAAATGCAGGTCTAAACGGTGGAGTAGTAGTGGAAAAGGTAAGAGGTCTACCTGAAGGACACGGATTTAATGCAGCAACTGAGGAGTATGTAAACCTAATAGAAGCAGGGATAATAGATCCGGCTAAGGTGGCAAGAGCAGCTATACAGAACTCAGCATCGGTATCGGCACTTATTCTTACAACAGAGGTTGTAGTGGCTGAGATGGATAAAAAAGATGATGCTACAGCTCCGGGAATGGGAATGCCGGGGATGATGTAAAAGGAAATTTTATACTTTAGGAAGCTATAAATTTTCAATGACCTGTACCCAGAGGAATGAGAGGTAGCTTCTTTCTTATAGTGGTCCCAGGTATACTTGACAGAAAAATGCGTATTAGTGTATAAAAAGTGTATTAAGTATAAATAAAAGATATAGTTAGCGGCTAAAGTATTCAAAAAATAAACAAAGTGTTTAGACTTCCTTTACAAAACTAAAAGGATAGTATATAATTATTAGGTATCAACAATATGTTAGGGGGTTCAAAATGATTAACGAAACTAGATTAGTAGAAAGTTTTTTAGACATGGTAAAAATACCATCGCCTTCATTTAAAGAAAGACAGGTAGCAGATTACCTGAAGAAAGTATTAGAGGACTTAGGACTAGAAGTTACTGAGGATAATGCTGGAGAAAAAATCGGTGGAAACGCAGGAAATATCATTGGTGTATTAAAAGCACCTGGAAAGAAAAAACTTCTTTTCAGTTCACATATGGATACAGTACTTCCTTGCGATAAGATAAACCCAATTGTAGAAAACGGGATAATTAAAACTGACGGAACATCTGTACTTGGCGGAGACGACAAGGCAGGAATCGCAGCTATCATAGAGATGCTAAGATTAGTAAAGGAAAACAACTTAGATCACCCAGAGATCATCGTAGTATTCTCTGTAGCAGAAGAGGTAGGATTACTTGGAGCTCAGCACTTTGATGTAGACAAGTATCAGCCAGACTTCGGATTCATAATCGATACAGGTGGGGAGCCAGGAAACCTGACTGTACAGGCACCAGCAGCAGTAAAGGGTAAGCTGACAATTACTGGTAAGCCGGCTCACGCAGGAATCGCACCAGAGCTTGGAATCAATGCACTGACTGTAGCAGCTCACGCAATCACTAAGTTAAGATTAGGAAGAATAGATGAGGAAACTACATGTAACATCGGAGTAGTATCTGGTGGATCAGCAGTAAATATTGTAATGCCTGAAGTAAAGATGATGTATGAAGCTAGAAGTTTAAGAGATGAGAAGCTAGACGCTCTTGTAGAGGAAACTATGGATATCTTCACTAAGACTTGTGAGGAGTTCGGAGCGCAGTTTAAATCAGAAGTTAAAAAGGGATACAGCAGCTTTAATATGGATACAAACTCAGAAGTAGTTAATATGTTTGGAACTGCTTGTAAAAAAGCTGGAATTCAGTTTACAACTTTAGCAAGTGGTGGAGGAAGTGACACTAACATATATAATGTTAAGAATATCCCTTCTGTAAACATGGCTATCGGAATGAGCAAGGTACATACAACTGAAGAATTTATCGCAATTAAAGATATAGTAGACTGTTCGAAGATCCTAGTAGAATTAGTTAGAGGTTAATAGTGAAGTTTAAGAAAACAGGCGGGCCGAAAAAAAGGCTCGCCCATTACCTGTTATTTATAGTTTTAATTCTTTTGATCTTCCGTGGTCCTCTGGAAGGGATGAAGGAGGGAATCGGAAAAGTATTCTTCCCTGCAAAGAGTATTATCTATACCAGAACCAATGATATAAAGGATGGTATTAAGAACCTGAAAAATTATAATAAGGCAATGACTGAAAATAAGAAGTTAAAGTTAGAAGTAGCAAGGATGGATATTCTGCGTAACAGAAATGAGTATCTGGAAGATGAGAATACAAGGCTCAGAGGTCTCCTGAATATGAAGGTGAAAACTAAGCAGTCCTTTAAGGTGGCTAAGGTAAGCTTCAGAGACAGTATAACCTACCATGAAAATATCTATATAGACCTTGGAAGTAATCAGGGGATAAGAGAAAATATGGTGGTCCTTTCGGAAAAAAACCTTATAGGTAGAGTAAAGGAAGTCTATGAGGAAAACTCCCTGGTGGAACTGTTAACCAAGGGAGATATATATACCAGCGTACTGAGTGGTAAAAATGAGGTATTGGGAGTATTAAAGGGAAATAACTCAGATATTCTTACCCTTGATAATGTTTCTGTGGACAAGGAGCTGGAGGTTGGAGAAAAACTCTATACTTCCGGAATAAGTGATATATATCCCAAGGGAATATATATAGGAAAGATTGCAGAGATAGAGGAAAGTAAAGATCAGCTGTTTAAAGAGATAACTGTAAAACAGGACTTTAATATATTCGATTTGAATGAGATTATCATAATAGAAGAGGAGTAAACTATGAAAAAAATAATTGTTACAATGCTTTTATGTATGTTAAGTATTATCTCTGTAGCCGCAACTAAGACGGTATCTAGTATAGAAAGTTTTAAATTTGATGCAAGAGAGATAACTATAATCAACAATAAAAAGAGAATAAAAGAGTATAAAGTAGTTGCTAAGCTTCCGGATCTTATAAGAAAGGAGATAACCTTCCCCGTTGAAAATAAGGGAGAGGTATACCTTTATAAAAAAGATAAAAAAGTAGTTTATCTCCCACTTTTTGAGCAGAGTTATGAAGAGGAACTTGATAATGAGGAAAACTATATAATAAAGGTTATGAAGGACCTCAAGGAAAAAGAGATGAGAGATCCTGTATTTAAGGAAGATTTCTATGCAGGAAGGGTAAATGAAATATCCTATGAAAATGGTCTGAGAATACACTTTGACAAGTTAGACAGAGTGGGAGGATATTACTTCCCTACAAAGATAAGTGTTTATGATGGGGAGAGCCTCATATCAGAGGTAGTAATAAAAAATGCAGAGATCAATATACCCCTTGGAAAGGAAGCGTTTGAGATATAGATGAAATTTTTAAGTAGTGAGGGTATAGTAATAAATAAAAGAGATACCGGAGAAGCCGACAGATATCTGACACTTTTTACCCCAAGGTATGGCAGGATGGATCTGTATATAAAAGGAATAAGAAAATCTAAAAAAAGAGACAGGAACGCAGCAGACGTCCTGTCTCTTTCGAAATTTATATTCTATAAGAAAAATGAAAATTTCATTGTCTCTAACTTTGATCTGAAGGATCCCTTTATGGGAATCAGAGGGGATATTGAAAAGGTAAATGTAGCAATGTACCTACTCTCTGTTCTAAATTTCACAATAATAGAAAATCAGAGGAATTCATATCTATACAATATTTTCAAGAAAACTTTAAAATACCTGGAGGAAACAGAGGAAAGGTCAAAAAAATATTTGATTATTTGCTATTTTTTATCTAAAATAATAGATGAGGAAGGGATTGGGTTTCAATTAAGTGAAGGAAATTATTTTGATATAGAAAAATCAAAGTTCTTTACTGAGCGTTCTTCAAACTCCTGGGTACTAGGGGAGGATGAAAAAGAGATACTAGAAGTGTTGATTGTTGGTGGCAAGGGGAAAAAAATAAAAGTTAATAAGTTGGAAAGTATTATAAGAGTGATAAATATAATGGAAAAATATATTAATTATCACCTCCACACAAAGCTTAATTTCAAACATTTTTTAGGGGAGGAAATTAGAGATGCCAAAGATAGTTAAGATAACAGATCATTTATCAAAGGATTTAATTTGTCTGGATTTAAAAAGCGGAAATAAAGATGAGGTATTAAAGGAACTGACAAGCCTTATAGGGACATCTGAAGCGATAACAGATGCAGGGGAGACCTATAAAGCATTAACTGACAGAGAGAAGCTAGGGAGCACAGGAATAGGGAAGAATGTGGCTATTCCCCATGCAAAAACTGATTCAGCAGAAAGGCTGACTATAGCTTTTGGAATAAGCAGAAAGGGAATCGACTTTGAATCACTAGATGGAGAAAATGTTAATATCTTCTTTGTATTTGCTTCACCATTAAAGGACAGTCAGGTTTACCTAAAGGTTCTTGCAAGAATATCAAGACTTATAAGAAATGAAGAGTTTAGGAATAGATTACTCTCTGTAAAAACACCACTGGAAATAATAGAGTGTATAGACAGAGAAGAAAGCATTTAGGTGGTAGCGGCTTATGAAATGTCCATATTGTGATTCTGAAAATACCAAGGTTATCGACAGCAGATCCTACTCTGAAGGTTATTCTATAAAAAGAAGAAGGGTATGCAACGACTGTAATAAAAGGTTTACTACCTATGAAAAGGTGGAGGAAGTACCGTTTTATGTAGTAAAAAAAGATAACAGCAGAGAAAAACTAGATACAGAAAAGATAATGAAGGGCCTTTTAAGAGCTACAGTAAAAAGGAATATAAGTGTGGAAGCCCTGGAGGCTTTTGTACTGGATATAGAAAAGCAGCTGCAGAACTCACTGAAAAATGAGATCTCCACAGGAGATCTGGGAGAACTCATCATGGAGAAGTTAAAGTATCTGGATGAGGTAGCCTATGTGAGATTTGCATCGGTATACAAAGATTTCAAAGATATAAAATCTTTTATGGAAATAGTGGAAGATATAAATAAGAGGTAGGTGGTTTTATGAAAGTACTAGTTATACACGGTCCAAACCTTAATTTTTTGGGGAAGAGAGAACCTGAGATCTACGGACACCTTACCTTGGAAGATATAAATGATAAGATAAGAGAAAAAGCTAGGGAGCACTCCTTTGAGATAGAGATATTTCAGTCTAACTATGAGGGAGCACTGGTGGAAAAGCTACAAGAACACTATAAAAAGAGTGATTACCTGGTAATCAATCCTGCAGCCTTTACTCACTATAGTATAGCTGTAAGGGACGCAGTACTGACATCAGGGTTAAAAACAATAGAAGTTCATCTTTCAAATGTACATTCCAGGGAGGAATTCAGAAAAAAATCCGTAATAGCAGATATAGCAGTTGGCCAGATATGTGGATTGGGCCATCATGGATATCTACTGGCTATGGATTATATAAAGGAGGCTAACAGGAATGTTTAGTAATATATGGAAGGGTGCGTTAATAGGGATTGCCAATGTAATACCAGGAGTTTCTGGGGGGACATTGGCACTTATTTTGGGTATATATGAAAAGCTCACAGAGGCTATTGGTGAATTTTTTGACTGTACTCACAAAAAGAGGATGGAGTACCTGGTCTTTCTTTCACAGATAGCTGTGGGAGTAATAGGTGGGATACTGCTTTTTAGTAAGCTGATTAAATATTTCTTTGAAAACTATTATGAAGGAACAAGCTTCTTCTTCCTAGGACTTATCGTAGCTTCTCTTCCAGCTGTGATACATCACAGAAAGAAGATCTCTCCAAACAGAAAGGAAAGTGTGCTTTTTTTAATGGGAGGAGTAGTACCCCTTGCATTTTTCTTTTATAATGTTCACTATGGAAATACAATGCAGGCTATGATAGCAGGGGACATGACTATGTCTTATATGACAAAGCTTGTTATCTGCGGAGCTCTTGCAGGGGGAGCTATGATAGTTCCCGGAGTATCCGGTTCGCTTCTTCTGATTCTTTTAGGGGAGTATGCAAATATTATAGGTTTTGTAAGTGAACTGAGGATCGTGCCGATAGCTATGGTGGGAATAGGAGCGGTCTTAGGGATAGTTTTATTTGCAAAGATTATGGATAAGTTATTAAAAAAGTATCACGATGAAACTCTCTATTTTGTACTGGGAATAATAACCTTTTCATTGATAGAGGTATGGCCGGGGATAACTATAGCTGGATTTAATATAGTGAGAGATATAGTTGCCTTTGGTGCGGGATTAATATTAGTGAAGGGCATAAGGTCGAGGTAAAAATATGAACCTTAAAAACAGAGTAGAATTTTTTATGGTGATTTTTGTAATTTTAGTTGGATACGTATTTCTTCCCAGGATATACAGAAGTCATATTAAATTAAATAAACTTAAGACTGAAAAAAACTCCTTAGAGTTAGAGGAAAAAAATGTTAAGATACGTATAGCTGAACTGGATAAAGGTATAGCTGAGCTTCATAATGATTTCTTTATAGAAAAACAAGCCAGAGAAAGGCTGAATATGAAGAAAAAAGGTGAAAGAATCTATAGGTTAACCAACTAGGAGGAGTAATGAAAAGAGAATTAGGTTTAGAGTTTGCCAGAGTGGCAGAAGCGGCAGCTCTTGCAGCTTACAAGTATGTAGGTAGAGGGGACAAGGAAATAGCAGATCAGGCAGCAGTAGATGCTATGAGAACTATGTTTAATCAGATCCACATAGACGGAGAGATAGTAATAGGTGAAGGAGAGATAGATGAAGCACCTATGCTTTATATAGGAGAGAAGGTAGGAGTATGTAACTCAGGTGAATGTAATCCTAAAGAGATAGAGATAAGCACTCCTGTAGATATCGCTGTAGACCCGGTAGAGGGTACGAGAATGACAGCACAGGGGCAGGCTAACGCTATAACTGTATTAGCTGTAGGAAATAAGGGGAGTTTCTTAAAGGCACCGGATATGTATATGGAAAAGTTAGTAGTGGGACCTGAAGCAAAGGGTGTAATAGACCTTAATCTTCCGCTTATAGAAAACTTAGAAGCTGTATCTAAGGCTATAGGAAAATCATATGAAGAGATGACTATAGTGGTACTGGATAAGCCAAGACATAAGACTGTAATAAAGGATCTTCAGAACCTTGGAATGAGAGTGTATGCTCTTCCAGATGGTGACGTAGCGGGGTCTATACTTACCTGTGAAATTGATTCAGATGTAGATATGATGTATGGTATCGGAGGAGCTCCAGAGGGAGTGATCTCAGCAGCTGTAATCAAAGCTCTTGGGGGAGATATGAATGCTAAGCTAATGCTTAGAAGTGAAGTAAAGGGAGTATCTCTTGAAAACGATAAGATCTCTAACTATGAGAAAACAAGATGCGGAGAGATGGGGATCGATATAAGTAAGGTTCTTTCGATGGATGATATGGCAAAGGATGATGAAGTAATCTTTGCTGCAACTGGAATCACAAGTGGAGACCTTCTTGAAGGAATCAAAAGAAAGGGCAATATTGCCAGAACTCAGACACTTCTTGTAAGAGGTAAGACGAAGACGATAAGATATATCAACTCAGTACATAACCTTGACTATAAGGATGAAAAAATAAAGAAACTAGTTAAGTAATTAAAGGTAGAAACAGCAGGGAAGCCTGCTGTTTTTAATCTTATTCTGAAGTTTTCAATGGGGAGTTTACAACAAATGACACGAGTATATAAAGGCAGGATTAAAAATATGGTCGGTGTTAATTAGTGTAATTTGTGGTGAATAAACTGAAAAGACATAAAAAGTACAGGCAGATAAGGAGAAAAAAGATGATATTTTTTGATGATTTTATAAAAAAAGTGGAAAAGAAAGAGGTAGAGTTAACGGGAAAACACAGCTACAGTCTGGAGTTGAAAAAGAAATTAACGTGGCTCGGGACAGGAGTTCCCCTGATTTTAATGGGATTATTTCAGGCATATACAGGATATGCCATGGGAATGAAGGCAGCCTACTTTATATTTGCTGTGATCTTAGTTGGTCTTGGGGCATATCACTTTAAGATGGCTTTTTCCTACAGGGTGGTAATAGACTTTGATATGGGAACTCTGAAAAATGATAAGCTGAATCTGAGATTAGATGAGATAGACACAGTTACCCTGAAAAGAATGGTAGCTCCAGGAAGCAAGAAGCTCCAGGCCTGCATAGATATAATAACAGTGGACAGAAAAGAAATCATAGTACCTCTTATAATGAGTAAAAAAGTGGAGTTTACAGCGATGCTAAGAAAGAAGCTACAGAGAAAATTTAGCGTAATAAAAGACT
>Ga0209379_10001505_pt1 | contig 15262 bp, 12 predicted proteins | sample tdDd001_FD_187124 | JGI IMG/M metagenome (GOLD analysis project Ga0209379, IMG submission 187124) | Marine sediment microbial communities from the Atlantic coast under amendment with organic carbon and nitrate - tdDd00.1 (SPAdes)... | ecosystem: Environmental > Aquatic > Marine > Coastal >...
AGATTAATAATTTATAATAAAAAAAGATGAGGAGTTCCTCATCTTTTTTTACTTATTCCCGGGAACCGACTTATTTTATCAATCCAATAAAAAGACAGCCCTGTAGGACTGCCTAAATTACTTTTATACTCTCTATATAAAGAACAGAGATACTCCCACTACTGATACTACTGCACCCAGTACCTCCATCATGCATATCCTTTCCTTAAATATAATTACAGAAAAAGGTATCACCAGTATAGGGCTTGTAGAAGACAGTGTAGATACTATTCCTGCACTGGCATATTTTAGAGCCACAAGCATGGCTGCTACTCCCAGAAAAGGCCCGAAAAACGATCCTATTCCTATCCACTTCATTGCATTTACATCCTTTATTCCCCTTCCTACCTCACTCCACTTTCCTTTAACAGTTATAAGTATAATAAAGGCAGCTATTGCTACTATAAGTCTTATCTGAGTAGACGCAATGGGATCATACCCTTCTACTCCGATCTTACTAAATACCATCCCCAGAGCCTGTCCCATCACTCCTCCAATGGCACAGAGAACTCCCTTTAGGGGTATAATATCTTTTTTTACTCCTCCCATGCCCTTGTAGTACATCACAAGTAGTATCCCACCCACTGTGAGAAGGATAGCCAGCACCTCCATACCACTTAACGTTTCTCCCAGGATGACCCAAGCAGATAGAGCTGTTACCACAGGAACCAGTGTCATTATAAGAGTCGTTATACGGGCTCCCAGCAGCACAAAGGACTCAAACATAAATAGATCGCCTAAAAACATCCCTATAAAACCAGATATCCCTAAAAATGTATATGATTTCATTGTAGCATCCACAGGTAGTGCCACTCCCCTTGTAAGCTGAGCTGTTACAGCCAGGAAAAGCATTCCTATAATCAGTCTTGTAATATTTACAGTGAGTGAACCCACTTTTTTCCCTGCAGCTTCAAATGATACTGAACAGACGACCATTCCAAAAGCAGCCACCAATGCTGCTATCTCTCCTAAATAATTAATCTTAATCTCCCCCTCAAACTTCTGTTCTTTCTATAATACCCTTCCCCAGGTGTTTTTATCAACAAAAAATTATTTTTCTATATCTTCTCTGCCTTTATGAATAAAAATTGTGGTCTTTTAGTCAATTTTTCATAGTTATAGGAATCTTTTCTCTTAAAATTTTCTGTGGGCATAGGCTCAGAAATCTCCTTTACTACAAATCCGTTCCCGGTAATGGCATTTATTATTTCATGAAGAGGTCTCGAATAAAATTCAACCTCTATTTCTTTTCCATTCATCGACCAGGTATCCCTTATAAGCTCCCTCTTAAAATAATCCTTTCTGTCAAAGACAAGATACTCCATAAATGGATGGTGAACTGAGACCACAAGCTCCCCTTTTTCTTTTAGTACTCTGTGAAACTCCTTCATAGGTATTTTCCAGTCTTCCAGATAGTGAAGAGTTAGAGAGCTGACGACCTTGTCAAAACATTCCTCACCTAAAAAATCTATCTTTTCATTCAGGTCGTGGCAATAAAAATCATAGGCATCCTCCCTGTAGCCCTCCAGTCTCTTTTTACACCTGGCTATCATCTCCGGGCTAAAGTCCACTCCTACTACACTTTTAGCTCCCATATCCAGAAATTTCCTACTATACCACCCTGCAGCACATCCTGCATCCAGGATTGTTCGTCCCTCTACACTTCCCACAAGACCAATGGTGCCAGGCCTTTCATAATCTGCATTCCATGGTTTTTCGTCCACATGCCCTGCATAATCATCTGCCATCACCTCATATGATTCAAATGATATATTTTTCATCCCTTTACCTCCTGTAATTTTATATAATAGTCATATAATATAACACTGCTTAATGGCTCGGTCAGGGGCACTACTCTCCTCTATACTCTACTATCTCCCTTTTATAATCATCATGATAGATTACAAAAGTTTTAGGAGTATCGTCCCTATATATCCCCATCTTAAAGTAGGGACCTATACAGTCATTATATGCTGTGCCCCCTCTGTACTCCACTACTTTTTTTCCTTCTATCCATATATCAAAATACCCGTCATCTTCATGGGTCCACCTGACATCCACTACAAATTCATACCACCTGTTTTTTTCTACTACCTCACTGAGATAGAGAGTTCTTCTGTCTATACTTTTTTTATTATCCCTATTGACTTTTACTTTAGATGTATTCATCCTGATGAGAAACTTATCGTCCCTGTATTCTATTCCCAGGTTTGGACTCCTGTATACCTCCCCCAGATGAAGGTCCGGACTTCCATGCCACTGAGCAATGAGAGCTCTTATATCATCATTTTCCCACTCATCTCCTATATATACCCTAAAGGAATACCTTATATCTACTTTAATGGGTGCTTTATACCTCTCATAGAGTTCAGATCTATAGGATGCTCCAGACCTGGTAGTGTATATTTCTCCCTCTTCCAGCTTAAACCTTACCACCATATTATCTTTATTCAAGGGATCTTCTACAACCTTAGCTGCTTCTTCGTGAGAAAAATGGTGTCCCCATCCCTCTAGTGTCCCCCCGTCAAAGTTAAGATCGACGCTAGATTTCCCTGCTGCCTTAGATTCAGGACAGTCTGCCGGCTTCAGATTTTTGCATCCTCCCAAAAATAAAACCATTACTATAAATAATACCTTCATATCTCCCCCTAAGAAAAATAAATATTTAATCACCTTTATTCTATCAATTTTATCCTCTGTTCTCTACTAAAGTCTCTCTTAATAGGTCGTTTTCCTCGGATTTTTTTATATTATCTGGTATCACCTTTTTCATATTTTTCCTCCCTTTTGCTTCACACTCTATAAAAATTTTATCAATATAAAGAGTGGCTTTATATCCCGGGATAGCTACTCTCTGCTTTTACCACAAGAAAAAAGGCTTTGCCTTATTCGACTGAGTACTTTGCTGATAAGCAATGAGAATTTATGAATACGATTATCAGTACTTGCCTGTAATCAACGATATTAATGAGCACGATTACTGGTAAATAGTTTATAGTTAAACTGTGCAGACTAATCAAGAATTCTGAGTTTCACTCTCTATTTAATTTTTATCTAGTTTCTTTCACCTAAAGGTATAAATTTATCATAGTCATCATAAACGACTCCGTTTCATTCAAAAGTATTAAAAAAAGAGGCTTTTACAACCTCTTTTAAGATCACTTAACTTTTAATATATAAGATAGCTTATCCCTGAATAATTAACCAGCTCTCCCCTGACCTTAAGATAACCTGTTTTTATGCTCTTTTTTGTAAGAAGATAATACTCCTTATCTATAAGATAGCAGTTGTATGTCTGATTATTTAATCTTTCCCTTCCTTCAAAATCTTCTACAAACACCTCATCTTCCACAAAGCCGTCACTCCGACAGTTCTCATCCTCTGTGAGATAGCATATTCTGGCAAGCCACCCCTCTTCCAGAAGGAGCTTTCTTATCTTTCCACACTCGCTTTTTGATATAGGCCTTTGGTGCACCGCTCTGTTTCTTATATTTACCACACTCAGCTTCTCCAGAGCTTCTATAAAAGTTTTGAATTCCCGCCTATTCTTTAGCTCCCTCATGAGTATCCCAAGAGTTGTTTTCTCCTTGGACTTTTTCATCACCTTTTGTAGTTCCAGCTCAAACACCTTTACGTAGCTTATATATACTCCGGTATAATCCAGTTTTTCACTTTCATTTAGATAGAGATATTCCGCTGTGGATAGTGTGGTTACATTGGAATTATTTAAAAAATCATACTTTTCTTTTACCTGATCATATATATCTGTATATGTATATTTCCCGTGGCAGCTAAAGTTAGTGGTGTTCCCTGCTATTTTTTTAGAACTTATCTTTAGTTCCTTTTTCAATCTCTTATTCTCATTTCTGAGGTCCTCAATCACTCTTTTTACCTCTTCACCCTCATAGTTATCTAAGTCGAAGGAATAAAACATCTTAGCAAACTCTACTCCTTCTCTATCAACTTTTTTTTCCTTCACTTCACTTCCCCTCCCTAGACCCAGTGATGTTATATTTTGTTTATGAAAAGGTATTTACAAAAAATATCACTTTTTCCTTCTTATTTTTTCTTATGTCTGCCATTCTTTGTTAAATAAGTCATACTATACTGTTCTTTCGTTCCCTTTTAGATTTCATTAATATTTTTTTTACTTTTTTATGGACAAAATCACTCATTTTTTCTATTCATTTCCTATATAATAAAATATAATTAATATTTTATTGAAAATATTACCGTATAAAAAGATAGTAAAAGATTTATAGTGTATTTTTTACCGTCTTTTACACTAACACAATCGGAAAGGAAGGGTATATGAACTCTATAGTTGAGAATCAAAAGGTGGAGATAAAAGATTTTTTAAGAGACTTTTATAATTTTCTGTCGGCAAATAATATCGACTGTCACATTGGTATAATTAAATATACAGAAAATAGAGACCTTTTCCATTTAGATCATTTTTTTAAAGACGGAATGTGGGCAAAAGGGGGAACATTCTTTCTAGAAGACCTCTTTCCCGCAAACAGACAGTGTTTCTTAGAAAGAAGAGAAGTTATTATCCTTAGTGAGAGCTCTCCTGCAGCAGATGGAGAAGGGGCTTCCACTGTTAATCATATGAGGTCTTTTTATAGTTTCCCCATTATTATTGAGGGGGATTTTTTTGCTGTCTTTACAGTTAAAGTTAAAAATGTCTATTTTTTCAAAGGAAAGATCCTTGATCAGTTTAGACTTGTATCTAAGATGATCAAGCTATACTATGAAAAAGAAATGGAAAAAAAATCTCTCTTAGTAACAAAGGAAGTCTTAGAAGATACTGCTCATACCTTAGATCTTGTCACAAAAATATCTGAAATAATTGTTTCTACAAACTCTATAAAGGAGATGTCAAAAGATCTCTACCATGAAATGAAAAGTATCTTTGGCGAATGTACCATCGGCCTGGCTATCAACTCAGAGGTTCATCATAGATTGGAAGACTGCTTCTACTATGAGTATGATAACTGTCTTGAATTTGATAACATCAACTATTCAGAGCTTAAAAACAGCAGACTTGTAGAAACTGTAATAAATGACAAAGAATATATCAATGAAGGGTTTTCTCCCTACAATGTAATGGGAGCATCTCCTCTGGCCAGTTATTTTGTTCCTTTAAAGATGGACAAAAAGGTTATAGGAGTCTTTACATACCAGATCTACCATAGAAGTAAATTCCTTAAAAAGGAGATCGACCTCTGCAGAAGGCTCGTGTCATTTCTTACAATAGCTCTTAATAATACCATTCAGAATAAAAAGATAATGGAGACCAATAGGCTCCTTGAAATACATTCTACAATCGATGACCTTACAGGGGTATATACCAGAAGACACTTCTATAATGTATTTGAAGAGGACCTGACCAGTAAAAGGGGGATGGACCTGAAATCTTTTCTTCTTTTAATCGATCTTGATAACTTCAAAGGAGTCAACGATAACTTTGGGCATAACTCTGGAGATATTGCTCTAAAAAAAATTGCCGGGCTCTTAAAGAAAAGTTTTCCCACAGGAGTAATCGGACGATATGGCGGAGATGAGTTTTTAGGAGGAATTATAGGAGGAACACACGCCGATGTCTCTCAAGCTGTTCAGCGGCTCATAGACAGAGTTGACAAGCTTAATATTCCGTATGATAACTATGGAAATACAGTGGGACTTAGTGTAGGGATCTTAGAGGTCACTTCAGATAAACCCCTTAGAGAATATTTCCCCCAGTTAGATGAAAACCTTTACCGGGCAAAGGTTACTAAGGAAGGCTATATTTTTTCTGAAAGTTATGCCTGATTACAAATACCCTTTAAGGTTCAATAGAGATTTTTTGTACTTTTATGATATCTTTTTACTTTAACTATAAAAACAATAAAAGGCAGAGATGCCTTTTTTTATTGCCATAAAAACATTCTAACTATAGAAATGCAAAAAAAACTATGTCTCATTTTATGGATTTTTTTGTAATTTTATGATAAATTATAGGTTAGAATGCCCTTTTAAGGAGGAAATAAATTGAACAATTTAACTAGTCTTATGCTAAATAATATAAACTCAAACAGCGATAAAATATATATTAAAACTTCAGATGAAGAGATCTCGTATAAAAAGTTTTTTCAGTCAATTAAGTCATGGCAGAACTTTCTTATCTTAAAAGAGATAAAAAAGGGTGACAGAGTCGCTCTTATCAGTGAAAAATCCTATGACCAGCTCACAGCATTCTATGCAATCTGGTCTTTAGGAGGTATAGTCGTTCCTGTCAATGAATCTCTTGGAGAATTGGAAACTACCTTTATTCTAAAAGATAGTTCTCCAAAACTTGTTATTACCAGTGATAAGTTTCTTCAGTCAGTGAGGAAAATTACTCACTCTGCTATCCCTTTCAATGAATTTAGAGATCATTCATATAAGGGGGAGCTTATATCAGTGGAGGTTTCCTCAGATGACCTGGCTGCCCTTATCTATACCAGTGGTTCCACTGGTAACCCCAAGGGAGTCATGACTACCCACAATAACTTTATTACCAATGCAGCTTCTGCTGTTGATTTTATAGGGATCTTCTCTACAGATTCCTTCTACTCTCTTCTTCCTTTTTGGCATGCATTTGCCCTTACTGTGGAAGTAGTCATTCCTATGTATACTGGTGCCACAGTGTGCTTTGCCAAGGGACAGAGAGACTTTGCTAAAAATATTCCGGTATTTGAACCCAGTATAATATTAGCTGTTCCCAGAATTTTAGAGGTTATAAAGTCTAATATATTAAAAAAAGTTTCCGCTAATGGAAAACGTACAGAAGAAATCTTCCATAAGGCTCATAATTTTTTATTATCTATTAAAGAAGACAGAAGAACCCTTAAGGTTGTCTCTGGAAAAATTATTAAAAACATCGTATTTAAAAAAATCAGGGAAAATTTCGGAGTTAACTTCCGTTTCTTCATCTCCGGAGGAGCTCCCCTTGACAGAGGCCTTCAGGAATTCTTCAGTAATATGGATGTTCCTGTTACCCAGGGGTACGGACTTTCTGAAACCTCTCCAATTATCAGTGTAGACTCCCCTAATAGTGTTAATCTGGGAAGTGTAGGACCTATCCTTAGCTGGATGACCCCTGAAAAAAACGGTGACTTTACATTCCTTGATGAAAATGGAAAGACAGGTAAGGATCTGGAGGGTGAGCTTCTTGTAAAGGGAAGCTGTGTCATGGCCGGCTACTGGAACTACTCCGATAATACAGCTAAGACTACAGATGACCTGGGATGGCTTCATACTGGAGATGTGGGCTTCCTTGACAAGGATGGAAAACTTTTTATCAAAGGAAGAAAAAACAATATGATTGTTCTTGCAGGGGGAGAAAAGGTTCATCCTGAACATGTTGAAGACCTTCTTAAAAAATCAGATTATATAGATGATATTATGGTTATCGGAGAAAAATGTAAAAACCTGTATGCCTGTATCACTATACCTGAAGAGTTTCAAAGTACATGCCATACTACTCTTAAGAGGAGTATTCAGGATGAGATTAAAATATATACAAAACATCTGGCTCCATATCAAAAACCTAAAGATTTCCTTTTCCTTCCAAACTTCACCCCGGAAAATGGGACATATACAGGGACTATGAAGATCAGAAGACATGTTATTAAGGAGCTGCATGAAAAAGAGATTAAAACCCTTCTTTCATCTGCCCGGGAGTAACAAAATATAGCCTAAAACTTTAAATTTTTCCTGATATTCTTTATTCAGAATTTATATTTATTCAATAACAACGGAGGTTTTTTATATGAAGGCTGCAATATATGACAAGATGATGGAGACACTTGAAAAAAAGATTTTATTCCGTGTCAGAAGTAAGTTAATAGCTGAGTCTTTTGGAAACACTCTTGAAATAGGTGCTGGTACAGGGGTTAACTTTAAATTTTATTCTACCCAGACAGTTACAGCAATAGAGCCTGACCCCCTTATGAGAAAGGCAGCTCTTGAAAAGACAGGAGAAAAATCTATAGAGGTTATAGATGCTTCAGCTGAGGATATCCCTGCTGAGAATGATGCATTTGATACAGTTATAGTTACTCTTGCTTTTTGCACCATCCCTTCCCCAGAGGTAGCTTTAAAGGAAATTAAAAGGGTATGTAAGCCTGGAGGTAGACTCCTTATAATAGAGCATGTTAGAAATGAACAAAAATACTTAGCTGGACTTCAGGATATCCTTACTCCTCTTTGGAAAAAGTTTGCCATGGGATGTCACCTAAACAGAGATACCATTACTCTCATTGAAGAAACCGGGTTTAAGAAGGAATACGCAGATTACTTTTTAGGTAATAATTTTGTTGCTGCTTCCTTCAGTAACGTCAAATAGCACCTATAAACATCAGACCACAGAAAGAGGGAGCCGTGTGGCTCCCTCTTCCCTTCACTAAATAAAAGTAAGGCTTTCAGAGAAGGAGGGCACCATCTCTGAAATTACTCCTGGAAAGGAGTGTCTATATTAAGTGGTTCGGTGTGGACTTGTTTCTATATAAGTAATTATTCTATATTTATGCCTATTAATCTGTTTCCTCTTTTTTAATCCATTCACCCTCTATCCCATGGTTATCCTTTATACTCCTTATTTTTCAGTTGAATATCTTCTGCCTGTTTTTCAATAAAAAAACAGAATCCCTTATGGAATCCTGTTTTAAGTGAACTTACTTTATATATTTTCTATATACCATCCATATTATTCCAAGGAGCAATATCCCCACTAAGATCTTATATATGAGATTCAATCTCCCTCCTCCCTTTACAGAGAGCATTTTTTCTCCTAAAGATACTCTTTCTCTTTCTCCTATACTCTTTAGAAATCTCTGAATATCATAGTTTGGAGCAGAAAGCCTCCTGTCTCCCACTGTGAGAATATAGCCTGTATCTTCTTCCCCCTTAAAAATAACCTTAACCTTACTGTATTCTCCCTCTATCCCTGCTATCTTAAGAGGTTTGCTGTCTCTGTTGATTATCTTAAGAACTACTCTTTCATAGAGTCTGTCCTTTCTAAGAGGTATTCTGTTATCCCTTTCATCCTTAAAGTTATATATCCTTCCCCTCCTTATAAGATCTTTCTTTACGGTTTCAACTCTATAATTTCTGGAAAACTCCTCCTCTATATTTACACTAAGTGCCTTTAAGGGAAGGTTGTCTGAGGATATCACTATATGTGTTTCGCTGCCCTTTTCATCTATTTCATAGGGGAGATCTATTTTTACAGAAGGATACTCCACTTCCTCTGCTTCCTCTAGCAGCAGCCTTGACTCCCTTACATTTACTTTACTGTCTGGGGGAGTAATGAGTCTGTAGTATGTGTATCTCTCCCTTGAAAACCTTATTCTGATCTTTTCACCTGATGGATCTTTATCTATCCTTCCCTCCTTTATACTCCTCCATTCTCTCCCATTGGAGCTGCCAAGGAGCATATAGTCTGTATAGAGCCCGTCTTCAGGGATTAGTTCCAGAATGTTTCCAATAATATCTAAATTATCTCCTGATCTTTCAAACTTAAAAGTAGTAAGCCTTTCGTCATCTTTCACTACCTCCCCTGCTGTTGTTCCTTCATATATTCTTTTAATCTTTATCTCCTCTACAGTTTCTTCCATTGCATAGGGAACTTCCTCTCTGGTAGAAGATTTTATTATCCTCAGATCTCCCAGCTCTGCCCTGCTGCCTTTATATACTTCCCTGGGAATAAAAAACTCCTTATATTCTTCCTGCCCCTGTGTTTTTATCTCCCAGGAATAATCATAGGCAAGGGAAATACAACTTATCAGTAGATATAATATTATTTTCTTAACCATTTCTCCCCTCCTCTTATTCTTCCTTTAGTATAGATATTCTGTTCAATAAATATTTTTCCTACAAAATCAATATACTCTCTGATTCTCAGGCAGGATAAAATCAAACTTTTTCCTTCTTTTAAAGTTTAATTTTATACAGAAAGTCATAACTTTACATAGGGTTTACTCAGCCAGCCTTTTATAAATTATTAAAACACTCAAAAAAAATGAAACTTCATAAAAAACTGTATATTATTAGATATAGAAGTATTTTATATAACTTATCTTTTTATAAAAAGCGAGGGTTTAATATGGAAAATAAAACTTTAACAGAAAGAATCGATGATATCCTTCCTCAGATCTCTATCTTTGGCGGAGTAAATAAAAGTGAGAGAGAAGCATTTATTGCCAACCTTACTGAAAGGCACTATAAAAAAGGGGACATTATATTTGAAGAGGGAAGTTCCCCTGGAGATTCCTACCTTGTAATAGAGGGGGATATAGTTTTAAAGGTTTCAGGAAGAAGGGTGGACAAGTTTGGTGTGGGAATAATCTTTGGAATAGACTCCCCCATAGGTATTCAAAAGCAGATTACAACAGCTGTGGCTGATACAGACCTTGTTTTAGCAGTTGTTCCTAAGATGACCCTTTATAACCTTGCTGAAGAAAACCCTAAACTGTTTGGAAAGATCATATTAAATATGGCCCGGGACCTAGCAAGGTCTATCAAGAGTATGAAGGAGATAATCGATGACTTTATCTCTTTAGAGGAAAGTCATATTATCCCTTAAGGATATTAAAAAAAGCTGCCTATGGGCAGCTTTTTATTATTAAGGAAAGCATTTTGAATGACAGTTAGAAGCTCTTTTCCTGATTATTTCTTTAGAGGAGTAAAAAAGTAACGAACTCCTAAAACTACTCTTTACAAAAAACGTCATAAATATTAAAATATAAGATGTAAAAAACATATCAATTGAATTAAAAGAAGGAGAACAAAAATGATAACTTTAAACTATACTACTTTACAAATTGCTGAAGGAATAGAGTTTCCTGAATTAGACTTTACACCAACTGAGATACATGTAAATTTATACCTGTCAAGTGAGGATAAATTAGGAGACAACGTATTAGTACCAATAGAGATAGCAGTAGATAAATATAAGGTAGATACAGAAAAGGTCTTCATAGAAACAGAAGATGAATTATCAAAAGAACTTTACAGCCATATTAAAATCACTATAAAATAAAAGAGAAATCTTAGTAAAATGAGATCGGAGTCACATCATAATATGTGGCTCTTTTTTAGTTGTAACAAATGTTACGGGTAATGGGGAACCGCCTCTTTTCTTGTTGAAAATTTACTGGTATAATAAAAGCATAAAAGAAGTAGTAGGGATAGGTGTATAAAATGATAGGTAGGTATTATGAACTTGGTGGAGAACTAAATAATGAATATGGGAAGAGTTATAGGCCAAGAAAACAACAGATAACAATGGCTAGAGAGGTCTATGATACCCTTAAATCCAATGAAAACCTGGTAGTAGAGGCGGGAACAGGTGTGGGAAAATCTTTAGGATATCTAATTCCACTAGCTTTCCAACTAAAAAGAAGTAAGAAAAAGATAAGAGGGATAGTTAGTGTAGGGACTAAAAATCTGCAAAGTCAGTTATGGAACGACAGGCATATAATAGAAAAGATGTTTGAATTAGAGATAGCTATGATAAAGGGAAGGACTTCCTATCCCTGCTTAGAAAAATTAGATAAAAATGGATATGAAGTAAGGGAGTGCGTTAATAGTAACTCAGAATTAGTAGCTCCATATGTAAATAATAATTTTTTTACAGAAAGTGAGCTATGCAAGGGGAGATCGTGCAGCTACTATGATGAGTGTATCCCCAGAAGGAAAAGGTTAAAAGCTCTTAATGCAGATATAATAATAGCTAATAATACACTTACAGTACTAAATATAGAACTTGATGGAGTAATTATGGGAAAGTTTGAATATGCCATATTTGATGAAGCTCATGAGTTATCAGATGATGTAAGAAGGACTCTGTCTTCTCAGGTTACACCAAGGGGAATGAAGCAGACAGCAGATGAAGGAAATATAACAGATGAAAGGTTTCGTATGCATATAGGTGATTTTGAGAAAAAATTAGAGGAAGTCTCTAAGGACATAGAGGAAGACGTTGAGTTCAAAGGGGAGATCGCTGAGCAGTTTAACCACATTAAACCAGTACCTGTATTAAAGGCCGATGAAAAGATAGAAAAAGCCTGTAAGTCCCTGAATAAGCAGATAGAAATCTATAACAAGGTAATAAAAGGGGCTAAAGAGGGAGGTAATATAAAAGAATATTATTCCTTTAATAAAAAATCTTTAAATATAAAACAGATAGATGTAACCAAATTTTTCATAAAGTTAGATAAGTCTTTTAAAAGTATTGTCTTTACTTCAGCAACTATTTTTGAGGGGAGGGAAGATCTAAGATATTTTAGAAATTTTATTGGAAAGACCTTTCCCATTCATAGAACCTTAGATGTGGGGACTGTATTTGATTTTGATAAACAGATGAAACTTTGGTGCTCTCAGGATTATGATAAGAATACTGAAGATTATCCCGATAAGGTGGTCAAAGTCATAAAAAGGCTGGTGACTAAGAGAAAACCAGGAGAGGGGATAGTTGTTTTGTTTACCTCTGTTAAAATTATGGATAGGGTCGCTGAGCAATTAACAGAATATAGCCTCCACAGACAGCATAGGGAAAATCCCAACTTCAAGGAGGAGTTTTTAAAGGATAAAGAAGGTATTTTACTTGGAGTGAAAAGCTGTTGGACAGGGATGGATATCAAGGGGGATAAGTTAAAATACTTAGTTATCGCTGGTTTGCCCTTTGATGCACTGACCTGGGAGAATACAAAGGTAGAGGAGTATCTAAAGAATATAGGAAAGAACCCGTTTATGGATTATTCTGTACCTAAGATGATAAATACTCTGAGACAGGGGATAGGAAGGCTTATAAGGACGGTGGATGATTCGGGATCCGTATTTCTCCTTGATAACAAGCTTCTTTCCGGCAAGATGTATACAAAGGTTATTTTTCAATCCCTCCCTACAAGGATCAAGGAGTTTTAGTGTCGGTTTCAAGTTTTGTGTAAACTATCAATTTCATAATGTAGAATCCTTGTGATATAGGGGAGTAATGGCTATAAATTGCTATTACTCCTTCTTTTTTAGCTTAATGTTAAAGTAAATATTTGCCTGAATACAATCTTTTTATAACAGATATAAATTCAATGTGGGTAGATTTTTGAGCCTCTAATCATAAAAAAAATACAAATAGAAATCTTGCAGTCATGGATTTCATTCTCTACTTTTGAAATAAATACTCTACACTATTTGGATTTAACAAATTTACTTCTCTGTCATAACGATTTTAAAACCACCTGCCTTCCTGAACTTTATTATTTCCTCGTCACCATAATAAATAACCGTAGAAATTTTATCTTCTACAACTGATTTAAAAAATTATTTTTTGCTTTACCATTCTTTATTCTATTTCTCAAGTCATTTCATATACTTTTGTAATAACCAAAGGTTTCATTTTGAATGTTTTTGGTCTTAGTATAACATTGTAAAATGTTGGAATTGGACTTATACTTATTATAGTTATTATAGTTACTTGTTTTCATTATATTTATGATTTATCTGTTTAAAAATTGTGGATTTAGTGGATAAAACTATTTATTCTTTTTTAGCAATTTAGCTTATATAAAAGGAGATCTTATGAATCGTATAGAGCAGACAAGCCTTGTAGATCAGAAGGGACAAAATAGAGGATTTGAAATCATCTCATTAAAGAGTTATTTTGAATCTGTTGACGAGTCTTTCATTAAAACACCATATCGTACCTCTTTTTATAATTTAATTTTTGTCACTAGAGGTAAAGGGATCCATGAAATTGATTTTTTAGAATACACTATTAAAGCAGGGGAGATTCTAATAATACCTAGGAATCGCATTCATAAATATAGTGAATTTAACGACTTAGAGGGATACTTAATAATGTTTACAGAAGGGTTTTTATGTAAATTTTTAAGTAATCAAACTTCTGAAGTAAAGGAATTATTTAATCTGAGTTATTTAAATCCGCATATTAATTCCCTGGATTTATATACAGAAACACTAACACCTCTTTTAAAAGTGATACACGATATGTATCAAAATACCTATGAGTTTGTAGACAACAAGGTAATCGCTTCAGCTTTCAATACTTTTATACAGATAATCTCAAACAGTGACCTAGGAGAAGACCTGTCAAAATATAAGAAAAATGAAATATTTGTAAAATTTATTGAATTAGTGGAAAAGAATATTGATAGTGTCAAAACTGTGAAAGAGTACGCTGATATGCTGTATGTCTCAAAAAAAACAGTCAACTTAATGACTAGAAGAGCTATCGATATGTCAGCTAAACAATATATTATTCAGCAATTAATTCTAAAGATAAGGTTTAAACTTAGTTTTGAACAAAAAAGTATTAATGAGATTGCTTATGAATTAGGTTTTACAGAACCATCAAATATGACTAGGTTCTTTAAAAAGAACACCCAAATAAGCCCTAATGAATTTAGGAATAAAATTAGACATACTAAAGATAGCTGGTTAGATAGTGAAAGTCTTGAATTAAATAGTATTACAGAATCGATTGAGGAAAATACATACCACATTTCTTCAAAGGCGGTGGTTCCACTGCACAAACATGAAGATCTTGATGAAATTTTTTATTGCATAAAAGGTTCTGGCTTTGGTGTATTAGAAAATGGAGAAGTTAAGTTAACAGTAGGTAAGTCTTTTATCGCCACTGCAGGAACTATGCATTCATTAAGAACCGACGGTGACCTTTATGTTACAGCTTTTCTTGTTCCTGTGGTAGATAAGCGGCAACTTTAACTAGACAGCACCAAAATTATAGGTTAACTTGATAGAAGTTTAATAAAATTTAATATAATAAAGAGTAAAAGGAGTATAACATGGACTTAAATTTAATAAAGGAATCTATTGAAACAAAGGTATATCATATCACTTCAGATACGAAAGTACCTCTACATGATCATGATGCATTTGATGAAGTATTTTATTGTATAAAGGGATCTGGTTTTGGTATATCAGAAGATGGAGAAGTTGAATTAAAGGTCGGTGATACATTTGTTGCTCCTGCAGGAACTATGCATTCCCTTAGAACCGATAAAGATTTATATGTGGCAGCTATTCTTATTCCTGCAGATAGAATTATTTGCCACTGCAAACAGGTGAGTTATAGTGGTATTAAAAAAGCAATGGTTAATGGAGCCAGAACTATAGAGGAGATAAAAGAAATCACAGGGGCAGGTAAAGGCTGTGGTGG
>Ga0209379_10001510_pt1 | contig 15204 bp, 14 predicted proteins | sample tdDd001_FD_187124 | JGI IMG/M metagenome (GOLD analysis project Ga0209379, IMG submission 187124) | Marine sediment microbial communities from the Atlantic coast under amendment with organic carbon and nitrate - tdDd00.1 (SPAdes)... | ecosystem: Environmental > Aquatic > Marine > Coastal >...
GTTAACTTAGTTAACTTATCCAAAGCATCCATCTTATTTACTTCAATTCCAATATAACCTTTTTTAACATCTAGAACCTTCATGAATGCTTTAAGACCATAAACGATACGTTCAGGACTTTCTAACATCAATCTATGATCCGCTGTTAAATACGGTTCACATTCTGCACCATTAAGAATTACAAATTCTATTGGTTTGTTTGGTGGTGGTGATAATTTAACGTGCGTAGGGAATCCTGCGCCACCCATACCTACAATACCAGCTTCTTTAATGATGTTTAATATTTCTTTACCATCTAACGAAGAAATATCACCTTTTGGTTTTACCTCTTCACTGATTGTATTCTCACCATCTGACTCTACGACAACGCAAGTTGTTTTTCCCCCTAGAGTTAGTTTCGGAGACACTTCTTTGACAATACCTGAAACACTACTATGAATCGGAGCAGATACAAATGATGTGGCTTCGCCAATCTTTTGTCCTACTTTAACATAATCCCCTGCTTTCACTATAGCTTCACATGGCGCACCAATATGTTGCTGTAATGGAATCATGACGATTTTGGGATTCACAGATTGTTCTACAGGCTTTTTCTCAGTCGATTTCTTAGCATGCGGTGGATGAATACCACCTCTAAAAGAAAGAAGACCCATGTTTTACCCCCTTTTAAAATCATTAAGATTTCATCTTAATTGTTCTGTGTTCAAAAGGTTCATTCATTAAATATTATTAACAATATCATATTGAAATTAAATTTTGAATCTAGAGAAATAGTGGAAAAAAGCTTCTGAAAGATTGTTATATTTTTAACAGCGTATAACTCTTACTTCATTCATTTCACTTTGTTTCACGACTTCTCATAAAAAGAACACACTCTTTAATATTCTACTATATTAACCCAATAAATCAAATAGCAAACATTGAAATTATTTATTTTTTTCGGTACTCTAAATACTTCATTACAACAACTTAATAATATCATTTTCATTAAAATTGATGTATAATCTAAATAAAAAACGACATTAGAGGACTATTATGCGAATTATACCAATAAACTGTGTTACACATGAAACGAAACTAGCAAAAACAATTTATAATGATAAAGGCAATATTTTGTTGCGTCAAGGCACTACATTAACAGAGTCTTTATTAAACAAAGTTAAACAATCCGGTATCAATACAATCTATATAGATGATGGTTATTCCGATATTGAAATTGAAGATGTTATTAAACCAGAATTAAGGTTTGCAGCTGTAAAGACAATAAAAGAAACCTTTCAAAATATTGAGCAAGATTTAGCCAAAAGATTAAACGGTGATCAACATCTACACAAACGACTGCAAGCGAAAGTTATGGGCAAGTACGTGGAAAGCCTTAAGGGTATGTCTGATGCGATTATAGATGATATTTTAAAATCTCATAATATGCTTGTAAATATTATTGATATCAAACATGTAGGAGAATATACATATGAACATTCTTTAAACGTTGCCATACTCTCTCTGATTACCGGTATTGAACTACGATTAAGTCGACATGATTTATTTTCATTATTTACAGGCGCTATATTACATGATATCGGTAAAGTATTTCTAGATAAAAATATATTAGCCGCTGGTGATGAAAGAACAGACTTACAAGAGCTTTCTTACCAAACCCATACGGAACAAGGTTATAATTACCTTAAAGATAATAGTGGGTTTTCAGCTACATCGAAAATAGTTATCTTGCAACATCATGAACATTATGATGGTACTGGTTATCCAAATGGTACTAGTGGTAATGCAATCCATAAAAATTCAAGGATTGTATCTATTTGTGACACTTATGATAAACTAACATCTGATAGTGATAACTCACCTAGTGTGGCAGCCAATGAAGCTATCGAATATATCATGGGAAATGCAGGCACAAAATTCGATTTTGATATAGCAAATGTTTTTGTTAGAAAAATCAATCCTTATCCAATCGGTACTCTAGTAGAATTATCCGATGGTAGAAAAGCTGTTGTTATGGATACCAATTTGGATTTCCCACTAAGACCAATTGTGCAAATTTTAGAACTTATAAATGGTAATGTAGAAAAGAAAGAGATGCTTGATTTGATGAAAGTTAGTGATGTTACTATTATAAAGATTAGGTATTTGGATATTAGAAATGAAGAAGAATAAAGAAAATCTAGGTGTATTTCTTATTATCGTATCGGCATTTGCTTATGCTCTTATGCCGATATTTTCAATTAATGCGTTAAAATCAGGTACTGCTGTATCTACTTTACTGTTTACACGGTTCAGTTTGGCAGCTCTTTTTTTATGGGCTTATATACTCATTAAAAAAGTACCTTATAAAACTAGCGTTAAAAACTTACTCTATATTATCATTATAGGATTGTTAGGATTCACAGTAGCTTCGGTCTCAATATATACAGCTTACAAGTATATCTCAGGTTCCGTTGCAACACTTATCTTATTTACACATCCCATTTTTGTTATGATATTTGATAAGATTTTGATGAAACATAAAACAACAAAGAAAAAAATTATTGCTATTATACTAACAACTTTTGGACTGGTACTCGTATTATATGTTAAAGAACCTCTAAATATAAAAGGTATTGTTTTCAGTTTCATCTCTTCAATCACTTACGGTGCTTACTGTTTGGGATTGTCAGAGAAGAATACTCAGAAGCTCAGTGGCGTTGTAGTAACTGCATATGTAGCAACAGTCACAATGACAGCGACAGCCTTACAATGTCTCTATGATTCAGTTCCTTTGATACCAACAACATCTGATGCTATCTATAGTGCTATGTTACTTGCACTTATTTCGACAATCTTGGCTTCAATTACATTCTATGAAGGCTTAAGCATTATCGGTCCAAGTTCAGCAACACTAATCAGTTCTGTTGAACCAATGTTTGTTGTTATCTTCAGCGCACTATTCTTACATGAAGTCATGACTATAAATACCATCATAGGTGGTCTAATTATCATCTTGGGTATTATTATATTGGAATTTGAACAACTCACCACTTAACTTCTTCGAAGTTTGAAGTGTGAGATACTTTGAAGGGAGTTTGCCATTTACCTTTCGCCCTGTAGAAAGTTTCATTACAAACTTTCATACAGGGTGACCTTATCCTAACCAACTCTATTTAAGCAGTAAGCCTTACCGGGTGGTTCAAACACCCATTATCCCTCAAGTTGGCTACAACCATTGGGACTACATTTTTATCATATCTTCTCATTATATTCAGTGATCCATTAATATCACTATTAACTAAATAGCCGTGATTGGTTTTGAAGAGTCCTCTTTTAACTCTTCTATTTATATTGTAGTGTCCTTTATCAACGGGTTCCAAATCGTATGCACTTACACCTGAAGTGTAATATTCTTTTACAAGCTTAACCTCTAAGCCTAATAACTCTGCTTTATACTTGATTTGACTGACCAACTTTTGTATTGGAATTTGTACAAAACCTTTTATTTTTGAGTACTGCTTAATCCCTTTGAGATCCCCAATAACAACTGTAGAACATTTCTGTTTCATTGCATCATTAACAACTCTTCTACTAATCTGATGAAGTGCATCATGCATGTAATGGTCACGTTTCATGTTTAAAGTATTAATCTTCTTTGTACGTTTAAAATACTTGTTACCCGTTGATTTCATCTGTATACCTGTTAGTCTTGATATTTCTTTATTGTAATAAGCATTCTTTGACTTTAAAGGTTTACCATTGATTAGATATTGTACATTAGAGTCTTTGAATGTAACAGCACAAATATTATCAAGACCCAAATCAATGGACATAATATTTGTGTAATCTGGTGAAAGAGTTTTTACTTCTTGCTTATAGATAATAACAAGATACCACTGTTTTCTTCTTGTATCCCATATACATTTAATTTGTTGCAAAGCATTAAAATCCACCTGCTTTAACACTTTTTCTGGAAGTGTTAAATTTAAACTTTTTACAGCGAATTTATCTTTCATTGATTTTGATAGGGATAGCTTTAAAGTTGTATCATGAGTACGTACAGCAAGATTTGTAAAAATCACCTGATTCTTTTGAGAACTATTCTTGTATTTAGGAGGTTTTGGCAGTCCTAAATATTTCGAAGGATTTTTTTTATAATCTTTTGAAGAGGCAAAAAAAGATTTCCAGTCCTGTTCGATAATTTTTAGACATTGTTGATAGTTATGTGAGTGCAAGAAATCATTGTGCCAATTAGATTTGAGTAATTTTTCAAGTTCAAGATAAGGCTTAATCCCATAACTAATACACTCATAATTAGCAATATTATAGAGTTTGGCTGTATGAAAAGACAACTCCTCTAATATATTTAATTCTGATTGATTTAATTTAGGATAGAATTTAAAACTTAATCTCATTTATCTCACACCTCCAAAACAAACACATATTATAGCGAACGTACGTTTATTATAACGCGAAATATGAAATTACTCAAATATGATTTGTCATCTTTTAAAAGCATTTTGCTCTGCAAAACAACAATTCATCACCCAGCTATAGAGCAAGGTGTCTTCTTGTTGAAGGAAGATAAAAAGTAGGTTTTCACCTACTTTTTTAGTTGATCCGCTAATTTAATTATTTCTTCTAATCGATTAACATAATCTTCAAATTCTTTTCTACCGTGAGGAGTTAATGTATACCGAGTTCTCGGCTTATTCTTTTCAAAATCCTTAACCACCTCAACACAAGATGCAGCTTTCAATTTCGACATATGCGTACTGATATTGCCATCCGTAGCACCTGTCAATTCTTTAATTTCCTTAAAAGTTTTTGTCCCGGTCAGTAAACAAGAAACAATGGCAATTCTGATTTTTGATTGAAAAATATCAGGAATCGAGTTGAGTTCCATCTACCTCACTCCTCTCATGATGTCTCTTCAAATATAGACCCGTATAAATCAATGTGAATGGTAAGATTATTGGTCCTAATGAACCAATAAATTGAGTCAAATTCCAATTGTAAACATATCCATATGTAAATGCCAATACAAAATAGATACCTGCTAGATAATAAAAGTGTTTCAATTCTGTTAAAACAGCCGTCATTGCTAAGGCTATCCCCAATCCAAATACAACTATAGAAAAATTATTGGTTGTTGTAATCATCGTTGTTATATTCGTATTATCAGTATCAATGAAAGTTACACGTGTTGGCATCACTTGAAGAAACAATATTAAGATCCAGAGAATCATCAAATGTCGTTCTAGACCTAATAGTGGCTGTTTTTTAACAACATTACGATAGATCAACGTTGCCAAGATAATGAGTACAATCGGTGTGAGATAAACCAAAAACCGATAATTGTTATAAAAGGCTAACGTGCCTTCTATATTCATCCCTTGAATCCATTGCAAGAGACTCATCAATGAAAATAAAATCCCCCACTGTATAAAAATCTTACTGAAACCACTAAAGGATTTTCTTGTCTTTTCTATGATACCCTTAATTAAAGAAATATCATCTACTGCATTTTCTAATACTTGATTTTCCATTCTAACCTCCATATATTAAAAGTACTTTGTAAAACAAAGTTAACACATTCAAATACTTTTAACAAGTCTTTTTCTAGAAAAAAGCGTAAAAAAATAAGTATGTGCAATGGCTCTACACATACTCTCTTAATTCTGATAACATATAAAATGATCCAAATCCTAATTTCCTTTGTTGGGTTTTCTGAGCCATTTCATAAGCTTTTTCAATATCTTTTTCTATAATCAAATTATCATAACCCAAATCTTTCAATTTGTCATAAAGATCTTCCGCTCTAAGTTTTCTAAAACTATCTGCTTCAGTCACAATAATCTGTCTAAAATACGGCTTTAAAGCAACTAAAGCGTCATCTATATCTTTATCCCTCAGTACAGCGATAACGCCTGTTAGATTCTTAATTTTCAAAGATTCAAGGTTGTCTTTAAGAGCCATCAGACTCTCATGGTTATGTGCACCATCTAAGATCCAATCACCAATACATTCAAACCGACCTTCAAAAGTAGTCTTATTTATGCCATTTAAAAGTTGTTCTTTAGAAACACTGGTATAACCTCTATTGTTAAGATTTGAAATACATTCAATCACACCAACAATATTCTGAGCTTGATGTTTCCCTATTAACTGAGAAATCACATCTAATCCTTTGTAATTAAAATGCATTTTCTCAGCAATCTCAACTTCACCTTTAAAATCAAAACTTTTTAAAGTAGTCATCTTCTCGTCACATACAGCTTCTAAAACCATCATCACTTCTTCTTCTTGAGGATGTGTAACCAAAACAGAATTATATTTAATGACACCTGACTTTTCAGTTGCAATCGCTTTTAATGTACTGCCTAGAAATCCTTGATGATCGAGAGAAATTGGAGTAATCACAGATAAAATACTATGATCCATCACATTAGTACAATCATTTTCACCACCCATAGCAACTTCCACTACAGCAAAATCAACATGTTCTTTATAGAAATAAACATACATCATAGCAGCAATAATCTCATATTCTGTCGGATGTTCAAAACCATCACTTAACATATCATCTATTTCAGATTTTAATTGCTCTGCGATTTCACAAAGAATATTGTCTGAAACTGGTTTGTTATTAATTAAAAACATATGATTGAAACTTATAATAGACGGCGTCGAAAACTGACCTACTACATACTCAGCTTCATCTAAAATGTTTCTAAGTAAAGTCGCTGTAGAGCCTTTTCCATTGGTGCCTGTAATATGAATGATATCCAATTTATTCTGCGGGTTATCTAATCGATTGAGCAGTTCTTTAACTCGACTTAAACCCGGTTTAATACCGTAAGATCTAATTTCCTCTATCCAATTGTTAAATGATTTTATATCCATAATTACCTCTAAGAAAAGGCGGATTTCTCCGCCCTCTTTCTACATTTTAGATTTCATTGCTTCAATACGTTCAATAACATTATCTAACATTTCTTGATACTTAGCTTGCTTTTCTTTTTCAGCGTTGATTAGTTTGTCAGGTGCTTTTTTAACAAATCCTTCGTTAGAAAGTTTTCTCACAACTCTTTCAACTTCTGATTCAAATTTAGCTTTTTCTTTTTCTAATCTTTCAACTTCTTTAGTAAAGTCAACCAAATCAGCTAAAGGTAAGAATAATTCTGCACCTTCAGTTACAACAGCAATTGCATCTTCAGGAATGTTAGCTTTTTCTGTTTCAATAATGATTTCAGAAGCTGAAGCAAGTGCTTCAAAGTATCCTGAGTTAGTACTGAACAGCTTAGATATTTCTTCATTTGATAAAACGATAATCTTAGCTTTTCTAGATGGCTTAACATCCATTTCAGTTCTTACATTACGAACATTTCTAATTGCATCCATTATTAAAGTCATTTCTTTTTCTTTTGATGCATTGTTATATTTTTCAATAACCACTGGCCACTCACTAGTAATTAAATCATGTTTCGTACTCGGTAAATGCGTCCAAATTTCTTCAGTGATAAATGGCATGAAAGGATGAAGAAGCTTAACGATATCTTTTAATACTTTAACCAGTACCTTTTGAACTGTTAAACGTTCTTCTTCATTGTCACTGTAAAGACGTTTCTTAGACAATTCAATATACCAATCACAGTACTCATCCCAAACAAACTCATAAATCTTATCTGCTGCAATACCCAACTCATATTTATCTAAGTTTGTTGTTACTTCTTCTATAGTTGCATTTAACTTTGATAAAATCCACTCATCAGATAATTCTAAAGACTCATCTCCAGTCAATGTATAATCATTGTCTTCTAAGCCCATCAATACAAATCTAGATGCATTCCATAATTTATTAGCAAAGTTTCTTGAAGCTTCTACCTTTTCCATATAGAAACGGAAGTCGTTTCCTGGAGAGTTGCCTGTACATAACATAAATCTTAAAGCATCTGCACCATATTGATCAATTACATCCAACGGATCAATACCGTTACCAAACGACTTAGACATTTTTCTACCATCATCCGCTCTTACTAGACCATGAATTAAAGTATCTTTAAATGGTGTTTCTCCCATTTGTTCCAAGCCACTAAATAACATTCTTGCTACCCAGAAGAAAATGATATCATATCCTGTTACAAGAACATTTGTAGGATAGAAGTAATCCAATTCAGGTGTTTTTTCTGGCCAACCTAAAGTTGAGAAAGGCCATAAAGCAGATGAGAACCATGTATCTAACACATCTGGATCCTGAGTAAAGTTTGTGTGACCACAAGCCGTACATACATCAGGCATATCTTTTGAAACATGTAATTGTCTACATGAATCACAGTAATAAGCAGGTATTCTATGTCCCCACCATAATTGTCTAGAAATACACCAATCTCTTACATTGTCCATCCAATTGAAATAAGTCTTTTCAAAACGCTCTGGTACAAATTTCATATCACCATTATGAACCGCTTCATTAGCAGGTTGTGCTAACTCTTCCATTTTAACAAACCATTGATCTGAAAGCATCGGCTCAATTACAGTATGACATCTATAACATGTTCCAACATTATGATCATGAGGTTTGATTTGAACAATCAAATCAGCAGCTTCTAATTCTTTTACAAGTGCTTTTCTACACTCATAACGATCCATACCTTCGTATTTACCAGCTGACTTATTCATTGTAGCATCTTCGTTCATTACTATAATTTGTTCTAAATCATGTCTTTTACCAATTTCAAAGTCATTAGGATCATGAGCTGGTGTAACTTTTAAAGCACCTGTTCCAACTTCGATATCAACATAATGATCTCCAACGATTGGCAATTCTCTGCCCACGATTGGTAAGATACACGTCTTCCCAATTAAATGTTTGTATCTATCATCATCAGGATTAACAGCTACAGCCGTATCACCGATTAAAGTTTCTGGTCTAGTTGTTGCTATTTCTAAGAATTCATCAGAATCTTTGATGAAGTATTTTATATGCCAGAAGTTACCTTCTTTTTCTTCATGATCTACTTCCGCATCCGATAAAGTCGTTTGACAATCTGGACACCAGTTATTTAAACGATAACCTTTATAGATATAACCTTTTTCATATAATTTGAGAAATACCTCAGTAACCGCTTTATTACAACCTTCGTCTAAAGTAAATCTCTCTTTAGACCAATCGCAAGAGTTACCCAGCTTCTTCATTTGATTTACAATTCGACCACCATATTCTTCTCTCCATGCCCATGCATGTTCTAAGAATTTATCACGACCTAATTCTTCTTTAGAAATACCTTCTGTATTTCTTAAATGTTCAAGTACTTTAACTTCTGTTGCAATCGAAGCATGATCTGTTCCAGGAAGCCAAAGTGCTTCATAACCTTGCATTCTTTTAAAACGAATCAATACATCTTGTAAAGTATGATCAAGTGCATGACCCATATGTAGCTGTCCTGTAATATTTGGAGGTGGTAAGACGATTGTATAAGGTTCCTTCTCACTATTTACATTGGCTTCAAAAGCCTTTGTATCTTCCCACTGCTGATAAATCTTCTCTTCAAATGACTTGGGATCATATGTCTTACCCATTTTTAATTCTGTCATTTCAAACTCCTTTCAAAAAATATAAAAAATCTTCCATCCCATCATGGGACGAAAGATCGCGGTACCACCCAAATTCCAATGCATTGCATTGACACTCATTATAGACGTAACGTGTCATCTCCCGGCTTAACCTACTTCATTCAGTACAGCATCTCCAAAGCTACCTTCAACAGTCTTTTACTTAGAAAACTTTCACCTAATGTTTTCCTCTCTAAAAAGCAAGTATTGTTTACTCCTCTTTTTCACTGATTTTATATCATTATAATGTACTGAATTACGCATGTCAAGCTAACAGACAAACAACGTATCAGTTGTAGTGCTAACTATTTGCTAGTTACAGCGCTAACAACTTACTAATCTTAAAGAGTATCTTCTTTCTAAGTAGTGAATCAAATCTCTAGCCATGTCTACATAACCTGAATTTAATACACTCCACTCTTCTTGGTAATTAACATAAATCTGACGTCTAACTGTCATTGATGGTAAAAAAGGATCCCCTTCAAAAGTTGTATTGTCTTTATACAGACACAACCTCGTGATTCTTCCAAATCCCTTTTCAAGTGTTACTGGATCAATACCATTTTCCACAATATCTGTGTGAACAAGTGCAAACCAGTAAATATCATTAATACTACCATCTATATAGCCGTACTGTTTATTTGCTTTATTAACTCGAATATTGTACTTGTATCTACTCATATGAACCTCCCTGGATAAAGCCCAATTTAGTTCGCTTTCACGTCTCTTTTTCTATCTTATATATCCCCATTTTTTTGAGTAGATAAACATTTTTTTTACTTTGACGCTTCAATCATTCCTGTAAATAACAAGTATTGTTTTTTGTCGCTTAGTTCTGTCACTCGATTTGATTCTACCAAGTTATGAATATAGTCTACAACTTTTGTATACTCCTCTTCGGTCAAAGCTACTTTTGTTGCAAATAAAGTACCTTTCTCATCATCACTGTTAAGCTCTCTTAAAGATTTTAAAAACTCTTTTTTCCCTTCGTCAAAAATATTTGAAACAATTATTTCTTTTTCATTGATATAACCATCTGTGATGGTATTGTTTTCATCTTCAATTTTAATAGACTTAGCAACCGGAAGATAAAACTTCGCTGTGATACCATTAACATTTTCAGTATGATGTAATTCCAAAACATTGATCTCTACTAACTTCTTAACATGATAATGTATGTTTGCTGGAACTTCACCCATAAAAACTGCCATTTGCTTCACTGTTGCTGGTTTACCTATCGTATAGTAATTTCTCAATACTTTCATACGGATTGGATTGGATATTATTTTTATTTCACTCATTGTTTTTAACGTTATACTATCCTTCATATTCAGTCCCTCCAACATATTAATACAATTCCTACACTCAGTATACAACAAATTTTAACGATTGATAAGTTTTATCGATAAAACTCTTACTTGAAAAAAATACTCATATGGATATAATGGTTACGGAGGATAATATGGATAATTTATTTATTAGATCAGCTATGCTTCTTGGAGAAGATGGCATAGAAAAATTAAAAACAAAAAAAATAGCTGTTTTTGGTATTGGAGGCGTTGGTTCATTTGTTGCTGAAGCACTCGCTAGGTCAGGTGTTGGACACTTAGTATTAATCGACTTTGACGATATCGTCTCTTCAAACATCAACAGACAGATTCATGCCAATATAGAAACGGTTGGAGAATTGAAAGTTGATGCCATGAAAGATCGTATTCTAAAAATCAATCCAGACATAACCGTTACAGCATTACCTCTTTTATACAACAAAGAAACCGCTGAAAGTATTTTAACAGATGATATAGACTATGTTGTAGATGCCATTGATATGGTCACATCTAAACTTTTACTGATAGAACAATGTAAAGAGAAGAATATTCCAATCGTCTGTAGTATGGGAACTGGAAACAAACTGAATCCTACAATGTTAGAAGTTACCGACATTTCAAAAACATCAGTCTGCCCTCTTGCCAAAGTCATGAGAACGGAACTCAAAAAAAGACGAATAAAGAAGGTTAAAGTTGTGTACTCAAAAGAGACACCGATAAAACCAGTTCAACTTGAGTCATCCGAAAGCAGAAGGAGTACGCCAGGTAGCGTTTCATTCGTGCCGTCTGTTGCTGGCATGATACTGGCCTCAGAAGTTATAAAAGATATTTTAGAGATATAAGAAGGAGATTCTATGAAAAACCTTTATTTTGAATTGTTTAAAGTCTTCTTTAAAATTGGCGCTTTCACCTTTGGAGGCGGTTATGCGATGTTACCGCTTATAGAAGAAGAAATTGTTGAACACAAGAAGTGGGTAAAAAAAGAAGATATTTATGATTATTTTGCAGTCTCACAATCCTTTCCTGGCGCTATAGCCATTAATACATCCACACTTGTCGGTTATAAGGTTGCAGGAAAAAAAGGTGCTATTGCAGCAACATTAGGGGTTATATTGCCTTCTTTTTTAATCATTACCATCATTGCAACTTTCTTTTCAAAGATTGCTGATTTATCAGTTGTTAAGGCAATATTTTCTGGCATCAACGGTGCTGTTATTGTTTTAATCTTATTAGCAGCTAAAAAAATGTTAAAAATTGCATTTCATGATGCGCTAAGTATTGTTATTGTCATAATAACAGTAGCTATCATACTCTTTACAAATATTAGTCCCATTTTCTTGATTATAGGTGGTGCTATTATAGGCTTATTACTGTATGTTTATCATCATCACTACAAAACGAAATGAGGTAAGGTATGATATTAATTGATCTTTTTATATCTTTCTTTAGAATTGGATTGTTTAGTTTCGGTGGTGGTTATGCAATGATCCCATTGATTTCAGATGTCATTACTAAAAAAGGTTGGCTGATACAAGAAGAGTTTGTACAAATTATTGGTATTGCAGAAATGACACCAGGCCCAATTGCTGTTAATGCAGCAACCTTTGTCGGTTATAAAACTGCAGGTGTCTGGGGCTCTGTGTTTGCTACTTTAGGTGTTGCAATGCCTTCATTATTATTGATTCTATTCATTTCAGGTATTTTCTTTAAATACAACGACCATCCAATTACAAAACACATTTTTATTGGGATTCGTCCAGTCATTGCTGGTTTAATCCTTTCATCAGCACTGATTATAGCTAAATCTACAATTTTAGTTGGCGGTCACGTAGAAGGCAGTTCATTTAACTTTGAAACTTTTATTATCACTATAACAATTTTGATAATCGCATTGATGAAAAAGATACATCCTATTATTTTAATATGTATCGCTGGATTACTCGGTTATTTTTCAATGTATTTTTAATAGGTATCGGCTTAGCCGATACCTATTTCTTTTACAATATTTTTTACATGGATCTCAAAACTATCAAATACGGTCATACTAAGTTCAGAAGGATCAATCAATTCATTCAATCTAGGATGACAGAAAACCACGCCTGATACTCCTCGCATTCTGAAAGATTCAATAATACTGATTAACCTTATCTTACAAGCATCTTCATCTTCTAATAAATCATCAATATCATTTATGAGTTTTATATCTGGTATAGCAACTTGAACACCCGCTCTATTAAGTGCATGAATATAAACTTCAGATTGCATTGAGTCTCTAGAACCTATTACCAATACTTTTTTTATATGAGAGGCAACAATCTCTTTACCTAACACTTCACCTATATGTACAACAGGAATACTGATATTTCTTCTAATATCCTTAACAATCTCATGCATAGCTTCTTCACATAATACCAATAAGTCAGCACCTGATTGTCTGAGTATATCAGCTTGGTAAATTACTTCCTTTAGATAATGTGCACGATTTTTTCTTATAGACAGTTCACTCTTATCAAAGTTATAGACCATACTTTTAAAAGAGTATTGAGGCCCCATATGAGTCTCAAGTTGACGGTTCAACGCATCTAAATATTTAATCGTTATTTTGTAATCCATACTACCCATTAATCCAACAGTTTTCATAAGGCCTCCATGATAAATATACCATGAAATATGAGATTTACAAAGAGTTGCTCGAATTATCAGACAACCATGCTTTTAGTCTATTTGTATCTGCTTTGACTTCTATATAACTCGTAGAACCATATGATTTTTTGTTCTTTATGGCAACTTCGCAAGATAGATAATCATATACATCGGCCTCTATAAGCAGAGAATATCTTTGATATATCTTCAGATCCAAAGTCATCAGATCAACCGACTGATCTATACAGCATTTTACAACGGCACCTGTGATATGATGTGCCTCTCTAAACGGCATATTTTTAGCAACTAAATAATCTGCGAGTTCTGTTGCATTTAAAAAGCCCGACTCAGTTGCTTTTGACATATTCTCACCATTAAAAGTCATAGACTCTAACATTTTGTTATAGACTTTTGAAACTATTTCTACAGTCTCAACGCTATCAAACAACCCTTCCTTGTCTTCTTGCATATCTTTATTATAAGAAAGTGATAAACCTTTCATAACCGTTAGGATGTTCATTAAATTGCCATAGACTCTACCCGTTTTTCCTCTTGCAAGCTCACAAGCATCTGGATTTTTTTTCTGCGGCATCAAACTGGATCCAGTAGAAAAAGCATCTGATATGGTCACAAAATCGAAAGCTTGAGTGTTCCATACAATCAAATCCTCTGATAATCGACTATAATGCATCATAACAATTGATAGTGCACTGTTCATTTCAATAACAAAATCTCTATCACTTACTGCGTCGAGTGCGTTGCCTGACACTTCTAAAAATCCTAACTGTTCTTTGATGAACTCTCTATCCGTTACATAATTGGTACCAGATAAAGCACCTGAACCAAGTGGCAATACCAGTGTACGTTTAAGCACATCTTCTAACCGTTCAATATCTCGCTTAAACATATGAGCATAAGCATTTAAGTGAAATCCTAAAAGTATGGGTTGCGCTTTCTGAAGATGGGTCATTCCAGGTAAAATCAATTCACCATGTTGTTCTGTTAACTTTAACAAAGTTGTCATCACTGATTGTAAATCTTCTTTTATTCTGTGGATAGCAGACTTCACGTATAGTCGTAAATCCGTAGCAACTTGATCGTTTCTACTTCTAGCCGTATGCATTTTTTTTGCTAAATCACCTAATTTTTCTGTAAGTTGTCTTTCAATGCACATGTGAATATCTTCATCAGATAATTCAAAAGAAAGGTTCCCTTCCATAAAATCAGCTTTAATATCATGAAGCGCTTCTAAAAGCTTGTCACACTCTGTTTTAGAAAGAATCCCGATTTTCGTCAGCATCTGTATATGAGCCATTGATCCTTCTATATCTTCAAGGCATAATTTTTGATCATATGGGATGGAAGCGTTAAACACTTCCATCAACACATCTGTTTTTTCACTAAAGCGCCCCTGCCATGCTTTCATCGCCTACCTCCTCATAAACCGTTATTTTTGCATCTGAATGTCCAGTATTATAAAATTCACTTTGTTTTATCTGACTCATTTTTAACGGTAACGTAAACAAGTTAATAAATCCTTCTGCGTCTTTTTGATTGTAAACATCGTCTTCACCAAAAGTCACATATTCCATATCATACAATGAATTTTCAGAGATGGATGCAATAGCACTCACTT
>Ga0209379_10001512_pt1 | contig 15192 bp, 10 predicted proteins | sample tdDd001_FD_187124 | JGI IMG/M metagenome (GOLD analysis project Ga0209379, IMG submission 187124) | Marine sediment microbial communities from the Atlantic coast under amendment with organic carbon and nitrate - tdDd00.1 (SPAdes)... | ecosystem: Environmental > Aquatic > Marine > Coastal >...
GTTGTTGTTATGAATCAAGGGAAAGAGCAAGCGGTACAAAGTGTGAAGCAGGCCCAGGAAACAGGCAGTGCATTACAAACCATTACTCATGCCATTAGTGTTATTAACGATATGAATATTCAAATTGCCAGCGCATCCGAACAGCAAAGCTCGGTGGCTGAGAATATTAACGAGAATGTGATAAATGTAAAACGTGTTGCGGAAGAGAATGCGGTTGCCGCGAACCAGACCAGGGCCTCAACCAGTGAAATCGCACAGCTGTCAGAGCAGCTGAAAGAGTTGGTTGCCCAGTTTAAGATTTAAAAAAGAACATGGGTGAAATAAAGGGCGTTATCTTAAGCGCCCACATTTTGCCTGATGATAGATAGACGTATTATTTAAAAATGGGTTAACAATGACTACCAACAAGGGGCGGGGATATAACACCTCGCTTGTTCATGACGCCTTTAATGCTGTTGATTTACATGAGAACGCATCAACACGTCTAACTAATGAGTTTAAAGCGCTGCACCAAAACATAGGGCTATTCACTGGCATCGTTCACCAGAGTTCAAATGCAATTGTCATTACTGATAGCCAGAGGAATATTAAATACGTTAACAAAAAATTTGAAGAAATCAGCGGGTATGGACTTCACGAGGTTTGGGGAAAGAACCCGAGAGTACTTCAATCAGGGAAAACACCAATAGACACTTATCAACAGATGAACCAGACACTTGCGCAAGGTAAAAAGTGGAAAGGTGAGTTTACCAATATTCATAAAAATGGCCATGAGTATATTGAGGCGGTGGTGATATCGGCTCTCAGAGATGAGGCGGGTAAAGTTGTGTACTATCTGGCGGAGAAAACAGAGATTACTGCCCTTAAATTGGCTCAAGATGAAATCCGCACGCTTGCCTACCACGATACACTGACGGGTCTTCCTAATCGGGCGTATTTTATCCAAGAGTTGGAAAAAAAGATTAATTTATCAGGCCTAGATAAAGAATCCTATTTTTCAGTGTTATTTGCTGATTTGAATCGTTTCAAAGAAATCAATGATACACATGGACACTCGTCGGGGGATGTGGCTTTAGAGGAAGTAGCCAGTCGGTTTAAAAAGGTGATTAGCACTGAAGACTTATTAGCCCGAATTGGTGGTGATGAATTTGTCTTTCTGCATCAACATACTTCAAAATTCAGTGTTTATGAACTTGCTGAGCGGTTATCTAGCAGTCTTTTCGCTCCGATTTCTATTAATAATCATGAACATTTCATTGGTGTGAGCATTGGCAGCGCGACATATCCCGTTGATGGTGGTTCTGTCAAACAGCTTTTACAGTGTGCCGACATTGCTATGTATGACGCCAAAGCATCAAGAAAAAATTACAGTGCTTACCGGTATGAGGTTGGTGTTAGGTCGAAAAGAGATTATGACATTGCTCGTAGGCTTGAAAGAGTTACAGATAAAAATCAACTCTATTTGGTGTACCAGCCTAAAGTGGATTTAAATACGGGACAACTGGTGGGGGCTGAAGCCCTGCTACGCTGGAATGAACCTGACTTAGGCGAGATTAGTCCTACTGAGTTTATTCCTATTGCAGAACGTTGTGTGCAGATGTGTACTCTTGGTTTGTGGGTTGTCAAGCAGGCGTGTATTCAATTAAAGAAGTGGGAAAGGAGTGGGGTGGATCTGCCTGGGCGGTTGGCTGTTAATATCTCTGTTCAACAAATCGAGCACCCTGAATTCTATGAGCAACTGATGACTACCGTTGAGAGTGAGGGTGTCTCTCCGCATCAAATTGAACTCGAAGTCACCGAGTCTGTGCTGATGAGTAACCCAGAAAAAATGTCAGAGATACTGGCTTCTCTTGCAAAAGTTGGTTTCATTATAGCAATTGATGACTTTGGTACGGGGTATTCTTCATTGTCATATCTTAAAAAAATTCAGGCGAGCATTTTAAAAATAGACAGGTCATTTATTCAAAATATCACCATCGATGCGGACGACAAAACCATTGTTCAGTCTGTTGTGGAGATGGCTCATAATTTGGGGCTAAGAGTCGTATCTGAAGGTGTAGAGCAACAAAGTCAGGCTAATTACCTCTTAAGTATTAATTGCGATATGGCGCAAGGATTCTTGTATTCGTATCCGTTGAGTGCAAACAAATTTGCGTCAATGTTGAATGCAAATATTTAACCATCAATCAGAGGATAACGAATATCAACAGTAGATGCATATATCATTAGATAAATCCGAACTGTGATTACTAGTAGTAAAGAAGAATAAAAAACTAATATTGGAGAAGGTTGTGAGTGCTAGAAACCAACTGATGCTATCAATTGGAATACTGATTATATTGATAATATCGGTATTATCAGCTTTGGGATACTATCAAATCAACGAATCTTCGACTCGTGAATATAGAAACAGTTTATCAAATAAATCCTTTATGGTTGCAAAAGCGGTTCAGGAAAAGGTAAATAGCTATTTTGTTACTTTGGACAGCTTAGCCGCTGGGTTAGAGTTAAATCAGGGGAGCGTAGTGGTCGATGATCGAGCGCTGGATTTATTAGTTAGCAACAAAAATAACATAAACGTGCTGAATGTATTTGTTGGCTTGCCTGACGGAACGACGTTTGATGCGTCCAATCATGGGCTTATCCCCAACTTCAACGCCAAGCAAAAACAGCGTGAGTGGTATGTAAAGGGGATGTCAGGAGCCTCGAGAACTATTACCAAACCGTTCATGGCAACAACTGGCGACCTCACTATGGCAATGGTTGTACCCTTGATGCAGAGTGGAAGAGTGGTTGCTGTGCTTGGTATGAGCCTGAAAGTAGGTGATATTACAGATTATATTAATGCACTATCAGAAGAAAAACTAAATCTGTTTGCCGCCAGAGAGGATGGTTTTTTGATGGCCTCCAGTTACCCGGAGCTTGTTGGTAAGGACTTATTTGAACTGCGCCCTAGTTATCGGCAATATGCTGATGGAATCCGCAGTGAACATTCCTATATGGTGCCAGAAAAAGGGGAGTTCTATGTCGTCTCCTCAAAAATAGCTTCTTTGAACTGGACCGTATGGGCTTATGCAAATTGGGATGAAATTAACGCCACATCACAGTCAGCGGTGAAAACCAACATTATTGCTGGATTTGTGTTCATCGTGTTGGGTATTGCAGCTATTTACTATCTCGTCACGCGGCTAATGTATGTTCCGATCGGTGGTGAACCGAAAGAAATTGAAATGTTGGTCGATAGAATTGCCAATGGCGATTTGATGGGGATTCCACCGGTTGGGAGTGATAATGTTGGGGTATATCGTTCGACGCTTATTATGGCAAATAAGCTTCGGGGCATCATTACTGACATTAACCAATCAACTGCACAACTTATTGAAGCATCAGGACAACTTGGCGACTCTTCTCGTAAAGTTGATACCTCTTCTAAATCGCAAATGGTGCAGCTTGAGCAAGTCGCCACTGCAATGAATGAGATGACCGCTACCATTGCCGATGTGGCGCAAAATGCGGTGCAGGCTTCTCATTCATCAAATGACGCGGGCCAGAACTCCGATCAAGGATTGCGTATTGTTAGCCAGATGAATGACGAAATAGGTAGACTGGTTGCCGATATCGTTCAGGTTCAAGAAGTCATTGTGAATGTACAAAGTGAGACTGAAAGCGTCGGAGGGATTTTAGATGTTATTCGTGGTATTGCTGATCAGACCAACCTGCTTGCATTGAATGCGGCGATTGAAGCTGCACGTGCAGGAGAGCACGGTCGGGGGTTTGCGGTAGTGGCGGACGAGGTCAGAACCTTGGCGACTAAAACGCAAGAAAGTACTAATGAAATTCAGACTATGATTGAATCACTGCAAGAGCAAGCTACCCGTTCAGTCAGCTTGATGACACAAAATGCCAATAGTGCAAAACAAACATTGAGTAAATCGGATGATGCGAGTAATGCGCTTCAGGTGATTCAGCAGGAAATCAAGAAAATACAAGACATGAATAATCAAATTGCAACGGCTGCGGAGCAGCAATCCAATGTTGCTACTGAGATAAATGAAAATGTCGTTAATGTGAACGATCTTGCGACCAGCACAGGAGATGATGTACAGGAGAACGTTCGTACATCGGAATCGCTAGACTCAATGGCAAACCGCCTTAGTGATACGGTCAGGATGTTTAAGGTGTAGCGAAAATTATTGCTATACATAAGTACATTCAACCAACGAAGAGTGGGTTATCGCAAAAGAATCTATGGCGTTTACTGCACGCGTAATAGATTTCGGCCCTGAGCATCTGCTCAGGGCCGTTTTTTCATTCTGTAACTGGAGGTTGCTACTTCACCATACTCTTGATGTACTCGCCCAGCTCAGAGTGGTGCATGATTTTTGATACCGGGACAATTTCTTTCAGCGGCCCCCAGGCAAACACGTTGACAGGGGTGTGAGTGTGGGTTCCTGTCCCCCAAATCGTGTTTTGACCCGTTGCGTGTTCACGGGCCAGCAGGTTGCCCCGGTCGTTGTATGGGAAGAAGGCATCGAAATCGTTGATTGCCGGTATATCTTTTACTTTGAGGTATTTGTGATTTTCCCGAAAGTACGGGTTTGGCTTGGTTGCCAGCACGTTAGCCGCTTGCGCTTCCGTGATTGGGAAACTGCTGTTGGCATTGACGATAGCGGCCAGTTTTTCTGGGGTTTGCTGCGTTTGTTCTAGTTTGTCAAACTCGCTGAACATTGCGGCGTAACTCATTTTCTGATTATAGAGGCCGTCAAGGATCTCGAATTTACCAAAGTTGAAATTAGGAGCGTAATCGCGATTTTGAAATGCCTCACCGGAACGCTTCTCAGGTTTTGGCAACTCGTGTGACGAATAACTAAAGCCGAATGAACCCGTTTCATGATCGGCTGTGACGATGATGAGCGTATCATCACGATTTTTGGCCCACTCATAAACAGAGCTTACCGCCTCGTCAAACTTGATCATTTCATGCAACATTGTACCCGCATCATTGCTGTGTCCTGCCCAGTCAATCTGACCGCCTTCAACCATGAGAAAGAAGCCGTCCTTGTCTTTTGACAGCAGCGAGAGTGCTTTTTCTGTCATCTCTTTCAGTGTCGGCTGTGTCCGGTCCGGGGCATTTTTGGTGTTGCTATAGGCGATGCCGTCATTCATGCCTGAATAGGCAAACAGGCCCAGCAGTTTATCGCCCTGTGCTGCTTCTAGCGTGTCTTTGTTAAAGGCGAGGCTGTAACCTTCACCTTGTGCTTCAGTGAGAAGATTGCGGTCATCTTTACGTTTGGATTTTAATTTCACGTCACCCTGTGTTAGGGCTTCAAGCTCTTTGTACACGCTTCCTTTATCGTTGGTTGATTTGGGGATCCAGTGACGTAGACCGCCAGATAGCATGACATCTACCCCGGTTTTCAGCATGTCAGAAGCAATATCATTTTCCAAAGAGCGGTGCGGCTGGTGAGCTGCGAATGCGGCGGGCGTAGCATGCGTTAGGCGAGTATCCGAAACCACCCCGGTTGCTTTGCCTATGCTCTTGGCTTTTTCCAGTACCGTTTCTACGTGGTTACCCTTTGAGTCGATGCCGATCACTTCTGAAGCGGTGTAGATACCGGTTGCCAGCATAGTTGCTGAGCACGCCGAATCGACAACAATTGCGTCTTCAGGGTGAGTCAACGACGAGCCGATGACACCCTCTTGAGCAAGTTTATACAATGCCGTGGTTTCCCCCTTGTAGATAGAGTGTGGTGCACTGTTGGCGTAGGTCTCCAATAAGCCGACTTGCTGTGGTCCCATACCGTCACCAATCATTAAGATAACGTTTTTGATTTCTGCCGATAATGCAGAAAAGGAGATTGTAGAAGTGGCTGCGACAAGGACGAGAGGTTTAACTATGTGTTTCATTTTATAATCCTGATATATAAATACGGCCTCAGTAAATCAAGGAGTTATGACGTATTTATTGCAACTATAAGTATTTAATATGAACAGCTTATTCTCTCAATCGAGCAATAAGTTTTTCGATGCGCGATCTCCGTCGCAAACGGATAACCGTTTAGTTGGTAATGAGTTTTTAATTGCTCGGATCACACTTATTGATAATGAGCATATATTTATCAGATTACCTATAGGATGATGACATCATTAATTTAACCATTGCTTTTTTATATAGGAACATAAAATGGACGTGTACCTCAAATTGCAATCTACCGCTACATTGGCGTTGGCGGCCTGGTATAACGTTGATCACAAGCTTTCCTTTCATCTGTCTTCAGAATAAGCTTTAGAGACGCTATTTTCGTCTCCTTACTACATTCAGCATCTAAAAAAACAGCCTTGTGATAGTTTGATATTATTTGTGAAAGCAAAGGTATGCTAATACTATTAATACAAATCAATGGCTATTCAACTTATATTTTCATGTGAGAGCATAAAATGAATGTGTATCTTAAGTGGAATATTTCATCATTGCCATTGTTGACACCATGGTATGTTGAAGACTATAAGATATCTTACTACTTTCCTATATTGTGAAAAATGGAAGCGTCATGCTTCTATTGTTTTAAATAAATTTTAAACTATTGATGTTTCGTTATTTATTTGACGCGAATTTGTTCGCCCTAAAATCAGTGCGTTAGATCTATAACAAAAGCATTTATTTGTCTCGATACAAACAGAATAACAATTTTTTATGGTGCGACTAAACACCAAAGATAATTAAAGGCATTTTTATGGAAAACTTTAAACATTTACCTGAACCATTCCGTATTCGTGTTATTGAACCTGTTAAGCGTACTACTCGTGCCTATCGTGAAGAGGCTGTTTTAAAGGCTGGCATGAACCCGTTTCTGCTAGATAGTGAAGATGTGTTTATCGATCTTCTTACCGATAGCGGTACAGGTGCCATTACACAAGACATGCAGGCAGCGATGCTTCGTGGCGATGAAGCTTACAGCGGAAGCCGCAGCTACCATGCGCTTGCGAACGCGGTTAACGATATCTTTGGTTATGAGTTAACGATTCCGACTCACCAGGGGCGTGGTGCCGAGCAAATCTATATTCCGGTACTGATCAAAAAGCGCGAAGCAGAGAAAGGGTTGGATCGCAGCAAAATGGTTGCATTGTCTAACTACTTTTTTGATACCACACAAGGCCATACTCAGGTGAACTGCTGTGTGGCGAAAAACGTATATACAGAAGAAGCGTTTGATACCGCGGTTAATGCGGACTTCAAAGGTAACTTTGATCTGATCAAACTCGAAGAAGCGATCCTCGAAGCTGGCCCTGCGAACGTACCGTATATTGTGAGTACGATTACCTGCAACTCTGCCGGTGGACAGCCTGTTTCCATCGCTAACCTAAAAGCCGTTTATGAAATTGCGCAGAAGTATGACATTCCGGTGATCATGGACTCTGCTCGTTACGCCGAGAATGCCTACTTTATCCAGCAGCGTGAGGCTGGCTATCAGGACTGGACTATCGAAGAGATCACCCGTGAGAGCTACAAATATGCCGATGGACTCGCAATGTCAGCGAAGAAAGATGCCATGGTACAAATGGGTGGTTTGCTTTGCTTCAAAGATGAATCGATGATGGATGTGTACACTGAGTGCCGTACTTTGTGTGTGGTTCAGGAAGGGTTCCCAACCTACGGTGGTCTTGAAGGCGGCGCGATGGAACGTCTGTCTGTTGGCCTTTATGATGGTATGCGTCAGGAATGGCTGGCATACCGCATTGGTCAGGTTCAGTATTTGGTCGATGGGCTGGAGGCATTGGGTATCGTCTGCCAGCAAGCCGGTGGTCACGCCGCATTCGTTGACGCCGGGAAGCTGTTACCACATATTCCAGCCGAGCAGTTCCCTGCGCATGCCCTTGCCTGTGAACTTTATAAAGTGGCAGGTATTCGTGCCGTTGAGATTGGCTCTTTGCTATTAGGTCGAGATCCCGCAACGGGTAAACAGCACCCTTGTCCCGCAGAGTTGCTTCGCTTGACGATCCCACGTGCGACTTACACCCAAACGCATATGGATTTCATTATTGAGGCATTCCAAGAGGTGAAGAAAAATGCAGGGAATGTGAAAGGGCTTGATTTTACTTACGAGCCCTCGGTGCTTCGCCACTTTACTGCTCGGCTCAAGGAGGTTGAGCCCGTGAAGCCGGCAGTGACGAAACCGGAAACCAAGGTATTAGAAGAAGCCTAGCAGCATTAAAAGAGCGTCCCAATGGGACGCTCTTTTTCTAACACATAATCAAATAATACTGCTTAGGCTCATGATTTCAATAACGTGAAATTAGAAGAGTGACTGAATTATGGAAAAGAGTCCTTCATTAGTAGCCTAGGCGGAACCACAATTGCACTGGGACTCTACTTCCTATGGTTGTTTAGTATTCGGTAACTTACCGAGAAACCAATGCGGGCCTGTTATTGAGCTGATATGATTGCTTCAAGATAGCTATCATGGCTTTAAAATGTATGATAAATTTTAAATGAATTACAGCTCTATCCTATGAAGGGTAGAGCTGAGTGTTTTTATAGAATTCATCGCGATTATTTTTAGTTAATATATATAAAAGTAATGAAAAGACAGAAACTGTTTTAGATTATTTCCATTCTCTAAATTCGCAATTTTGAAGTCTTCTTGAGGTGATTTGGAAATATCAAAAGGAAAACATTATGCGTGGCATCTTATCCATTCAATCACATGTAACTTACGGGCATGCAGGAAATAGCTCTGCGGTTTTCCCGATGCAAAGAATGGGGTTTGAAGTATGGCCGATCCATACGGTCCAATTTTCCAACCATACTCAATATAAGCAAGGTTGGACTGGGCGTGCTTTCTCAGCTTCAGATATTGATGAACTGGTTCAGGGACTTGATAACATTGGTGCGTTAACACGCTGTGGCGCAATTCTTACCGGTTATCAAGGAAGTGCCGAACAGTGCGAGGCCGTTGTCAGAACAGTCGAAAAAGTAAAGGATCAAAACCCTTCATCTTTATATATCTGTGATCCCGTGATGGGGGCGCCGGATAAAGGCTGTATCGTTGCGCCTGGTATAACTGAGCATTTAGTCAATGATCTAATGCCTATTGCAGATGTTATCGTGCCGAATCAATTCGAACTCAGTCAATTTGCACAAATGGAAATTAACACACTTTCTGATGCCGTAACGGCTTGTAATATAGCTTTAGCCAAAGGCCCTAAAGTTGTTTTGGTCAAGCATCTCTATTGTATCTCCGATGATAAGTTCAGCATGATGTTAGCGACTCAGGATGGCTGTTTTCTTGCTCAGCGCCCTCAATTACCTTTTGAGCAGCAACCCGTAGGTGTCGGCGATTTGATATCTGCAGTATTCACGGCTGGCCTCTTGAAAGGCGACTCTCCCATGGACGCATTCCAGCATTGCCATGATGCTTGCTATGGTGTGCTTAAGCAGACGCACCAACAGAATGAATGGGAGCTACAAACCGTCCTTGCGCAAAACGAACTTGTCGAGCCAAGCGAGACATTTGCGGTCGAAATGATCGATGCTCAATTGATGACGGCATAAGATCCAATCAGATAACAGATTACTCCGGAGAGAGACTCCGAGACCCTAACGACCCTGAACATCTGCTCAGGGTCTTTTATATGTCAGAAGGTTGGCGTCAGATCTTTACTCCACCATACCTTTAACGTATTCCCCTAGCTCTGAGTGGTGCAAGATTTTCGATACCGGGACGATTTCGTTTAGTGGCCCCCAGGCGAATACGTTGACCGGAGTGTGAGTATGGGTTCCTGTTCCCCAAACTGTGTGTTGTGCTGTTGCCTGTTCGCGCGCGAGCAAGTTTTCACGGTAGTTGTAGGGGAAGAAGGCATCAAAGTCATTGATCTTCGGGACCTCTTTTGCGGCGAGGTGCTTGTGATTCTCTCGGTAGTACGGATTTGGCTTTTTCTCCAAGACGTTGGCCGCTTGAGCCGTTGTGATGGGAAAGTCGCTATTTGCGTTGACGATTTCAGCCAGTCTTTCCGGTGTTTGTTGCACTTCCTCAAGTGCATCAAACTCGTTTATCATCGCGGAGTAAGTCTTTTTCTGGTTGTATAACCCATCGAGGATATCGAATGAGCCAAAATTATAGTTTGGGGCGTAATCGTATTTCTTGAAAGCCTCACCGGATCGCTTTTCTGGCTCGGGTAGCCCTTTTGATGAATAGCTAAAACCAAAGGATCCTGTTTCGTGATCAGCTGTTACGATGATGAGGGTATCATCACGGTCTTTGGCCCATTCATAGACTGAGTGTATCGTCTCGTCGAACTTGATCATTTCATGCAGCATTCTGCCGGCATCATTTCTGTGTCCGGCCCAGTCAATCTGGCCGCCTTCAACCATGAGGAAGAAACCGTCTTTATCTCTGGACAGTAAGCTCAGTGCCTTTTCTGTCATCTCCTTCAGTGTCGGTTGCGTACGGGCGGGATCATTTTGGGTGCTGCTATGGACGATACCGTCATTCATACCTGAATATGAAAATAGCCCCAGCAGTTTGTCGCCTTGGGTTTTTTCTAGCATTTTCTTGTTAAAGGCGAGGCTATAACCGTCGGCTTTTGCTTCAGTAAGCAGGTTTCGTTCATCCTTACGTTTTGATTTTAGCTTCACGTCACCTTGGGTGAGCTGTTCAAGCTCGTTGTAGGTTGCACCTTTGTTGTTTGTTGATTGGGGGATCCAGTGGCGCAGGCCGCCGGAAAGCATGACATCAGCACCGGTTTCTAGCATATCTGCTGCGATATCGTTTTCTAGTGAGCGATGTGGCTGGTGGGCAGCAAAAGAGGCAGGGGTGGCATGAGTCAGACGAGTATCGGATACTAATCCTGTTGCTTTGCCAAGGCGCTTTGCTTTTTGCAGTACGGTTTCGATATGGTTGCCGTTTGAGTCGATACCAATGACTTCGGAAGCGGTGTAAATTCCGGTAGCCAGCATCGTTGCTGAGCATGCAGAGTCGACAACGATAGCGTCTTCAGGATGAGTCAGCGACGAGCCGACGACACCTTCTTGAGCGAGTTTATATAAGGCGGTGGTTTCACCGTTGTAAATTGAATGTGGCGCATGGTTGGCGTATGTCTCTAATAAGCCGACTTGCTGCGGCCCCATACCGTCGCCAATCATGAAGATAACATTTTTGATTTCTGCCGATAATACAGAAAAGGAGAATGTAGACGTTGCTGCGGCGAGAATGAGCGGTTTGATAGGGTACTTCATCTTATCTTCCTGATACTGGTGTTGTTACAGTGTGAAACTTAATATATCAATTGATTCAATTGTTTGCGGTGGGTGGAAGGGGTTGCAGTTGGGTTTCAATGCATTTCTCGAGCCGCTATTCATATCCTAAGTCAGCATGTCTTTTTTGACAATTACAGACCGGAATGTGAAACGGCGCAGAGCATTTTCTCGACGCCGCTTATTTGGGGTGGGGCTAATAACTAATAGTTTAATCAAAACTACTTTTGGGAGAGGTGCAGTGGCTTGCTGATCAGGCGAGCAATCATTTTGTTAATCGCTACCATCTGCGGTGCATCTTTGCTGTAGTAATTATACGGAGGAAGGTTGTTGGTACTATAACCCCAGAAATCCCAACATCCTTTAGGGTTCATTGGGTTTAGTGTTGATTTCTTTACTTGGGGGAAAAGCACAATCGTGCTGTTGGTATCAGCAGCTTCCAAATAGCCTGTTTCTCTGACGTAGGTTGTTCCTATAACAGAGGCGCCTTGCTCGCAGCCATGTACAGAGACATGAACTTTGCATTGTTCATTATGGCAATTTTCGGGGATATACACGAAGGCGGTTTCATTCATGCTCGTGAGTGGGCTGTCGAAAAAGGCGCTCTGATCAAATTCAATCAGCTCGCCGCTTAATGTCTTGGCTGCCGGGTTCTGCTCACCATAAATGTGCTTGAGAATACGCTGGGCCTGTGGAATATCGCAATCATTGATATAGGGTTCTTGGGTCTTGTCGCACTGGGTGTCGTTTTGATCGGTGGTGATAAAGGCATGGCCAGCATTAATTTGGTTGTTGTACAGAATATGATCGTCACTTACTCCCAGCTTCTGGTAAAACTCAGCGGTAGTGTCGACAACGCCGGTTACTACGGTTTCATCACTTGATCCCGAGAATATATAGATCTTGTCGTCTTTTAGGTTGTCTACAGCATCAATTTTGCCTGAGTCGGCAGTGAGCTTGGCAAGGTCGACCAAGAAACCACTGTTCGGATACATCATTGACGGGCAACCGACAATACTGCCTTTACAGGGATTCATACAGGACGTTGTGGCGGTCAGGATCGGTGTAATAAACGGGTTGCTGAAAGGGTTGTTACCGGCACAGTTCCATGGGCCACCAGCGACTATTCCGGCACCGACCAACTTTTCTGAGTAGGCGACATGGAATTGTGCAGCCATAAACGCACCGGAGGATAACCCTGAAATAGACGTTTCGTTGGGCAGGGCATTCAGTGCCGGCAGCTCCGTTTGTGTTGCTTGGGTGGTGGTACTGAGCGAAATAAATAACAGAGCAATTGTGATTTTGAGTTCCTTTACCATGTTTGCCTCCTGGCAATATAAAAAATGTATACAATTTTGGTGCTGGTGGGTCAGCTCCCCTGAGGCGAGAATATGCATGTGTGCACTTTGTTGTATAAAAAGTTGCGATTGACGAAAGAAAAATGCGAGAGGGGTATGATTCTGTAGTGTTTGAGTGGTGAGGCTTCTTGGTGGGGCGTGATCAGGCCCAATACTAATTACTTTTCGAATGAAATCTTAGTTTTATCAGTAAAAAGCTAGAATTAATCGCTTTAGTCACATTTCTGTTTTACATCCAATCATACTATCCGATAATTCCAGTTAATAATGAAAAACCAGCATTAATCACTGCCTTTTAGTGTTAAATGTAAAATTATTAACCCGTTAAAGATTATTTAAAGAAGTTAAATATTAATGAGGTTGTATGTTATCAATAATTATTGCGCTTGTTGTCACTTGTCTGGTGGCCAGGTTCGTACTTAAAGGCTACAAAGCGCAGGCTGTATTACTTGCAGGCGGTATTGTTCTCATGATTGCCGCGATTTTAATCGGCCAAGATCTTCCATTACCCGAAGCGGCATCTACCGGTTCAAAATGGCTTGATATTTTTCAGTTCATCAAAAACACCTTTTCCAGCCAGAGTGCAGGGCTTGGTTTAAAAATTATGGCGATTGCAGGCTTTGCCGTTTATATGCATGAAATAGGCGCGTCAGAAGCGTTGGTTAAAGTACTTACCCGTCCCTTGGTTAAGATAAAACATATGCCTTATATGTTTATGGCGATGTGTTTTATTATCGGAGAATTCCTGTCTATTTTCATCACGAGTGCCTCTGGACTAGGGGTGCTGTTAATGGTTACGCTGTATCCATTGATGCGTAGTGTTGGGCTTAGCCGTTTATCGGCATGTGCACCGATTGCCACTGCGGTCGCCGTCGAAATGGGGCCTGGGCAAGGGAATGTAAACTTTGCAGCCGAAATTATAGGTATTGATGTTGTTGACTATGTTGTTGATTATCAACTGGTCGTTGCCTTTGCCGCCTTGTTGGTTGTAGCGATACTTCATATTATTATTCAAAAGCATTTTGATCTAAAAATTGGCCACATTGCCAGCGAGCACCGTCATCTTGGCGAATCAGAGTTAAACACCGAGCAGAGTGATAACAAGGAAGAAGCACCCGCGATCTACGCTATCCTTCCGGTCATCCCTTTAGTGCTTATTTTTACCTTTAGTAAATTAGTTATTACCACGATAAAAATGGATGTTACGACGGCGATGTTTGTATCGTTGGTTGTCACATTAATATTTGAATTCTTCCGCCGCCACAGTGCAATGGCCGTTGTTGATTCAATCCAGCACTTTTTTGATGGTATGGGCCGACAATTTGCCAACGTGGTCACGTTCATCGTTGCCGGTCAAACATTTGCCCAAGGATTAAAAGCGATTGGCGCGATTAATGTCATCGTTAACTCAGCAGAAACCGCAGGCTTTAGCCCTGTATTAATGACCATCGTCATGGTTTTGATCATCATGATTTCCGCTATATTAATGGGCTCAGGTAATGCTGCCTTTTTCTCTTTCGCGAATCTGGTACCAGACATTGCCGCCAAAATGGGCATCGCCCCTGTAATGATGTTATTACCGATGCAGTTTGTTGCTGGGATGAGCCGAAATATATCCCCTATCGCTCCTAACATGGTCGCCATTGCGGGTGTAGCAGACACCTCACCATTTGAGTTAGCCAAGCGAACAGCCATCCCAATGCTTGGTGGTATTATGATTTCAGTGGTCGTCAGTATTATGAGTTTCTAATCAACTAAGTTAACCCCCATGGAACGATGGTGGGTATTCCTGTGTAACTATCTGATCAATGACAGAAACGGCCCTGAAGCAATTCGGGGCCGTTTCATTATTGGATGACAGCTTCTAATAGCTCGCTTCTATCTCATTGGCCTTATGGAAAGCCGGATGAGTGCTTAGCTGCTGGGCATAAGCGGCGATATTCGGGAAACTGTCCAGTGTATTGTTGTTTGCTAATATCTCGACAATAAAAGACATCATAATGTCAGCTCCTGTGAGCTTATCGGCCACCAGGTAGCGCTTGTCCTGAAGTGACTGGTCAAAATAGCTCACGACCTTGACGGTTTCAGCATCGGCGTAACCTGCAAGGAAGTTGGTCTCGCAACCATCTTTGTCAACGAACATCTTCAGCAATAAAGGAAGAATGGCTGAACTCTCGGCAAAATGCATCCACTGCGAATACTCGACGAAATCTTGAGTACCTTTTGCTGGCGACAACTGCCCCGAGGCATGTTTTTCGATGAGATACTCTGTGATGGCACCTGACTCGGTGATCACTAAATCGTCGTCCTCAATTACAGGAGACTTGCCCAACGGGTGAACAGCCTTAAGCTCGGGCGGTGCAAGAAAAGTTACACTGTCTCGCTGGTAAGGTACGATTTGGTAGTCAAGACCTAACTCTTCCAACAACCAGATAATACGTTTTGAGCGGGACTTATTAAGATGATGCAATTTGATCATTGGTTTCATCCTTTGAATGCTTATAGTGGCTGATTGATCTGGATAACCAGCTTGCCGAAATTCTTGCCTTCCAATAAGCCGATGAATGATTCAGGAGCTTT
>Ga0209379_10001513_pt1 | contig 15191 bp, 10 predicted proteins | sample tdDd001_FD_187124 | JGI IMG/M metagenome (GOLD analysis project Ga0209379, IMG submission 187124) | Marine sediment microbial communities from the Atlantic coast under amendment with organic carbon and nitrate - tdDd00.1 (SPAdes)... | ecosystem: Environmental > Aquatic > Marine > Coastal >...
TGTTTTTTGCTTGGTTTTATTATGTTATATATCTTTACTCTTCCCTTTATTACCCCTGACAATCACCCGTTATTTCTATTTCAATGTCTGAAAAATCAAAATTAATCAGGTCTTATACTCAGGCTTATCTTGATAGGTTTTAGCCCACTAAAACCTATGCTATAGGTCGCAAGCGGTGGGTTTGCTACGCAAAAAAAAATTAAGGTACGAACCGCCCAACTTACAAAATCCTGTTACGATATTAGTATCCTATGGACGAGGAGATGAATATGAAACAAGGAATAGACGTACTGACACCTGAGCGTTGTAATGAATTAGTTAAGCAACTTGGCGGGGTTTACATTACCCCTGAGTTGCAAACACTATTAGACATTGCAAAAAATGTTCTAACCACAAAAATTGTAACGACTTTCGATGGCGATCCAATTGAAAGACCGCTCGATGAGCTCACAACCCTCTTTAAGATTCTTAGTGGGGCTTCAAATGTGGTAACTCAGCAACCTGAGTTGCCAATTTGGAATGACACAATGCGCAGAAAATATTTGCTTTTTAGCCTCTTTAAAGAAGACCAAGCTAAAAAGGTAGATGAAATGGTTAAGCACTTAAAAGCTGAAGGTTTTGATGCAAATGAAGAGCCTGACAGTTCAAGAATGGCATTGCGAAACGGATTAGAAACACTAACTGAAAAGCAAAAAGTGCTTGTAAAAAGAAGGCGTATTGCTCTTTGCTCTCTGTGCTCTCACTGCCATGCCTATGATACACAGTCTGAAAAAATGGTCATCAAACGATGTTTAATCTCTGGAATTGAAGCCGCTGTTCATGAGTGTAATCAGTTCACAGAGATAACAAATTCAGTTAATGTTGATGAGTCGTTGTGATATGAATGCATACTCAGGAGTAAAAGCGCGTTATTACAAAAAAGGGGCGGCTATTGCCGTCCTTGACCATGCTCATGCTCTGCGAAATGGATTTACGCAATCCCAGAATGTTGTATCTGAACTATCTCATGAAAATTTAGGCTTTTATTACCATGAATCAAACTCAAGCGCAGAAGCACTTGAGCTCATGTATGAGAAGCATAAGCAAGTCACTGGTAAAAAGGTGCGGCGTGACAATAATGCGCTTTTTGAGCATGTAGTGTGGCTGAGTGAGTATCAATATTCACGATTAGAAATGAGGTACGGGCAAGAAAGAGTCAAACAGGCTTTTCTCCATAGGCTCAAACGTTATGCTGAATCAGTAAAAGCAGAGTTCGGCTTTGAACCGCTGGGTATTGATCTACACATGGATGAGGGACACATAGATGATTCTGGTAAATTTATTAGAAACATTCATGCTCATGTTGCATTTTTCAATTACGATTTTTCAGCACGCCGCGCACCATTACGCCATATGATGAAAAAAGGTAAGGATAAGAATGGAAAAACCCACTCTTCGAATCCAAAATTTGAAATGTTACAAAATTTAGTACATGAGCAATTCAAGAAGTGGGGGTTTTCTCGAGGTACAGCTAAATCGATAACAGGGCGAGAGCATCTCCAAAAAGAAGATTTCGTAAAAGAGAAATTAAAGACACATAAGCGCTCTGTTAGTAAGTTAGCAGAAAAGTACAGTGAGCTTGAACAACAACTCAAAGCGAAAGAAGAAAAGCTATCCTTAGCTAATGAAGCTATTCTTCAAAAGAAGCAAGAGTACAAATGGCTTACTGAACAAGTAACCAAACTTTCTGAATTAAAAAGAGATATGAGTAAAGCTATTACTCAGGGATGCAGGGCGGCTTTGGCTTCTATCTTAGGAAAACAGGCTAAATATTCGGCCAAAGTAACAAATAAGCCCAGATAAACATTTTTGGCACCAGCTTAGTCTAAGTAAATAACCCAAGCAGGTGCCAAAAAAAGACACTAGTTTGTCGGATTAAGGAGATTAATCTGAATAAGTCTTAACTTTATCTGTCAGATTTAATTTATAGAACTCAATCAAATCTGACAGTGACAGTCCCTTGAGTGCCATAAGCGGACATTACAATAGAAAAATATCCACCATAGTCTCTTGTTATATTTCAATTACAGCTGAATTGACCATTGCAAACAATATTTAACCAGAAAAATAGCGCTACCAGTACAACAGGGCCAATATATCCAATTAAAATATATTTACAAAGAGTATTAGATTAGCTTTTTACGATAATTCCAAAACTGAATCATTCCATATATTGAGGACAATGGATAAATCAATAAAGAAGCATGCAAAATTCTTAAGAACCAGTTCACTCCAGCATCAAACAAGAATGCAGCAAAAAACAGACCTAGAGGCCATATTAATACACTTCCCCCTAAGATAATGAATAAAGCATATAGTAGGATTTTCACCATTTCATCCTTGAAACATAACGCCCCAATCAGAGGCAATAAAGCAGTTGGTTAAACTTAGCGACGACGGAGCAAAACCAACTATTTTTTGTCCTGCTGAATTGGTTTGTTAGGAATTACCTAAATATATACTCTCTATCATCTCTGTATTTTCCTTACCAATTTTAGTCAATAAAGAGTCATTTTTGTTTAGCTCATTCAAGGCTGTCAACTTTTGTAAAGCTAAATCAGGTACAGCTCCAGCCAAAGGAACTATTAAACAAGTTTTTATAGCTGTTCTTATTATTTGTGAATGGTCACTTTTTTCTATTTCATAATTATCAATTACTTCCATAGCAACTTTGCTATACGTTTCATTTGGGGATAGAAGAATTTCGTTTGATAACTTTCTATAAGATAGGAGTGCTGCACTTAACGTTTTTCTCGTTTTACCTAAATAGAAAAACATATGCCGTACACCATCACGTTCTAGTTTGGCTATTGGATAAGTTGTAGCTTCACTATATATATTAGATATTTCTATTTGTGACTTTGCTATATGGTTGTATATTTTTTCTCGTAATTCGGGTGAAATGAATACTCCCGAATTCATGCAACGATAAAGTAAGCTAAGCAATTCTGTTCTACTGCTCATTGCAGGGAGAGTCTTAATTCCTTTTAAATTTGACCGCTCCATCAATAAACTTAATATGCAAGAAGGATCATCCATTAATGAAACCATAAAAATAATTATTGATGCTGCCTTTTTATTATTTAAGTTCCTTTTGACAAATTGCAACTCGCCTCGTTTCGCAACCACTGCCATAGCAACAAAATATTCTTGAAACGAAACATGGCTAAATGAATATGATTCAGCACTATACTTCTCAAGTATTCCATGATGTGATTCAATCTCATTTAAAATTTCTTTGGATAATCTTCTTTCAATTGCAAATTTTTGAATAAAATCAGCGATAGCTTCTATCAATTCACGTTCTGGAAAGATATATTTTCCGTCTTTCTTGCATAAAAACTTATATGCAATATCTGCAAATAGCTTTTCCTTTCTGTCGTCGGTCAATGAAGAAAAAGCAGTATCTCTCCTAAATCCACGACTTGTATCCCAAAGGCGTAACAACGCATCCACGCAGCGACTATATAATTCTGTTTTTCTATTTGGAATATTTAGGTCGTTAGCGTATTGAATACAAAGAAGGCTGAGTAATAATGGCGTTTCAGTTAAAGAGTATACATCTTGGTCGATAGATAAATGACTAATTAACTCTCTTGCTTTTTTAGGTGAACCTTTAAACCACGCTCTTATAATCTTTTTAATAGCCTTTTCCGTTAATCGTGAAATTTCTACTTCAAAGAACCCCTCTATAGTTCTATCGTAATCAGCTACCCTGCATGTAACCACGATTTTTGTATTTGAGAATTGCTTAGCAAACTCCTCTATTATTTTAAAAGCTTTGTCTTTGTGTTCATTTGATACTTCGTCTAGTGAATCGAAGAGCACAATAGCTTTTCCTTTGACTAATTGTCTTCGAATATATTCATGAGCATACTCATGAGTATTTAACTTTATTCTTTCCGCAATAAAATCAATAACTGAAAAATCCGTTTCAACCAATTCTGGTAACGATATAAAAAATGGGGTTTTCTTTGTTTTTAGATTGGATTTATCAAAAACATCTGAATTGATATGGGATAAAGCGGTATATTTTAGAAGTGTGGTTTTTCCAGCGCCAGGCCCGGCTAATACAATAATTCTCTTTTCCTTTTCAATAAACTCATCGGCTCTTACCGTCGATTTATGCCTAGCACTTTTTTGATACCAGTTTTCTGAATCTAACTCTGCCCATTCTGTACTATACAATCGCCTGTGAATTGATGTAGAAATCATAGTTGTTGAGTATATTTCAGAAAGAAGCACTGGTTTAGACATTCCTAATATTTGAACGCTTTCAACCTGTTCCTTAACATAAGACTCATTTGCATTTTTATATTTCTTAAGTAAATCTAAAGCTTCAGTCCTTTTGTTGATGGTATCAAAAACTGATGTTGTTGATTTTTTAATAGCTCCATCAAATGCTTTTTCAGGTTGCACCTTGCATAACTCCTATTTACGAAAATTCCTAATAATTTAATAGTGCGAAAATCGCGCATATTTCTACCACGCCATTGCTCACTTTTCTGATTACTACATTAGTATCAAATTTGCTAACCTTTTGCTAGCTAAGAAAATATTTGATAGTTAGTAAAGTGGTCTAAGGACAAAAATGCGCAAATTGCTCATTTTCCTGAATATAGGGGAAACTTGTAAATTCTGGATATAAAAACAGTATCAAAAGAATTTATAAAACTTAAACGTCCGCTTCTCGCTCATAGCTGTCTGTCAGATGAAATCTAAACCTATTCACCAAAACTGTAAGATCAGATATGAGCCACTACAATTAATCACCTTTTGGTCTAACATTCTAAAAAATAGAGTAAAAATGTTGATGTAGTATTCAATTCAAATTAATGCTTGAATTCCATATTTACGCTCACGTTTTTCAAAAGCATAGCTACCGCCTTCGAGTATGTTACAAATACTCGCTTTAGTGCCTACCCCATCTGCAATACTCCCATCTTCTAATGCGCCGGAGTTATAACTGATAACTTCGCTCTCGTTGTTAGCCACAATTATTTGCTCTGCATCAGTATTAACAACTAAGTTTGCATTATGGGTAACAATAATGACCTGACGATATTTCTTAATTTTCCTGAATAATGGCACTAACTGGCTCATGATAAAATCATTGTCCAAGTCATCTTCAGGTTGATCAAATACAAAAGGGCTACCAAATGGGTCTGTCGCCAATTTAAGACAGACATAGAATGTCCCCCGTTGACCGACACTCAGTTTATCTACCGTTTTACCTTTATATTCAAATTCAGCATTAACATAAAGGTATGTTTTCATGCTTTCAGGTGAGAACAAATAGTTAAGCAGCTCGAATCGTCCACCTTGATTGAAAAACTCTGGTTTCCAGAACAAATCTTCAATAGAAATTAGTACTTGTTGCCCTTGCTCATCCACATGACCTTCACAAGCAATTTGCTTATTTCCTTTTATCAAATTAAAAAAGTCATCCATTGCAGTGGATTTCCGTATAGCAAACATCTCTTCTAAACGTTTTGCTGTTGTTTTGGTTTGTGTAGCCCTAAACTTTCCTCGGTTTAAACACCCTTCAAGCCCTTCATAAAACTTTTTGTTATCAAAAATAATGCTGCCATTGATATTTATTTCATCCAACATGGAAGCAACCAAAGCATTTTGTTCATCGTTCCAATGTTCTTTGTCTAATTTTAGCAATTGAAATTTGTCATCTACTTTCGATTTTTCTTCAATTAAGTAGTTACGGTATGTTAAAGCTAATTCTGCTCTTGATTTAACATAGTCATGATATTGATCAGTCTTAGTTTGTATTTCTTGTAACTTGGAATCTGCTATATCAATAGCCAATTGGTACTCAGAAATCTTATCCAATAACGAGGATATATCCTGATTTATCCCTTGCTGTTGAAAAGCTACAACAATAGCTGAGTTACCAGCACTTAACTGTTCAATTTCACTTTCAAATTGCAAAGTATTGGTGGTAATTTTGTCATTTGTAGCAGTAGTGATGAGGAAGGGGATTTGGTTTGGTGTTAATAGCTTCAGATTAACATTACTTAAACTATTATTAATATCATTCGTAGACCTAGTTATTGCCGCCTGAACCTCTCTTAGTTCATTAATTAATAACTGTTTTTCGTTTATCGACTTCAGATTAGTTTGATATTGTTCAATATGTTGCTTATTTTGGGGGTTGGTTATAGTAGCCATTAATTTAGTAAATTTCTCTTTAATGGCATTTTGATGCGCAGGAGTATTCAGCCTGTTGCCAGCGTCATCAGATAACTCCCAATATTGAACAAAACTTCTATATTTACCTATATTCTCAGTAATTGCATTTGATGTCACGGAATCGAAATTTGCTTCATGAATACCTAGCATTCGCTTTATTTCGTCACTCAATTGGCTCGGCTCTTGGCTGAAGTTTTGAATATCCCCTTGGGATACGTGTAAGTATGAATAGGTATCATCTAATGAGTTAAACACCAGTTCAGTACCATCACCTTGATCAAAAGTAATCCTCAAACTATTAACGTCAACCCTACGAGCATTATTAAATACTGCTTGATGATTAAACATTGAATGCATTGAGTCTAAAAACAAGCTTTTTCCTGTACCACGCCCCCCAATAATTGCCACCATATTAGGGTTTAATGGAATAGTTTGCGGCTGGAATTTAATTGCTTGACCAGTAAAAATTTCACCGTTTAACTGAATTGAGGTAAATTTAGGTTTAATAAACGTTTTTTCAATAAACTCATCTGTTTGTTGAACTCTAATTTCTGGTTCAATTAATGCCTGCCTTAGCCCTTCAAATGTTGGCTTTGCTTTTACCCACGTATAGTTTTCACCAACAGAAAACCTGCCATTTTTTGGATCACTAGTAAAACCATGTGCATCAGAGCAGCAAAAAACAGGCTTAGGTACAGCACCTTCATACCTATTCAGACAGTTTAAAAAGAACTCCCGATCATCTTTAGTACCAAGTAATAGCTGACCTTTTTTCTCTATTTCTATTGCCGTTGCAATCGACCGACCATCTCTATTTGGTCTGAAACCACCATAACCATTTGGACATACAGCTATGAGATAATCGACACCAAATCGAAAACTTATCTTCATGTGTTCAATTAGACTATCAAAATTAACCGTAACATCGGAAGGTTGAATACGGTTTTGAGCAAATGAATTTTGGCAACAATAAATTGCTTGCTGATAACCTCCTGTATTAGCAATTTGAAATCTAGATAAGGCTTCATTTATTTGAGCCGTGGTAATGTGTTCTGCGAAAATACAATGAACATTTATCCACTCTCCGTCTTTATTAGGTTGGGTTAACCTAAACTCAATATTACCTAAAACAGTAATGTTAGCGTCTTTTTTGGCTATTTCTTCACGAATTACTTCAAGCTCATTATCTGCAAAATAAAAGTAATTAGTCACACCAGCAAGGGCTATCTCATTAGCAATTAAAGCATCAACATATTGTTCGATAGTTGCGCCATTAAATTGATTGTTCTGATGCGTGAATGGCGAGTGAACGTGCAAATCCCATTTATTCCATATTGAGCCAATCATTTTCTTTCCTTCAACTTGATAGAGCTAATTTGATAAAAGATAAATATATTATCTTCAGTATGTTACATACATTAAGTTATCGGACTTTGATTTTCCAACTAAATAATTAGATATGTAAATTTTCAGAAAACTATTGTGATTGTGTTTTGCAAATGATGCAAATGTAGCGAGAGATTGGCTAACAAATTTCATAATGAAAGGAGATAACTGAATGCCTGCAATATAAAGTTAAGCTGAACTTTTTTATTTCTCTGAAAACATATTTTAATCGCTCATAGGTGTCTGTCAGATGAAGTCCAACGCGATTCATCGAACCTGTAAGACCTGAGGTAAGCTAGTACAACTTTTTTGATTGAAAAGTACTTTAGTATGCTTAATTTGCTCTCCTCCTCCTTCCTTATTTCCCTTTCATATTTTTTTCAATATCAAATATCGTTACAAAAATACAGTATTGTTTTGGGACAAGAACTTATTTAGCTTTGTATTAGACATCAACAACAACACCCCCTATAAAGGGGGTGTTGTTGTTGATGTTATTTAGATTTAAAAGGTTAACATCTTATGGGTGACTGTAAGCAGTTTGGTTTTCCCTAAGCTTGCTTCTGACATATATTTGTCTTCGATAAGAGGTTGTAAAAATCTCCCAACAGCAGTCGAACTCCAGCTCTTTTCAGGAAATGTTTGTTTTAGCATTTCAGACAGGTGATCTCGCCTGATTTCATTGGAAGGAAGTTCCTTTACGAATTTAACTAGCCACTGATATTCATCCCTGTCGTATCTGGAGGTTTGTTTGGCTGGGCTGCCATCACCAGCGCTCATGCTAACATTCACACTAGATTCAACCAGTGTTGTCATCTCGTTGCCATATTGGTCATTAATACCCAGCCCGTGTAACTCTAACTGGAAATCAATGGCAATATTATCCGCCGCATCTCGCATTTTTTTAATGCCTAATTGGCTCGCTAACCTGCCTTTTTTGGCGACTGAACTGAGTAAGAAATCAACATTGCCAGCTACAACAGTGCTCCCTCTAAAATCACCTGCTTTATTTGTGTGGTGGATGTTCAAAACCGTTACACCATTCTCGATTGCAAACATGGTGCATGCAGAAAGGTATTTGCGTACCTCTGCGGCGTTGTTTTCATCCTTAATTTCGGCACATTGTGACATTGTATCGATGATTACGAGTCCCGCTTGTATTCCCTGCCGTTTGCTCTCAAAGCGAATCCGTTCGGCAAGGGCTGTTGCATCTTCATGTACAGCAAGATTTAGTGGCTGCCCAATACGTATAACACGGTGACCAACAGAGCCATAATGGTCTTCATTTGCTCTAATTCTACCAGCAAGGCCTCGACCTCCTTCCCCTGCAACATAAAACACCAACCGTGGTTCATCACACCTTAATTCACCAAACTGTCGGCTATTAGCTAGTGCACAAGCGAGTGAGGTAGCTAAAAAAGATTTCTTCCCACCTGGAGCTCCATAATAAACACCCGTAGAACATTCAGGTAAAATTCCTTCAATAAGCCAGCGAACCCCATCCTCATAACCTTCAGAACCATAAGCTACACGTAACCCGCCACTGAGTTCATGACTCATATTTGAGGTTAACTGAGCTTGAAACGAACCTACTCCCTGAGAGGCTAACCCTGAGTAAGACTCAGGCATTTCCAATGGTAATTCCAACTGAATCATTGAGCGTGTTTGTTTTAATGACATAAAACCGTCCCTCCGTGGATTGTCATTATTTGGATACCTGAACTTACCTTCAGGCCTGTATCTTTGAACGGGGCAGATACTGACACAAAATCTGAGGTTGGGAAGAAAATGGAATGAAAAAATATTTATCTATCTGTTATTTAATGAAAAATTAGGGTTATTGTGTGCCGTAGAGCTAGTTACACACTTTATTTCGTGTAACTAGCCTTAAAGCTTTACACGGCATTCAAATGAACTTAAATGCCTCATCAATTGAATTACGTACTTGCTCAACATTAGTATGTGCATAGATCATCGTATTTTTTAGCGACGTATGGCATAGTGCCTTAGAGACAATACTGATATCAGCTCCAGATTGAAGCTGCCAAGTTGCAAACGTTCTTCGTAAATCGTGCGGTCTTGGCCTAATGTTGGGGTTGTCATGGTAAAGACCTGCCCGTGTAATAGCTGATTTCCACACAGGGTCTCCACCCGTGATATAGCCATATCGAGAACGCTCAGATGCAAATACAAAAGGGGAGTCGGATGCTTGCTCTCTGCGTTGTTTTAGTAAATTAATTACAAAGCTATGTAATGGTATCTGATAAACTTTGCTCGTTTTAGTATTAGTTGCAGGTATTAGCCATTGTCCGCTTGAAAAATCTATTTCATGCCACCGCATAGTTTTTACATTTGATAACCTTGCTCCAGTAAATAGCGCCACTCTATAAATATCCGCCACATCTTGATTAGGTTCATGTTCTAGTGACGATAACAGTCTTTTTGCCTCATCTTTGGTTAGATATCGATTACGTTGCACTTCAGTCAGTTTCTTAATACCCATAAATGGGTTAACAGTGACGTTTAAATCGTCCTCGTATTCAATTACGTAATTAAAAGCTGATTTAATTGCCGTTAAACAGCGGTTGTGAACTGAATAACCAAGACCCTCTAGTTCAAAAAATAGGTTTCTCGCTTCTTTTCTGGTGATTTCTTCAATGGGCGTTTGACCAATCCTCAGCTTTAGATGGGTTCGGTAAGATACCTCTAGCGCATGAGTTCTCCCTGCAATTGTCTTTCGTGCTGAAAGTTCATTCTCTTTATACAGTTCAAAGATATCGTTAGGTGTTAACCCCGATTTATGTCTGAGCTTCTGTCCAGTTCTGAGATTAATAAAGCTGATTGCCCGACTTCTTGCGTCATCAACACTAATTTGCTCAGCACTCCCCAGCTTTTGATTCATCGCTTGTGAGTTCACCTTCAGGCGAACGTAGAATGTTTTTGTTCCTGATGGTGTTACTGTCAATTTGAGGTTAATCAGAGATAAGTCAGAATATGTCTTAGTTGTGTCTCGAGGGAGTAACGTTTGTATACGTCGGTCAGTAAATTTGAATTTTGTTGGTTGAGTCATTTTTTACACCCTTTTTTACATTAATTAAAAGTGTAAAAAAATGCGTAAAGTCCTTAAAAATGAGGGGTAAAACCGGCCTATAGCCCGCATTATTCCGATTTTTAGATGCTGGGAGGGGCCACCATTTTTACAAGCTACCTAAGTAAACACCCACTAACAGAAATTATCTTGTGCTACCTTGAAGGTAAAATTTAACGTTCTGAAATGTATAATGATTCATGCATCAGAGGTATGGGTGATTCAATAACCCTATGATATAGCGATGAAAATTAGTAAATAGTTATATCAAAAAGTAACTCGTAGTAAGTCCTTGTTTTGCATCTCATTGTCGTTAGTTTTCTTAAAAACCTTTTCATAAGATTTCATACGGTGAGAGTCCAGGTCTTTGTCGACTTCTTTTAGTTCGAACAAACCGATTTCTGGGTGGCCTCAACGGACAGATCATGGGCTGGGATTTTTTCATTAAAATTAGCAAGCTCGTTTTTGCCATAACTTCTGCATCACTGCTGCTCATACCGTTAGCTATAAAAACCTTAATAATTGACTGTCACCGCAGATACTACAGCTTGTTTACTTTAATGTTCTATTTATTAAATATCTTAAATTTCACCTTTAATGGCTTTCAATTCTGTTAAAAGATAAAAGAGGGTGCAAAGTCAGTTTGAAATTAAGCCAAACTTACACAGTATGTTTTATCAATTTAAACTTATGCTCAGATAAGATGACATAGATTGTAATCAAAAATCTGCAAATTTTTTTTCAGTAATGCAGTACGTTATAAATTTTTTGTCACAAGACTTGAGCTGTTCTTTTTCTTTGTTCCACTTCTCTCTAAATGTCGATAAACATCGGCTTCCAACCCACTGTTCAACAGTAATAATTGAACGATTAATTGGAGACTCCATTAGTGCGTCCAGTGGGTGTACGGGAATGTTACTTAGATTTTGTTCTGCTTTTTTTCTAATTAAGACTTGATTTATTGCCATTGTTTTCTCCAATCTGTCTAGTAATCCTTACTAGACAATTTAAGGCTTCTTTTTGTTTTTTAGCAAGATTAACGTTTGGTAATTTGTGTTAAAGCAGTGATTTGCTCTCTATCTCACCGACGCTCTTACGCTTAACTTTGACCACTTTGCTGGTTGATAAATAGGTCTTTATTGAAAGAGCCATACAATCAGCATCATAATTTTTATAATGCTGATTGTTAATTAAACAATAGATAATAAAGACTTAAATCTAGCTACAAACATAATAGAGAAGCCTTTTTTATTAGTTAAGGGCTCGTGTTGTCCTTCTGTTTGCTTATATAAGCGAGTGGTAATGTAGCTAATGCAACCATAACAACTCCTGCAATAGGCGTGTCTGACAGTTTACCTATAGCAACAAGGCTTCCTCCAGAATATTCACCCAAGGCAATACCAAAATTAAATGCTGCAATATTGAGTGCAGAAGTAAAGTTCACAGCTTTTGGTGTATGTGTCGAAGCTATTTTTAACATTCCGGTTTGTAGTGAAGGAGAAAGTGAAAAAGCTAACAGTCCCCATACAAATAATGCGGGGGCCATAGACCACTTTTGTTGCATTGCAAAGAGCAATACTATAAACATCAATGCAAGAGCACTAAAATTTCCTTGCAGTGTTTTATGCCAGCCAAAGCGAACTGATGCATTTCCTCCAGCAAGATTTCCAATAAAGGTAGCTCCACCGAAAACCAAAAGTAGTATGCTCGCTGTTTGCTCTGTAAAGCCAGTTACTTCTATCATTATTGGGGTTATATAAGTAAACGCTGTAAAGGAAGCACCAAACCCTAAAATAGTTACCAGCATCATGGCTAAAACACGTGAATTTGTTAGTGCACTTAATTGTGTTTTAAGTGATGATTTTGGTAATGAGGCTTGTGTAGGTAAAAGCTGGTTTGTGGCAATTAAAGAAATAACACCTAAGACAAATACGGCTAGAAATGGCCATTGCCATCCAGCCATGTTACCAATAAAGCTACCTAGTGGCACACCTATAACCATAGCAATAGTAAGCCCTGCAAACATTAATGCTATTGCTTTTGACTCCTCTCCTTTAGGAGCTAAACCAGAAGCTACAGTCGCACCAATTGCAAAGAAACTGCCATGCGCTACTGCAGTAATGATGCGCCCCGCTAATAATACTTCGAAGCTATTCGCCATTGCTGATATGAGGTTACCCAAAGTAAAAAAACTAATTAGAGCAACAAGAACATGTTTTTTGTTAAAGCGACTGAGCATCAAAGTGACAATAGGCGTACCTATTGCTAAAGATAAGGCATATAATCCAACCAGCGAGCCGGCTTTTTCTATAGGTATAGCGAAGTCACTAGCGATGCTGTTAAGTACCCCAACTACAATAAATTCGGCTACTCCAATAGCAAAAGCTGTTAGTGAAAGAAGGTAAATTGCAGGGTGTAATTTAGGGCTTTTAGCCATAAAGAGCCTCCTGAGCAATTTCCTCATCTGCTTCAAGAGTTGCCCCTGCTACACCTAAGCCACCAATGACCTCTCCTTGACGGTTACGGATAACCAAACCGCCGCCAAAGCTGATCATTCCACCATTCGTATTCTCTAGCGTGTAGAGCTCACACCCCGCACGAGCAATTTGACCAAGAACTTTTGCATCAGTATGAAAAAGAGCAGCTGTGCGTGCTTTCTTTTTTGCTACGTCAATAGTTCCTAGCGCAGTACCATCCATACGTGAAAAAATCACTTCTAACCCAGCTATATCAACAACAGATATGCTAATATTAAACCCTTCACGGTGAGCAATGTTTTGAGCTTTATCTACAATTGCTTGAGCGTCTGAAAGTATCATACTTATATCCTCTTTAAAGTGTAATCCATCGCCAAAAGCGTCATATCAGAGAGGATAATGTCACTATTAGTGGGATAAAATAGGGAGGGGAATAAACTCTTTGAAATTCGATAATGTCGAACAGGTGTCTTTTTTATAAGTTAACGCGCTGAAGCTTATGAGCGAGCATTCGTAGTTGAGATTCAGGTATTCGAGCAGCAGGGCCGGCAACACCTAACACCGCGTTTATTTTACCTTCGTGATATAAGGGGATTGCTAGACAGTTTAGTCCCACTTCAGCATTTTCTAGGTCGACTGCGTAACCCAACTCGCGAACTACGTTCAACTCTTCTATTAACGCGCTAGGTATAACTTTAGATACTCTTAGTTGTCTGACAAGATCTTCATTAAAAGCAAGAAAGACTTTACCTATAGCGCTAGTTTCAAGCTTTTCACGTCGTCCTCGAGGGTTTGCAATTCGCAGGCTGTTACCACTTTGAATAGCTTCTGCGTATACATAATCCTGGTTTCCTCCTAAAACTGCTAAATAGCTAGTTTCACCAGACTGGTCTGCTGCATAAGCTAAAATAGACTGGAACCTAACACGAATTTGTTGATGTTGAAAATTGATAGGTTCTGAGAGGGTTGTAAGTCGCGCGCCGAGAGTATAGTGAGTTTCACTACGCTCAGCATAGCCTAAGTTTACTAAAGTATTCAAAAGGCCATGAGCGGTGGTTTTATTTAGTTCACAGTATTCCACAAGTTGGTTTAATCTAGCACTGCCACCGAGTTGAGCGATTGCTTCTAACAGTGAGAATGCTCGCTCTACAGATTGAATTCGCTTTAATGGATTTGTCATTTATTGCAAGTTATTTGTATACAATCGTTACACCTTACTTAAAAGCCTTTACTAATGAAAGAATCTTGATTTTGTTAGTGCTTAACATCCATCACTGTTTAATTACGAACTAAGTTCAAACCTTCATGTTAGAGTGACTAAGGATGATACAGTGCTCTTGTTTATTAAGGACACTTTGGTAGCTGGCACTTTAAACAAAACTATTAAACTCACTCATTAGTGAATCATAATTATTTTTAGAATTAATATTATATATCAGCAGAGTAAGCTATCGCGTTGTTTTTTAATTGCTCTCTCGGTTAATTAATACCTGATGTAAATTCAAGGAATTTGATATCAAGAATAGGACATAGATCAAAAAAAACGCCTACAAAATGAGGCGGTTTTTAGTTGGGATCTAATTTTAGTAATTCTTGGCGCTTTTAACTGTTTTATTGAATTCACTAAGGAGTGAGTCATAATCTATTTCAGTTTTAATATTGTACTTTTCACTAAGGTTATTTAGCTCGCTCATAGTAAGCGTAGCAGATGATGAGAAATTAGGCTTTGCAACTACATAACTTTCATCAATAAGCATTACCCCTTTGAGCTGATGGAGTTTAATATAACGCTCGATATAAGATGCCAGCTCTGCAGGTGTAGCCCCCTCTGATGTAATGCGCTTTGAAATCTCTTCTGGATTAAACGTTTGAACTTTCGCATAACCTGCAAGTAAATCAGTTATCTCAATCATCGATTTTTCGCTTACTGCTTTTGTGTAAGATACACCAGCAAAAAATGCTAAGGCTGACATTACTAGGCTTATAAGAATCATTTT
>Ga0209379_10001517_pt1 | contig 15175 bp, 13 predicted proteins | sample tdDd001_FD_187124 | JGI IMG/M metagenome (GOLD analysis project Ga0209379, IMG submission 187124) | Marine sediment microbial communities from the Atlantic coast under amendment with organic carbon and nitrate - tdDd00.1 (SPAdes)... | ecosystem: Environmental > Aquatic > Marine > Coastal >...
ATCCTTACCCTCTACTCTACGTGGCTGTTGTCGTTCTTGTAATACCCAAGCTACCTCAGCCACGGCAAAAATAAAACCACTTTGGCGTGCTACTCTCATCACGCACTCAAATACTCCCCCCCTTCTTTTTCGCAAAAACCAAGCTCAATCCACAAAACAATCCTCAGCATACTGCGCAAACTATATGACGAATCAGAAATTAATAACTTTCTCGACCAACATCAAAATACGTTGAAAACCAGATAGACAATACCCACACCCCCAAAAACAAAAAGCCCGCCTTGAACTATCAAGGCGGGCTTTTCTTTTGTCTGTTTAAAAGGCTCTTAGTCGCGGATTTGACGCACGCGGAACGAACGACCTTTCATTTTTCCGTTTTCCAACTTCTTCAGTGCCGCACGGGCAACTTCACGATGTACGGCAACGTAAGCACACATGTCAAATACGTTGATCTTACCAACTTGGTTGCCGGCAATGCCGTTATCGCCGGTCAGAGCGCCAAGAATATCACCAGGACGCACTTTTTGCTTCTTGCCACCACCAATCTGCAGCGTCACCATTGCCGGACGATGCGTCGGCTGATCGAGCAGGTGTATCGGAGGCAATTCTTCGCCTTCGATAGTTTTATCAAGGTAATCTTCCAGCAAGGCAATCTTGTAATGCTCTTTGTCGCTGAAGAACGAACAGGCAATACCCTTGCTACCGGCACGACCCGTACGGCCAATACGATGTACGTGAACTTCCGTATCACGTGCTACGTGATAGTTGATCACAGCATCCAGCGCGTCAATATCCAGACCGCGGGCTGCCACATCAGTTGCTACCAACACAGAAGCACTCTTGTTGGCAAAACGAACCAGCGTCTGGTCACGTTCGCGCTGCTCGAGATCACCGTGCAGGGCAATCGCACTAAAGCCATAATGCTCGAGATCGTCAGCTACTTCCTGCGTTTCACGCTTGGTATTACAGAATACCACCGCTGATTCAGGGCGATGCTGTGACAGTAACAGGCGGAGACCGGTCATTCTGTCCTCGTTGCTGTCTACCTTGTAGAAATACTGTTGGATACTGCTGTTATCGTGGGTTGATTCAACCTTTGCCATTACCGGCTTATACATAATGCGCTCGGCAATCGACTCGATCTGCTTCGGGTACGTTGCACTGAACAACAATGTTTGGCGGCGCTCTGGTGCAGCATCGATGATCGCATCGAGGGCATCCTGGAAACCCATTTCCAACATACGATCAGCTTCATCTAGGATCAGCATGTTTAGATCGTCAAGATTCAAATAACCTTTGCGAACGTGCTCTTCCACACGGCCAGGTGTGCCGACAATAATATGTGCACCGTGCTCCAACGAGCCGATTTGCGGGCCAAACGGCATTCCGCCACACAGGGTCAGTACCTTGATATTATGGATAGCACGGGCCAGTTTACGGATTTCTTTAGCAACCTGATCCGCCAACTCGCGCGTCGGACACAGTACTAAAGACTGAACCCGGAAGCGCTTCACATTCAGGTGATCAAGCAGACCCAAACCAAAAGCCGCCGTTTTTCCCGACCCCGTTTTACCCTGTGCAATCACATCCTTACCCGCAAGAATATGCGGCAGGCTCTGTGCCTGAATTGGCGTCATCGCTTCATAACCAAGCGAAGACAGGTTTGACAGTAAATCTGGTTTCAGATTCAGGGTAGAAAAGGCAGTCTGGCTCAAGGGAAATATCCTATGTGATGCTGGAACGTCTGGCAGCAGTAAACAGTTAGCGCACTAGACGCTGTTTCAAGGGCTGCGACACTACCAGCCTTTGGCTGTAAAAGAAACAATTTATACCCAAGTGACTTCAAGAAGCTCGTTTCAGTGTGTACTCGTTCTTTTGCTTTTGATTCAACGGCACGTCTATAGTTTTAAACTTGGTGTGATTTTTGCTTTAAACAACTAAGCGGCAATGAATGGCCACATATAGATAGGTTCTTGGTATGACGTTTTTAAGAAAGATTTGCAGTGTAATGACCAAAGAAGAAAAGCAGTTACAAAAACAAAAAGCCTTAAAAGAAAAATTACGGTTTGCTATGTCACAGTCAATTGAGCGAAATTTCTAATACTACACGGCCATGCTATACCCCAAGATTTGGAAGGCCGCATGATAGCGACCTTTCTGAGCCTGATAAACGGGTGTTAAGTTTTTTGAAAAGTGGACGCTTAAATAATATATAGCCCTAAACTTTTTGTTTTTACCTATGGTAATAAAATACGCTCGCTTTTCTCAAAAACACCCCAAAACACATATCACTTTTGTTGCCTTAATGGTGCTGTCTGTCATTGTCAGCATGGCTCTCTTACTATTACAAGAAAAGTTAATATTCACGCTTGCTCTAATAATAGCCATATTCCCATTAGTCCTTTTCGCAAAAGCGTCTAACTATAGAAAAAAATACCTTCATAACTAAAAAACCAGTGCGACATGTGCCCATCATGGTAAGTAGCTAAGTTAAGTGGTTATTTAACTCCTAAGAAACCCGTAGTCGCGATTTCAGAGGCCCAATCAACGATTACTTCCTAAGCTGGCGACTCGTCAGTACTGCATCGCAAATGCTGAGACGTTTCTTTCGGAGTGACACCAAGGCAGGTGTGCCTTGGTATCTGACATGACGGACTATATATCCGTTCTATTTTGGACTAGCAGTCACTAGTTATTTATCGTCTGATAAATAACTTCCGTCATTTCCCCGCCGATGTCTCCCGACAACTCCCAGGTGAACACGCCAGCAAGGCCTTTTTCCTTCGCCCATTCGGTTTTGGCTTTCACTGAACGCTTGTCCTCAAAAGTGATATAGACCTGTTTCTTTGGGTGCCAGAGGAAAGGTGCCTCGGAGGCTTTATCATAACCGTACTGATAACCTTGCTTCGACGTATAGTTGCGTTTTAGATCCCAGTACATAAAGTAACCCGGCTCCTCGATATCAGTACCAAACGATGCCCCTTTGTCGGACACTAAGCTACCGGTAGGAAGTTTACCGTCAAAGTCCTTTGTACCTTCCCAGCCTCGGCCGTAATACGCCGCGCCCAGCACCAACTTTTCAGCCGGAACACCAAGGTCGATCATCTGCTCAATGAAAACATCAGCTCCCTGCCCCCACCAGCTACGCTCGGTTGCATGCAAATTAGTCAGATGGCCGGTTTGTGCCCCCCAGCCACCAAGAAAATCGTAGGTCATCGCAAACATGTTATCCATGTAGGGTGCTGCCGATTTCCAGTCAATCTGAGCAGCCTTATCACCAACACCAATAGCAGATGACAACTCATAATAACGGTCTGTCTTTGCGGCAAGTTTGTTCAGCTCGATACGCAGTGTTTTGACCAGATAAGAGAAGGCTTCACGTTCTACCGCTTGCTCTGCCGCACTGAGTTTGGTGTCAGGGCTCCATGGCGAGGTTGTTAGCCCGCCTCCTCCCGGGTATTCCCAATCAAGGTCAATCCCGTCAAAGAAGTCATACTTGGCTATCAGCTCCACCGCTGTTTTGGCGAAATGATCGATATTCGCGCTATCTTTCGCCATCGAGTGAAAGGCCTCCGACATTGTCCAACCGCCAAAAGACGGCAGAATTTTCAAATCCGGATGCTGCTTTTTCAATTCAGTCAGCTGCGCAAAATGCCCTTTGTACGGTACGCCAGTACTCACCTCGCCAAAATCAATTTCAAGCGCCGCTTTCTGATCCACGACTACTGCTGTAAATGGTGCCTGTCCCTGACAGGCTTTGGCGACTTGCTTTTGTACTTTTTCACTAGCCCCTTCATGCGGGCCGCACATACTCAGGAAGGCGTAGATCACATGCGTTAGCTTATCAGCGGGAATATCATCAACCGTGTACGGATTAGCCTCGTTATCATATTGCCAGTCAGCAAAGTATCCTGCCACCACAGGTTGTTCGGCAGCAACTGGTACAGCCCAGAGACTACAGGCCAGCAGCCCGCATAGAGTCCTTTTCATAAACGTTCCTTATCTCGTAAATAAAGGGAATGAACCTAAAAAAATCGATAGCATTACAAAGTGCGGGCATTAGCCATTACCACACTGCTATCTGTGTTGTTTATCAGATTCATCTCTTATGGTTTGCGAAAAATGTTTACTAATCAGAAAGCTATTTAGAATGATGGGCTGATTTTCGAGGCACTTCATGAATATATTGTCGCCTGTTGTATATGCCTACTAATTGCTGCCGGATAAGCTATCTTTGGACAAGAAGCGCGCTATCTGCTGATACACCTGTTCACACTCTTCTTTGACCAGATCTTCCATATTCAGAAAGGTATGAATCATATCAGCGAAGTGCACATACTCAACATATACACCTGCCGCTTTGGCCTGTTCACAATAGCTGACTCCCTCATCGCGGAGCGGACAAAACTCAGCCGTAAACAATAAGGTTGCGGGCAAATTGGAAGTAAAATGCCCATATAACGGAGAGGCTTGTCGACGGTTTTCACCATGCTGGAAATAGTTGTCGAAGTACCACGCTATTTTTCCCTTCTGCAACAAATACCCCGCCGCATTTTGCTCCATCGATCCCGAGTCCATGATGTAATCGAGGCAGGGGTAGATCATAACCTGTTTACGGATCACGACATCGTCGTCATATTGCGCCTGCCCGCTAACTGTCGCAACTAATGAACCACCTCCAGAGTCACCGGCAATCGATAATTCATGCTGGTACTTGAGCTCACGGCTGTCTAACGTTGCCCAAAGATTTTTCACCACCGCATAGGCATCGTTCACCCCTGCCGGATAGGGGCATTCGGGAGCCAGCCGGTAATCAACCGACACCACAATATGCCGGGTCGCGTTGGCAAGCTTACGGCAGATAGGGTCATACACCGTGACACTGCCCGCCATATGACCACCACCGTGATAATAAACAAGCACCGGCAGGGCTTGGTCGGGGGCGGGATGATAAATGCGAACAGGTACATTGTATTGCTCACTCATGACTAAGTCGTCTTGTATCCAGGCAACATCAGGAATGTCCGTAACCAAGCCTCTGGTTAAATTGGCGAGCCCTTCGCGGGCGTTTGTTGCCGTCGGCTTGAATCCATTTTCGACTAGTACAGCAACTTGCTGGTTAAAGCTATCAAGCCAGAGTTGTAGCTTTGGACTAACTTGGCGCATAGCAGGCTCCTTATGCTTTGCGGGATGAGTGAGCTTTATTGAATTTATGGTGTTAACTGTTTGAGGATATCCATGTTGACCCTTGCCTGGTAGTCGACCCCTTCCAGCCAAAAACCATTTAACTGCATAAAGTCTGTTTTATACCTTTGGTAGTCCCCTACCGTGGTAAAGTTTTCCGGCGTGATCTGTGCCATCAGCTGGCTTACCTGCTGCTGCACATCCTCGTCCAGTTCCCAGTCATCAACACGAATCAAGCGCTTCCCATCAACAGGAACACATTTTTCCTGGCCGTAGAGACGCTGTGAAAACAGGCGCTGCATCTGTTCAATACACCCCTCATGCAACCCCTTATCTTTCATGACCTTGAACAAGGCCAAAATATAAGGCGAAAATGCAGGAATAAAGACGCTTGCCTTGGTTACCAGTGCCTTGCACACCGAAACATAGGCCTCGCCGCCAATCAGTGCCATTTTGTCATTCAGCTGATCGCCGGTTGCATGGAGATGGGTTTTCGCCCTGCCCAATGTTCCCCGGTGGTAAATAGGATGAGTCGCTTCAGGGCCAATATAGGAATAGGCCACTGTTTTGCAGCCTTCGGCCAGTACACCGGCCTCCGAGAGAATATCGATCCAGCTTGCCCAATCCTCCCCGCCCATCACTTTTTGCGTCGCTTCAATTTCTTCCTCTGTCGCCGTTTCAATCGTCATCGGCTCCATGGTATCGGTTTCGATGTTAATTGTTGGACCGGTTACAGGTTCACCAATGGTCTTGATCGAAGAGCGCCACAGTTCACCGGTCTCGGGATCAGGGCGAACGCCCGTTGCCAGGCTATAAACAACCAAATCAAGCTTCCCACCAAACTCCGCCTTGATATAGTCAATAACCTGCTGTCGCATCTGCGCCGAAAAGGCATCACCGACAAAGTTCTTGCCTATCAGGCCGTTATTTTCGGCCTCTTCCCGAAAGAAAATATTGTTATACCAGCCAGCAGTCCCGACCCCTTTATCACTTGGCCCGCGTTCAAAAGACACCCCAATGGTATCAGCGTTAGAGCCACCAAAAGCCAGTGATATACGTGAAGCAAGACCAAAACCAGACGAGGCACCGAGAATGAGGGCTTTCTTCGGCCCACCGACAATGGGCCCAGCCGAGCAGACATAGCTGATCTGGTTTCGAATCGCCTGCTGGCAACCATATGGATGCGCAGAGCGTGCAACAACCCCTTTCACAACGGGTTCAATAATCATGGTAACTCCTAACTGTGTACTAATTTGTTTATTGGGGGCATTACAATGGCAACACGGTGATCATAAATATCTTTGCTAAGCGACATAGCCTGCTGTTAATGACCTTGAATGCAACGGCTCAATGGTTAGTCCCATCGGCTGCTCGCGAAAAATTCGTTCATCCATCACTATCAGATCAGGGCTGATCTGCGGGCTAAATGCCATCTGCTCCAAAATATCACGATCCAAACTCACGCCGGGGGCAATCTCAATCAGTTCAAGCCCTTGCTCTGCCAGTCTAAAGACCGCCCGCTCAGTGATATACAACACTTCCTTGTTATTCCGCCGGGCAATATCGGCAGCAAACGTGACTTGCTGAACTTGACTGATCAGCTTCTTAATGTGTCCGTCTTTCACAATCTGCAACTGCCCGTTGCCCGTTTCGATATCCAACTTTCCGGCAGTGAACGTCCCGCAGAAAAATACCTGCTTGGCATTTTGGGTAATATTGATAAAGCCGCCGCAACCGGCAATTTTAGGCCCGAACTTAGAAACGTTGAGATCCCCGTTTTGATCGCATTCCGCCAGCCCCAGAAAAGCCTGATCTATGCCGCCACCATCATAAAAATCAAACATCTGATCTTGAGTAATAACCGCTTCCGGAAAAGCAGCAGCACCAAAACTTAAACCGCCAGCAGGCGTACCACCGATAGCACCGGGTTCTACCGTTGCTATCATTTGATCAGTGATCCCTTCTTCATCGGTCACCGCCGCAATCACTTCCGGCACACCGATACCGTAATTGAGAATGGCCCCCTGCTTGAGCTCCATCGCAGCACGACGAGCAATGATTTTCTTGGCATCGAGCTGGCGAGGCTGGGAAATTTCGCTCGCTACTTCACCGCGTCCACAGTACGCAGGGTTCATCGGCTCAGCAAATGTCTGCATGTGCATCTCATCATCGGCAATAACGACCGCATTGACAAATATGCCGGGAATACGCACCTTCTGCGGATCCAGTTCACCGACTTTGACAACCCTCTTGACCTGAACAATCACCGTGCCCCCCATATTGGTAACCAGCTGGGCAGCCGCTAAGTTTTCAAGAAACAGGCACTCGTCTTCCATAGTGATATTGCCGTTTTCGTCAGCGGTGGTCCCCCTGAGCAACGCAACATTGGCATCAATCCGTTTATAAAAAAGATAATCCTGCCCATCAACATCCATCAACGATACTCGATCATCCAGAGTCATTGCATTGATCTTACCGCCGCCTGAGCGAGGATCAACAAAAGTTCCCAACCCAACATGAGACAGCGTGCCCGGCTTACCGGCAGCCGAATCCCGAAGTAGTTGGGCTATTACTCCCTGCGGAAAGTTATAGCCGGTAATAAGGTTTTCGTTTGCCAGCTTCTGCAGGCGCGGTATGAGCCCCCAATGACCACCATATGCCATGCTGACCATACCAGCATGTGCCAGATGATTGACCGCCTTATCAACACCGTCACCCTGCCCAGCAGTGAAATACAGTTCTAGGTTTCGGGGATGCCCAGTAGACAAAAAGCACTCGCCAACGGCTTGCTCAATAGCCTCTGGCACAACAGCACCAATAAACCCACCTAAAATCACTTTGTCTCCATCGCTGATCAAAGATGCCGCTTGTTGGGCAGTTAGTACTTTAGCCTTCATTGCATTTCCTTCAGGGCCTGAACATTTGGGAACCAATACCGCTTCCAAATAGTTGATATTGATAATATGGATAAAGTGTAGGAGTTCATGATTAATGAAAAAACAGGCAAAATGCGGAAAGATAATTGCAATATTGGGCTAATAATATTCAGTCTTTCTTAATATACCACCTTTGTTTATATAGGCTCTTCGCTGATCTCTCGTACTCGTTTGATTAAGTAGTCTTTGAAGTTGGCACAGCGCACAGGCATTTGCTTGCGTGGCCGGAAGTAGAGGCTAAATTCAAAATCACTATTAATATAATCATCAAGAACTGGCACCAAGGTTCCCTCTTCTAGTTCATCCTTAATCAGCGTAACTGGGAGATAAGCAATCCCGCCTCCCGTCAGAGCGACCATTTTCAAAAACTCGCTGTCTTCGACTTCGACGGTCTGAGCAATGTCTACTGTGGTAAATTCGCCATCCCGCTCAAACACCCACTTACTTCCGCCAACCAAGGTAGAGGCATACAAGCAGTTATGCCTCTTCAAGTCTTCGGGAAACTCAGGTTTGGAAAACATATCGATATAGGTTGGCGAACAACACGCTTTTAGCGGATAGCGCAACAGAGAGCGCTTAACCAGCAGGCTATCTTTTTCTTGAAAACCTTGATAAGTGGCACAGGCCCGAATAGCAAAATCAATTTCATCAATATGATCCATATCGAATGCGGTCTCAATAACCCGAAACGTCACATGGGGATGATTCTGTAAATATTCACCGACAATACGGCTCAGGAAGTTTTTGGCAAAAAGTGGCGTACTCGCAATACGGATAATCCCTCGATCATCATTACCTAGGTTTTGGATCTCGGTGAAAATATCGTCAATTTCATTGTTTACATGGTTAAACCGTTCAAAAAGACGCAATCCAGCCTGGGTCGGCATCACCTTGCGGGTTGAACGCTTGAGCAAGCTAACCCCCATCTTATCTTCCAACTCAATAATCCAGCGACTCCCTGCTGAAGCCGAAATTCCATACTGACGTGCAGCAACACTGAACGAACTAGTACGAACAACATAGAGGAAGTAGACAGTCTTATCTAACATAGATACACCATGATTATTGCGTAAATAGGATAACAATTTATAAGCTGATTAACTTGAAATAGCGACAGAGATAATTCAAAACTCGTATGCCTGATCGCATAAAATAAAAAACTCGCCAAGTTTAAGTATGATATAAATTAAAACTATCACTAGTTACTCGCTATCATCACAATAAGGCTGGCCTTTCCCTCTCATTCATTATCCCTTATATGCAATATTGTTTTTCGAGCTTATTTATAAACAATCTTCAATCCCATGCCTAGAATGGGGACAATCAAAAGCAAGTGCTGCCAGCTTACCCGGCACCGGAATACTTGCTTACACTCAAAAATAGGTGACAGAAGTATGCTTACGAATAAGATTTGTATCGTAACCGGTGGCGCGCAAGGTATTGGTCGCTGCATCGTGGAAACATTTGCCCGCCAGGGAGCAGCCATGGTGTACGCCTGCGACATGAGCCTACAGGCGATGGAAGATCTTGAGCGCGACTATGACAATGTCTGCGCGAAACAATTAAATGTCTGTGATCGCGATGCAATTGGTGAACTGGTTGGAGAGCTTACCGCAACCCATGGCCATATTGACGTGCTGGTGAATAACGCCGGGATCACCCGTGACAACCTGTTGGATCGCATGAGCGAAGATGACTGGGATATGGTGCTTGATGTCAACCTAAAAGGCGTCTTCAATATGACTCAGGCCGTTGTCCCCGCAATGATCGCCAATGGGACCGGTTCAATCATTACTATGTCTTCTGTCGTCGGTACCGATGGCAATATCGGCCAGAGCAACTACGGTGCCACCAAAGGCGGCGTGATTGCAATGACCAAAGGCTGGGCTAAAGAATTCTCCCGCAAAGGAGCGCAGGTTCGCGCCAACTGTGTAGCTCCGGGCTTTATCGAAACACCAATGACAGTTGATCTCCCGGAGAAAGTACTGGATTTCATGAAGAAAAAAACACCTCTTGGCCGTATGGGCAAACCACAGGATATTGCTGACGGAGTCCTGTTCCTTGCCAGTGACAATGCCAGTTTTATAACCGGACAAACATTGAAAATTGACGGCGGACTGGTGATTTAGAGGCAGACATGAGTACGGCTATTATCGTCAAGCGTATATAACGCCGCCTTTCATACCACAAGCAAAAGCCAGCCTGTAAATTCGGTTGGCTTCATCACAAACTATCCCAAATCCTCATAATAGAAATGCATAATTAGCGATAAAACATCCACTTTCGATCGCTTAGCATAACCTTTCGAATATATTTACGTAACAAGCCATCTATCAAGAGCTGGACCTCTTTATCTTGCTGTGACTGTGTCGAGGGAAATAATGACATTAAGTATATTGGGTATATTTACATCATTAATAATATTAATGGTGTTAGCCTATCGCGGTGTTTCTGTGATTGTACTCGCTCCATTAACGGCAATGCTTGCAACCATATTTACCGGAGATTTTCCTGCCATTGTGGCCTATACGGAAATATTCATGAAAGCAATGGCCGGATTCATCGCACTTTATTTCCCCGTTTTTTTAGTCGGCGCCATTTTTGGTCACATTATGGGGGTTTCCGGTGCCTCAACAGCCATTGCTAATTATATAGCCGCTAAGTTTGGCAACGATAGGGCGATATTGGCCGTCGTCTGTGCCACCGCACTATTGGTATACGGCGGTGTTTCCTTGTTCGTTGTCGTATTTGCTATCTACCCGATTGGCGTTTCCATCTACAAAAAAGCGGATGTTCCGAAACGCTTGCTGCCGGCCTCTATCGCACTCGGCGCCTTTACATTCACAATGACCGCACTACCCGGTTCACCCCAATATATTAATACCATGCCGATCCCCTACTTCGGCACAACCATTTACGCAGCGCCTATCCTTGGGATTATCAGCTCAGTGGTTATGATGACGCTAGGCATATTCTGGCTAACTCGACGCGCTCGAAAATTGAATCTGGCAGGTGAAGGCTATGGCCTGCATGACGCCGATAAAGAGATTCAAAACAGCGACGATAAAAAGTTACCGGGTTTTGCATTATCCACCGTCCCTATCCTTCTCATCTTTGTCCTTAATTTTGCACTCACCAACTGGTATTTCATCGAATTTGCAGATAACTACATCCCAGCGATGGAAGCACTGGGCAAAAACCAGATTAACGGTATCTGGCCTGTCGTCATTTCATTGGCTGTTGCTATCTTGGTAAGCTTTGTGCTCTTTCGACAATATATCCCAAATCCCAAAAAGCAGCTTGAAAATGGGGCATTGGGATCCTTGCTACCTATCATGAACACGGCTTCCGAAGTCGGGTACGGCGGGGTAATTAAGGCACTGGCAGCATTCTCTGTGCTGCAGGCTGGCATTGTTTCTATGGATATTTCACCGATAATCAAAGTCGCCATTTCGACCACCCTATTGGCCGGAGTGGTCGGCTCATCTTCCGGTGGTACAGCCCTAGCGCTGGAAGCTCTCGGGGATTCTTTTAAAACCATGGCATTAGAGCACGGTATTAGTTTAGAAGCCTTCCACCGAATCGCCATTATGGCAGCTGGCGGGCTGGACACTTTGCCTCACAGCGGCGCTGTGATTACTTTATTGGCCGTGACAGGCCTCACGCACCGGCAGTCGTATAAAGATATTGCGATGTGTACTATCGCTATCCCTTTATTTGCCGTCGCCGTAGCCATTGCACTGGCAATGTCGGGCATCACCTAACTGGCTAAGCCCTACCCGGAAAAACATCGTACAAGCTTGGTTGCTAACAATTATAAAATGCCAGTCATGGAGATTGGCATAAGTGCCCAGAAAGCTCGCGCATTACACCAAATACATTACACTAAGCAGTAAGCTCACCCATTGTTGACCCAACAACGGCCAGAGAGGTTGGTTATGTTTAGCAAAATCATGGTGCCCGTGGACTTAAGGCATGAAGAACAGCTTAAAAAGTCACTGAATGTGGTTGCTAATCTTGCAAAAACGTATAAATCCAAGGTTGTCTTTGTCGGGGTGTCGTTAGCTGCGCCTACTGAAATTTCGCGTAACCCAGAAGAATTCACGGCCAAGCTCGACCTTTTTACCAAAGAGCAAGGCAGGCAGCACGGCATAAATGCCGAGAGCCACCCAATCTTCAGTGTCGACCCTACAGCCGACCTCAACGATAAACTGCTAGATTCTATTGATGAGTTAGGCGCAGACCTCGTTGTTATGGCTACCCATATTCCTGATGTCAGTGACTACATTTTTGCCAACCACGGGAACTACATTTCAGACCATGCAGATGTATCGGTATTCTTGGTTCGTGGATAATGTTGAGAGCACTAAAAACCAAGACGCACGGAGCGTCTATGCGCGCCGTACAAGCCTGTCAGTTAATGTGCTAAAAATATCTCCTTTAGATACATTTCTTTTGCAATATCAATAAGCTTAGTATCTTTACTTATAGGCAAGGTTGCAATCAGGCCGCTGAAAACCAACTCAGCTTTAGTTGCCCTCATTTGAGCATCTTCAACCTCATGCTGATCTAGCATCTTGGCGATCAGCTCGACCCGATCGTGACTATATTGAGTGCAAATCGAGGTAATATCCTCATCTTTGTTGCAAAACTCGCTATAGGCCAGCTGGAAGTAACAGCCGTAAAACTGCTTATCCATCACCAGTTGGCGAAGTTTCTCAAATCGCTGGTCTATTTTTTCTTGCAACGAGAGCTCCGTATCGTTAATCAGCGCTATCAGCGCCTTTGTATGCATCTTCGAGTAATGACCGAGAGTTGCTGCGATCAAGCACTCTTTTGACTTGAAGTAGCGGTATATCGTTGCTTTGGAGAAACCTGTTTTTGACGTAAGCTCATCCATACTCGTCCCTTGATAACCGTTACGGATACAGAGCTCTGCCGTCACCTCAAGTATTTTTTGTATCTTCTCGTCTTTCCTGCTCATCTTCTGTCTCCATATAACTCTATACCTAAAAAGTAAACTAAACTGTTTCGTATTAAAAGTCTTGACTTATATTTTTTGTGAGCTAACCTTAACAACAAATGAAACGAAACAGTTTAGTTTAGTTATTCAAAGGTGAATATTATGTCTATTAAAACAGTTGCTCTATCTACATTACTATTGGTTTCAGCATCGACTGCCATTGCCGCACCGGGCAATGATCATCAACGTATCACTGACCGCTCGGCTAAAGAGTTGCGTCTACAAGCCTTAGAAAGTGAGCCTGCTTTTCAAGCACAAGTAGCCCCACTACAGTTTGTTGATCGAGACGAGCCTGTCTCAACACGACATGCTACTGAACTACGCATACAAGCTTTAACGCCATCTACACGCAACGCCGAACCATTTGTACAACGTGATCGTGACGAGCCAGTATCTACCCAGCATGCTACCAAATTGCGCTTAAAAGCTTTGGAAAAAAGTGCCTATACACTCACTAACAATAGCTAACCATTGGCTATGGTTTATCTTCTAGCACAGCCAACGGGATTTATAGAAAATCCCGCCAATCTTCAAGGAATGAAGTACTAAGGTCGCCGTGTGGCGGCCTTTTTGTTCATTCTTTTTTTGTAATATCCTGTATATCCTAAAAAAATACTGCAACACTACCGCTGCCAATTTGACGAAAGAGGACAAACCCGCGTGGAAGTTAATGAGTGCGTTTCATTCTTGCTAATTGACAGCAACAAAGTATTACTAGAGAAACGGGCAATGAGCAAGATCACCGATCCGGGGCTGATCACCATCCCTGGGGGCCATATTGAGGGCATCGAAACAAGAGAGCAGGCGCTTGCACGAGAGCTGAAGGAAGAGTTGGACATATCTCCAATTAACTACACATTCCTGTGCACTTTGTATCACCCAACCGCAGAGCTACAACTCATTCATTACTACGTCGTTGACGAATGGGAAGGTAACATCCGCAGCCATGAAGCCGAAGAAATCATGTGGTGCAATCTTGATTACGAACTTCCTGTCGGCATCGATGCTGACAAAGTAGCACTGAACGAATATATTCGATTATTCAAAAATTGCCGTTAGTATGTAAATTCGATACCAAAAACATGCTATCTCGACTCGGACAAAACACATGGACAGTCATACATTAGATCCTCGGACAATAGAGACGCCGCGATTGATTCTCCAACCGGTTTCAGAATCTGATATCGATTTATACCAACAACTACTTTCATGCCCGAAAACAACCCGATACCTTCCGGGCGGAAAGCCATTCGATGATAATTACATAGTGAATTACTTGGCCAGTCGCGTGAAGCACTGGGAACGGGGATTTGGTACTTTTGCCATTGTTAGCAAAGCAGAACCCACCGTCAAGATCGGGTATGCCGGCGTCGAACAAACAACCACCCCGAATTGTTCGGATATTCGATACGGTGTAATTCCTGCCGAAAACGGCAAAGGCTATGGAATGGAAGCTGCCAAGGCCGTACTTGATTTCACCTTCGGGCTAGGAATGCACAGTAAGATTTATGGTGTAGCCGTTGTCGACAACCATGCTTCTATAAATATTCTAAAGCACTTGGGAATGGAGGAAGAAACCTCTGTTAGCCTCTATGACAGTGATGACCTAATCACATTATCCATTGCCGCGCCAAATTAACACGTAATTCTGTAAAATGGCGAGCAAGTGCAGATGTTTACCGCCAGAACAACCAGGCAAAGATAGCAAGAGTGACAATACAGACAATATTGACAATCACCCCGACTCTCATCATTTCGCGCTGTTTAATATGACCAGAGCCGAATACGATAGCATTGGGCGGGGTGGCCACAGGCAGCATAAAGGCGCAAGAAGCGGCAACACCGATCAATACCGACAGGATCACCGGTGATATTCCTAAAACCTCGGCGATAGAGACAAAGATTGGCACCAACAACGCAGCGCTTGCGGTATTGCTGGCAAACTCTGTCAGAAACACCACGAAGGCAACCACAATCAGAAACACAAAAAACAGACCGGCTTGCTCAAGCAGCCCGCTCAAACTGTGAGCCA
>Ga0209379_10001520_pt1 | contig 15161 bp, 10 predicted proteins | sample tdDd001_FD_187124 | JGI IMG/M metagenome (GOLD analysis project Ga0209379, IMG submission 187124) | Marine sediment microbial communities from the Atlantic coast under amendment with organic carbon and nitrate - tdDd00.1 (SPAdes)... | ecosystem: Environmental > Aquatic > Marine > Coastal >...
GGTCGTAAAGCGGGCTGCTTGGACCATTGTAAGTCAGTTGAAGCGGGGGACTTTTGAACCAAGGGCTTTTGAAGTGGAGTTTTCCAATAGCCTCAGGGAAGATACCGTACCACCGATTATCGTCACAACCAACAGTGGTGAAAAAATTCTACTGGAAGGTCGTATCGACCGTGTGGATATTTTGTCCACTGATGAAAAGCAGTATGTAAAAATCATTGATTACAAGTCATCCAGCAAAGCTTATGGCTTATCGGATGTTTATCATGGACTCCAAATGCAGTTGATGATCTATATGGACGCGGTCCTTGAAAACTCTCAGTACTTCCGTGAAGAGGCATTGGAACCTTGTGGTGCCTTTTATTTTAAAATTGATGACCCGATTATTGAAGGTGAAATGGATGGTGACCAACTTCAAGAGGAAATCCTGAAAAAGCTCAAGCTAGAGGGGCTTGCTGTGGGCGATGCCGAGGTCTTGACGCAACTGGATGAAACCTTGGAGACAACAGGAAAATCCTCTATCGTGTCGGTTCAACTCAATGACGATGGGTCCTTTAAGAAAACATCAAAAGTTGTAACACCTGAGGATTTCATGGAGGTCATCAAGCATGTCAAAGTGAAAATCTCTGAAATCGGCGAGCATATATTAGGGGGGGACATCAATATCACCCCGGTGCATACAGGCATGCGAAAAGCTTGTGATTACTGTCCTTACAAGGGACTGTGCCAATTTGACCAAAAGATCTGCGGCAATAGTTACCGCCGCATTAAAAAATATAAAGATGAAGAAGTGTTGCAGAAAATAAAAGAGGAAGGAAGTGACCAGGATGCCTAGATGGACAAGTGAACAGCAACAAGCAATAGACGCGCGCCATAAGAACTTGCTTGTATCAGCAGCGGCCGGGTCCGGTAAAACAGCTGTCCTCATAGAACGGATCGTAGGCTTGATCATCAACGACGAGATTCCCATCGATACTTTCTTGATTGTGACTTACACCAATGCCGCCGCAGGTGAAATGCGGGAACGCCTTCTCAAAAAAATCACTGAAAAACTGGAGGAAATGCCGGACAACGCATTTCTTAAAGACCAGATCAGTCGTCTTGGAACGGCGCAGATATCGACCATTCATAGTTTTTGTATCACTGTTGTAAGAACTTACTTCTACAAATTGTCTTTGGACCCGACCTTTAAAATGGGGGATACCTACGACCTTGAACTCTTACGGGAAGAGGCCATTAACGATGTTTTTGAAAAGGCCTATTTCCTTGGCGAACCGGACTTTATAGAACTGGTGGAATCCTATAGTGGCAACCGCGGCGACAGTGAACTGCGCAGCATGGTGTTGAAGGTATATGATTTTATTCTCAGTAAGCCAGATCCTTTTGGGTGGCTGTCATCGGTGATAGAGCGCTATGACGTGGCTGAAGACACAAACTACTGGATTGACCGTTATAAGGAAGACATCAGACAACAGTTGCTGGAAGGCCGATTCCTGTTGGAAAGCTGTTTGCCCCTTTGTCAGATTGAAGAGGGACCAGAGGAGTACTTGGAAGCCATAAAAAGTGATTTGAGAGGGCTTGAAGACCTGATTGAACGTCTTGAGTGCTCTCTTGATGACTACAATGAAAGTCTGCAGCATTACAAGAGTCAAACATTAAAACGTATTGGAAAAGCCCGTAAGGAAATTGTGGATGTCTCCCTTCAGGATCAAGTAAAAGATCTTAGAAAACTTTACAAAGACAAAGTCATTAAAGCCCTTCAAAAGACAGCTATTTATAAGGATGAACAGGGATTGACCTCTGAATTCATCGTCTTGCACAAGCGGTTGAAAACACTCTATACCTTAGTGGACAATTTCAAAGATCAGTATCAAACCCTAAAACAGGAAAAGAATTTACTGGATTTCAGTGATTTAGAACACTTTACAATCGAACTCTTGAAAGAGGCAGATGTTCGACAAAATTTAAAGGAAAAGTTCAACTTCATTTTTGTTGATGAATACCAGGATGCCAATGAAATACAAGAGGCAATCATCCAGGGGATTGTTCGGGAGGACAATCTATTCATGGTTGGAGACGTCAAACAAAGTATTTACAAGTTCAGACTGGCGGACCCAAGTATTTTCTTGTCGAAAATGGATAGCTTTGCTCAAGGTGGTGTCAATGAGCGAATCGATTTGTCCAAGAACTTCAGAAGCCGTGCATCGGTTCTTGAAGGCATCAACGAAATATTCAAGTTGCTCATGTCTAAGAAGTTCGGAGAAATCTCTTACGATGAAGCAGCCTATCTTTATCCAGGGAGAGATGACGCCCGTGAAGAAAATCATCCGGTGGAAATCCAACTCCTTATAGATGAAGGCAAGGACAGCCAATTGGACGAAGACTTGGCAGATTTGAAAAATATCGAAAAAGAAGCCCATTATATCGCCAAAAGGATCGATGCCCTACAGAAAGAGGACGACTATAGCTACGATGATATGGTCATCCTGCTAAGAGGGGCAAAGACAGATGGACCAATCATGGCGGAAATATTTGCGACCTATGGTATTCCAACTTATCTAGAAGCAGGCGGAGAGTATTTTGAAGCCATAGAAGTGAAAATGCTTATAGCCCTACTCAAAGTCATCGACAACGTTGAGCAGGATATCCCGCTACTGACGGTCATGCGGTCGCCATTTGGACAATTTACGACAGAGGAGTTCGTTAAGATCCGTAAAGACGACAAAAAAGTGACCTATTACGAGGCCATGCAAGGCTATCTGATGGAAACATCCGATGCCTTATCTGAAAAAATCAAAGAATTTTTACTTAAAATAGAAACATTTGCCCAGCGGTCTTTAAGGGAACCTTTAGAAGGACTTATTTGGGAAATCGTTCATGACAATGGCTTCTTGTCATTTGTCGAAGCACTTCCTGAAGGGGATAGGCGACTAAAGAATATTGAAATATTAATAGACAAAGTCAGCTATCTACAGAGCATCGGTGGCCTAAGTCTCTTTAAACTCATCAGAGTCCTTGAGAAAATTGAAGATTTTTCAGTGGATATGGGTGGGTCAGCCCGCCAACGTCAAGAGATGGCCGCTGTAAAGATAATGACTATCCATAAGAGTAAGGGACTGGAATTTCCAGTGGTATTTTTGGCAGGCGCCAATAAGAAATTCAACTTGAGAGACAGTCATGGTAATTTACTCATGCACAAGGACCATGGTATGGGGCTTAAGTACGTAGATCCTTGGAAGCGATTGACCACAAAAAGTGTGCCCCAGCTGGTTATCCAGAGACGGATACTCGAGGAAAGCCTTTCAGAAGAAATGCGGGTACTCTATGTTGCATTGACCCGGGCAGTTGACCGCCTCATCGTCACAGGTGTTGTGAAAAACATCGACAGTCTCGACAATAAATGGGGCATCGGTGGCGCCTTGTTTAACTTAAAGCGGAGCCAGAGTTATTTGGATTGGATCATGATGATTCTTCAAGAAGACCAAGTCAACTCGACCTATTTTACGGTTGGTCGGCAAAGCTTAGAAGAGGTCTTTAAGACCAATCGATTGACTGAGGAAAGCAGTGGCCAAGTTGTGGCCTTGCTGGACAACCATATCATTGAGGGGAAACTGGCGGCCCACTACAATCACTTAATGTCAGTAGAACCGGTTGAAGAAAGTGATGTCATGCCGGCCAAAGTCAGTGTAACCTCACTTAAGCGCATGGCTTCAGAGACAGGCTATAAACACCAGCAATCACTACCGACGCTGGTCAAGTTGCCACGCTTTATGCAGGAGACTGAGACTCTAGCGCCAGAGGAACGGGGAACACGGATTCACCACTTGTTTAGACATATTGAGTATTCGACAGTTGAAAGCTATGCAGGGCTCAAGGCCCAGATAGATGCCTTAAGTCAAAAAGGCATTGCCCAAGTAGAAGGACTTAATGAAACAGATTATAAGAAGATGATGCTCTTCTTCGAAACGGCCCTTGGCAAGCGTGCTAAAATGGCGACGACCATTAAACGGGAAACACCTTTTGTCTTTAAAAAGAAAATTGATGATGCAGAGGTACTCATTCAGGGTATTATAGATTTATACTTTGAGGAGCCTGAAGGCATTGTCCTCGTAGATTTTAAAACAGACAGAATATTTAAGGCAATGGTTGATAATAGATCAAAAGAGTATTTGCAACAGATAGAACTATATGCAGAGGCACTTGAAACCATTACGGGTAAACCAATTATAGACCGTTATTTATATTTCCTTGAATTAGGTGTGGCGAATACGATATAATGGGTCTGTTACCTAATCGGTTGTACACCAGTTTAGGGTGGTGTACAATCGCTATTGGCAGCAAGTGGTTTGCTTGTTGTAAGAGGACATCTGACCTCGATGGTCAGTGTCGCTTATTTGCCGGCGCGCCCTACTGGACGTGCTTAAGAGTGCATCCGACCTCGATGGTCGGTGCAACTTATTAGAGTGTAACAAGGAAGGTGGAGTTCCTATGACGATAGGATTACAAAAGGAATTGGAAATTGCTATTGAAGCAGCTCTAAAAGCTGGGGAATGCATTCGAGCAGTTTACCAAAAGGACTTTGACGTTGAGATCAAAGAAGACGATTCGCCTGTTACGGAAGCAGATTTAAAAGCGAATACGGCTATTATGTCCATGTTAAAGCCAGAATTTCCAACCTACGGTTTTTTAACGGAGGAAGAAAGGGATAACAGCGAACGTTTAAGCAAAGAATGGTGCTGGATTATCGATCCACTTGACGGTACAAAAGAGTTCATTAAGCGCAACGATGAATTCACGGTGAACATTGCGTTGTCACGCCATCGTGAAGTTGTGTTAGGTGTTGTATATGCACCGATATTTGATGAGTTGTATTTTGCGGTCAAGGACCAAGGGGCGTTTAAACGACTATCCGATGGAACGGATGAAAGGATTCATGTATCTGACCGAATCGATCATTTACATGGGTTACAAAGTCAGTCAAAACCAATCGATATGTGTATCGATATCTTCGAACGACATGAAGAATTAATCAAAACCATCACAAAGCTGGGCAGTTCCCTAAAGGGATGCAGAATAGCAGATGGGTCACAAGATGTCTACTTTAATTGTGGTAGATCCATGGTGTGGGATACGGCAGCAGTAGAATGCATCGTCGTAGAAGCAGGTGGTATTTTAAAACAATTAAATGGCAATCCGATCATCTATAATGCGGAAAAAATTGTGAACGACAGAGGTTTTTATATTTTAAATAACCCTGAAAACAACTTGGTTATGAAGTAAAAACATATATAAAAGTAAATATTTGACAGTGACTTTTAAAGCTCATGCTTATATAATAAGCATGAGCTTATGTTTTTTTATAAGGAAATGATTATTAAATATCTGGGAAGAGGTATATATGACGAAAAGAGAAAGTGAAATTCTTGAAATCATTCAACAAAATCCGATGATTTCTCAAAAAGAAATCGCTGAAAAGTTGAACATAACACGATCTTCAGTGGGTGTTCACATTGCTAACCTCATGAGTCAAGGATTTATTGCCGGAAAAGGATACGTCCTTAACGAAGGTGGATTCATTACTGTTGTTGGTGGATGCAACATGGACATTTTAGGACGTCCCAACGAACCAATGAACCAAAATGATTCAGCACCTGGGGTAATATCTTATTCAGAAGGTGGTGTCGGCAGAAATATTGCAGAAAATGTTGCAAGATTAGAAGCGCCGGTCAAATTACTTTCCGCAGTTGGAAAAGATGCCAACGGCGAACGGATTGTAACCCATGGCAGTCGATGTGGTATTGACATGACCAAAGTAAAGATGGTTGAAGGAAAAAATACTTCAACATATCTGTCTATGCTCAATCATGAAGGTGAAGTATTAAATGCATTGTCAGACATGTCGATTGTATCGGAAATCAGCGTTGGCTATATTCAAGAAAACATGGGATTGATGAATCGATCGAAGTTGGTTTGTATTGATACAAACTTAGACCAAGAAGTAATCGATCTTATATTTGCACAGTGTACAGTTCCAATATTTGTGGACACTGTTTCATCGGCAAAATGTATAAAAATAGAGGACTATGAAAGCAAGATTTTCCTGCTGAAACCAAACATCATAGAAGCAGAAAGATTGCTAAAAAAGAAAATTGAAACGGAAGACGACATCATATCCGCATTGGAAATATTCCTGATGCGAGGGGTTAAAAACATCATTATTACAGTCGGTAGCGATGGGGTATACTTTGCCAATGAAGATGGGATTTGGCATGCAAAAGTCAATACCGTTGAAATCGTCAACAGTAACGGGGCAGGGGATTCATTTATGTCAGGACTGCTTTATGGATTCTTACATGGACAGGCGCTTGAACAAGCTTGTGAAACTGCTTACAATGCATCACTGATCGCACTGAAAAGTGAAGAAACAATTAATCCAGACCTAAGTGTCAAGTTGTTAAATGCTCAAATTCAAGAGGGCATTGTTACTATAAAGAAAATATGAGGTGTATAAAATGGAAAATTTAATGAACTACTTAGATATCAAGGCAGAAGTAAAAGAAGCATTAGAAGCAGGTAAGTCAGTTGTCGCGTTGGAGTCAACGATTATTTCACACGGTATGCCATACCCACAAAACGTTGAAACAGCTAGCGAAACAGAAAGAATCATCAGAGAAAATGGTGCAGTTCCAGCAACAATCGCAATTATCGAAGGTCGAATCAAAATCGGTTTAACAGATGAAGAATTAGAATACTTCGGAAAAGCATCAGGCATTGCAAAAGTAAGTCGTCGTGACCTTGCATACATCGTTTCACAAAACCTTGATGGTGCAACAACAGTAGCTGCAACAATGATCTGTGCAGAACTAGCAGGCATCGAAGTATTTGTAACAGGCGGCATCGGTGGCGTTCATAGAGGTGCAGAAGATACATTCGATATCTCAGCAGACTTAACAGAATTAAGCAAAACAAATGTAGCCGTTATCTGTGCAGGTGCAAAATCAATCTTAGACATCGGTTTAACATTAGAGTACCTTGAAACATTAGGTGTACCAGTAGTAGGATTTGGTACAGAAGAATTCCCAGCGTTCTACACTAGAAAAAGCGGATTCAATACAAACATCTCAATGGACAACGAAAAAGACATTGCAAAGATGTTAAAAGCTAAGTGGGAACTAGGTCTTGAAGGTGGCGTTGTAATTGGTAACCCAATTCCAGAAGCTTACTCAATGGACGAAGAATACATCACAAAAACAATTGACATGGCACTTTTAGAAGCAAGTAAATTAGGCGTAAAAGGTAAAGATGTTACACCATTTTTATTAGATAAAATCAAGACAGTAACAGAAGGAAAAAGCCTAGAATCCAACATTCAATTAGTATACAACAACGCAAGAGTAGGCGCTAAAATTGCAGTAAATCTTGCAGAGTGTTTATAAAACGTCACAGTGGCATTACAAAGACTTAACAATTCTTAATATAAACGTAATTGACTCTAAATGGGGGGGATGTTACTATTACATTGTTCGAAAAAACTTTTTAAACAAATTACATTTATTCCCCCCCATAAAGATAAATGTAAGAAATCTAAGATGCCGTTGGCGTCTTTTTTTTTGCGCGATAAACAAAGAGCAGCATAACTATAAAAGGATAAGACCAGATGTGAGCGCGCTCACATCTGGTCTTATCCTTTTATAGTTATATTGGTCGCGTAACGCGACCAGAGCAATCGCAGATTGCTCGGTGCTGCTCTGTGTTTATCGGGCAAAATGTATGTTTACAAGGAAATTCAAGAATGCATTCGGATTCTTGGGGCTGTTCTCTTTTGGACATTAGGCTCGCCAACGCGAGCCAAGCAATCGAAGATTGCTGGCTGTTCTCTGTTATATGGTGTTTTGTATTATGGATGAATTCGTAAGTGTTCGTGTGACAATAGCAAAGGAAGCAACATAAAGTGATAAGTAAATCGTGATTACAAAATCATTTTAAATATCTAGAAGCAATCCTTAAAGTAAGGGGGTGTTTTTTTATGAGAAAAACTGTCTAGAAATCTAGTTCAACCATGCACTCAATGCTATAATAATGGTGGATAACAAGTCTAAGATATAATAGTGACATTCGTTATACTACAGAAGGAGGAATAAAATTGAACAAAAAAAATACTAGAAATTTTCTACTGTTGCTGCTTATTGTTTTTGTTGCCTTAGTTGGTTGTTCAAAAGATGATGAATTTTTGAGCTTAGAAGAATATAAAAACAAGGAGGAAAGAGAGGCTGCAGTAATACAATTTATTAATGAATCAAATAAACCGCTTGGAGACTTAGTTACAAATCAATATTTATATTGCGAACGGGTATTAGATACCGATAATTTTCTCTATATTGCATATGTATATTATCCTGAAGATGAAATTGTTAAGACAATTTACAATCTCAATCGAGCTAAGTTTGATAAACGATCGTGGAATCGTCGCCATGAGATGAGTGACTTTGACAGTGGTAGAGGTCATGCTGCTGAAATGTCAAAAGAATATGATGGTGAACTTATTGAAGAAGTAGAAGATACAATTGAATTTTTTCTAGGAGATGATCCAGATGCTGAAAGAGCTCTTGTATATGAAGAAAATGAACGTTTTGATAAAATGACTGAAGATGAAAAAATTGCAGTTAAGAATTATATGTTTGATCGATATGATTATTATGATGAGATTGAGGATAAATATACTGGAGATGAGTATACAGAAAAAATTTGGGAAGAGACTTCTCTAAAGTTTAATATACCACATAGGTTTATTAATGAAATTAATATTTATACCAAAGTGCCAGCAGATGAGTAAATAGTTATTAGTAGGGGAATACAAGAATTAATTTAGGGGTGTTAACATGAAATTATCGGAAACTTTTATTTATGCAGTTGTAATTCTTATTATTGTATATGGTATAAATCTATTTATTAGTCATTATAATGTGTTTATGGTTATCACTATTTGTTCATTTATAGTATCTTGGGTGTCGTACTTAATATCAAGATTTCTTAGGAATTGGATTATTAAGAACACAGGACTTTCAGAGGAAAACCGACAAACACTTGAGGCTCAGATGCTTAGTGTACAGTTTTTATTCTCATTAATTCCATTTATTAATGTGATAGGAGCATTGGTTAATGTTCTTAATACCGTTGAATTTATAAGCGTTGCACGTAAAACAGACGATGAACGTTATAGATATTATAAGAAAATGGATGATGAAAGAAAAAAGACGAGACATGAAGAGACGAAAAAAGCAGAAGAAGTGCGGAAGGATTATGACTTGGAGAATACATATTATTCTGGGTTAAATTCAAATGTTGGAGTAAACGCTGACTTTTATCAAGAGGCTACTCCAAGTATTTCTTGCCCCAGATGCTATTCTAGAAACACAATAACTGGAACTAGAGGGTTCAGTGGTAAAAAGGCTGCTTCAGGTGGTATTTTAGCAGGGCCAATAGGACTTATTGGAGGCTTTCATGGCAGCAGTAAAGTTCAGCTAACATGTTTAGAATGTGGCCATGAATGGAGACCGGGTTAATTAGATATATGTAGTTCCTTTTCTGAGAGTCTTAATAAAGACTCTTTTTTATAGATGAAAAAACTCGTAACTTTTTTGAACATTAATCTAAAAGAAAGAAGAAGTTTATCGCAAAGTCTATCGTGATTTTTCTGAAGCTCAGAAATCACTCTTCAAATATATCGAAGGTCAGTATAATAACCGTAGAATGCCTATATGACCCCAAATGAATTTGAAGATTTGTCAGTGTAATATATCACTTTTGTGTCCAATGTATTAAACTAGATCCAACCGCCGATAGAGGCGTTACCCATACGCACATCACAAGCAATACGTTTTACCAAAGTAAAATACATTATCAAGCGTAGCATTCGAGTTCGTTTATGGCTGTGTATTATATAGCCTTAATACATTTTTAATAATAACGAAAGTATTATTATGCTACACTTTTTCTAACAGGAATTTATTGGATGTTGATATGGATTCTTGTTTATTCTATTAATAGAAAAGTAGAAATGGTGGAGGGAATGAAGAGCTATGATTAAAGACTTAAATGAATTAAGAGATACACTTGAAAATTTAGAATACCAAAAAAAGAAGTATGCAAAGCTTTCTCACGAACTAAGTTCTAAAAGAGAGCAACAAGGAAAAGCAAAAAAAAGCTTAGAGAAGGAAAATAGAGATGTAGAGAAGATTGAGGGTTTATCATTTGCATTTTTCATGGCAACACTATTAAATAATCGAAGCGAAAAATTAGAAAAAGAAGAGTTAGAAGCATTAGAGGCCAAACACTTGTATGATGCTATTTCATATGAAGTTCAAGCTTTAAATGAAGAAATTATGTCTTTAGATACAGCTATTGCAAAAGAAGCGAGCATAAAAGCTGCTTATCAAGAGGCATATGATAGGAAGAAAAAAGAATTATCTGCTCAAAGTGTTGCTTTATGGGAAAAGATAAGATTGTTAGATATTGACCTTAGCAAAAAAAGTGTAGAGCTCAAGGAAATCAGAGAAGCAGAAATAGCATGTTCACAAACTTTAGACAGTATACATATTGCTACAAAGGAACTTTCAGATGCTAAAGCATTTGGCGCTTGGGATATGTTAGGTGGTGGCTTAGTAGCGACGATGGCTAAAAGAAGTCATATGGACCGAGCTCAGAATGCTATTAATGACGTGAACTATAAATTGAAGCGTTTAAAAAAGGAGTTATCAGATATTAATGAAAATATCAGTTTAGAAATAAATATTGATAACTATTTATCTTTTGCTGATTATTTTTTTGATGGTATTTTCGTTGATATGATGGTTCAAAATAAAATAAATGAGTCTCAGGCCAAAGTAGTAAGTTTAAAAAATGATATGGAAGCGATGCATAAATACTTAAAGAATATGCATGTGGAAGTGGAAACCGAGAAAATCCGCCTAAAGAATGAAATGGATCAAGTTATATTGAAGGATTTTTAAGTTTTTTGAAGGAAGAATTCTGAAAACCGCCGTTATCCCCGATACCCACATGCGTATCACAAGTGATGCGGTTTTAGGTGTAAGTATTGAAAATGCTATCTTGAAGTTGCGTGTAATTCATTCGCAACTTCAAGATAGCTTATTTTTTATCTGTTAAATAATTATTGTTCTTCTAGCTGCAAAACGTATATAATAGGTACAAATAGTTAAATAGGATTCAATTAAAAAATAAATTTAGAGGTGACTATATGTCATATTTGAGACTTGCACAATATAAAATACAATCTTTAGCTAAAGCGGTTGCACTTGCATTAAATGTTGAGGTAGTTGTAGTAGATAAAAACTTGATTAGAATAATAGGTACAGGAGGATTTTATAATAAGATAGATGATGCTTGTGCTGATGACTCTCTTTTTGCTAAAGTTTTAAAAACAGAAGAACCAATAATAAACTTAAATCCTGAAGATGGATGTAAAAAATGTTCTAATCAAGATAATTGTTTTGTATTTTCAAATATGATTTATCCTATAAAAGTTGAAGGGGAAATTGTAGGGATACTAGCTTTTGCAAGTTGCGATAAAGTCCAAGCTAATCTTATTAGAGTAAAAAAAGAAGAATATTTTAATATGTTAAAAGAAACGGCTAGTACAATAGAGCAAGAACTAATAAATATAAAAATTACAAACAAACTAAAAAAAGATTTAATAGAAGTAAATGAAATCATAAATTGTTTAAATAAAGGAATAATTATAATAAATTCTAGAAATGAAGTAATGTATATAAATAGTATGGCTCTAAAAATATTAGATGTAAATATTTCATATGAAAAGATAATAGAAAAAAATATTAATGAATTTATAAAAAATATAAACTTTAAAGTAAATGAGAATGAGGAAATAGTAGACATATGGACAATAGACGGAAAAGATATAAGAGTTATTTATACAATAAATAAAATAGCCTTAAAAGATCATGAAGCTTCTTTTGTTATAAGCTTTGATTTCATAAGTGATATTATAAATATTGCTAAAACTTATGAAAATAAAGAGAAAATATACTTTAAAGATATAATTGGTAATAGTAAGCCAATGCTAGAAGCTATAAAAAAAGCTAAAACTGTAGCACCTTATGATTCAACGGTATTACTGGAGGGAGATAGTGGGACTGGCAAGGAGCTCTTTGCAACTTCAATTCATAATGAAGGTTCTAGAAAAGAAGGGCCATTTGTAGCCATAAATTGTGCGGGTATTCCAGAAAATTTAATTGAATCAGAATTATTTGGATATGAAAAGGGTTCATTTACAGGTGCTAATAGTAGTGGAAAAAAGGGGCTAATCGAATTAGCGAATAATGGAACTCTTTTTTTAGATGAAATAGGGGATCTTCCTCTATATCTTCAAACAAAGCTATTGCGGGTACTACAAGAAAGAAAAATAGATAGAGTTGGAGGAGAAAAGCCTATAAATATAAATATAAGAGTTATCGCAGCTACAAATAAAGATTTAAAAACTATGATAGATAATAGGGAGTTTAGACTTGACTTATATTATAGATTGAATGTAATACCTATAAAGTTGCCCTCATTAGTAACGAGAACTGGTGATATATTTTTACTTTCAAAGCATATAATCAGTACTATTTCCAATAAGATGAATAAAGCTGAGGTGTTTCTTTCAGAAGAAGTTAAAGAATTGTTTTCTAAATATGAATGGCCAGGAAATATAAGAGAACTTGAAAATGTTTTAGAACATGGAATATGCTTTTCAACGGATGAATTTATAAAGATTAAAGATTTACCTGGCTATATGAAGGATGAAAGTGAAAGTCGATACTTAAATAGAGACTATCTAGAAGGTAAGAGTTTAGAAAAATTAAAGACGGATTTTGAAAAATCCGTTATAAATAAATTTATCGAAGAATACGGAGATACAGTTGAAGGTAAAAAAGAAATTGCTAAAAAGTTAGATATAGGTTTAACAACTCTGTATAGAAAAATATCGCTAGATGGAGACGCTAGTTGTAATAAAACAGAAGAAAAAGTTTAGTGCTCATAGAACGTATTTAAGCCGGATAGTCGCATGTATCAATCCTAATATACACACTCATACTAGATGATCTCAGAAAACATAAAAAAACTTATGTTCTCTGAGATTTAAGTTTTTTTTGTGAAATAATATATTTCATATATGGGAATTGATTTTCTGAATATGGAAAAGTTCTAATCGTAAATAATATTTTAATATAAACATTTGTTTGAAAAAGTATAGCAAAATAAGATGGCTAGACGATTTGGGGATTTACAAATGAATAAATACTAAAACTATTAATTGGCATAGATATTGCGAGTATAAGTAAGTGAAAAGGTCAACTGTTATGGATATGTTTATATGGTAAGTTCAGATAGTTAGATTTAAATAATCATAATTATTAATATTAAAGGAGTGAAACAAATGAGTAAATTCAATGAAAAGTCACATGCTTTTATAGCTGCAAAATACTATGAACATCTTGTAGATCATTTTGGTGAGCGTGGTATAAAAGCATTCGTACACGGTACACAGTACTATTCAGGTCAACGTGGTAGAAGAATGGCTCAACGTGCAATTAGGGACGGTAAAGAGCTGACATATGAAACGTATTCACAATACGGTGAATGGGTAAGTACTCAAGAAATTAAAGATGAAGGTGTAGCTAATACTAGAGAATTAGTATCAAGCTCTCCAGACTATGTATATGATATGACAAAATGCCCTTGGAGAACACAATTTGAACAAATGGGTTCAACTAAAGCTGGTATAGAGTATTGTTCACACTTAGATAATTCTATCGCTAGAGGCTTTAATCCACATTTAGTGTACGACGTAGACCTTTCACCTATGGAAAACAAAGAACAAGGTGGATATTGTATACATACAATAGAGAATGTTTCTATTGATGATATAAATATAGCGAATAGACCAGAAAATTTGAAAAGCTTTGAATTTCATTGTGCACATTCATATTGGTCTTTTAGAGAGGTTACGGTTGCTATTTTTGGAGTTGAAGGTGAAAAAGTTGCTTCTTTAGTATTAGATGATTTTGCTAAATCATATGGAAAAGAATCTATAGATTCTATATTTAAATATAGAGATACTAATTTTAATATTGCTTATTAAATATTATTAACGATCTATATTTTGTAGAATAAAGTTCAAATTATAAATATTTTTAAATTTAACTATAAAAAAGGGAGATTAATTATGAATAAAATAATAGGTTTTATAGGTAGTGGAAATATGGCAAGCGCTATGATGGAGGGTGTAATAAGAGCTAAATTAGTTGATAACAAGAATATAATAGCATCAGATAAAAGCGAACAAGCTTTAAAAACAGTAGAAAAAAAGCTAGGAATAGTAACAACTTTAGACAATAAAGAAGTTGCAAAAAAAGCTGATATTTTAATACTAGCTATAAAGCCTCATCACTTCGAGAAAGTATTACAAGAAATAAAAGAAAATGTCAAAGAAAATTCGATAGTAGTGTCTGTTGGAGCAGGAATAAGCTTGGACTTTTTAAAGAAAAACTTAAAAGAAGGGACAAAGTTTATAAAAACTATGCCCAATACGCCTTCGCTTGTAGGGGAAGGCATGAGTGCTGCATCACTTGGAGAAAATGTATCTGAAGAAGAAGTTGAAGAAGCACTTGAGATTTTTAGAAGTTTTGGAGAAATAGATGTAATAGATGAAAAACTTATGGATGGATTTACTGCTCTTTGTGGTTCTTCTCCAGCATATATATATATGTTGATAGAAGCTATGGGAGATGCTGGCGTAAAAGAAGGAATACCAAGAGCTTTAGCCTATAAAATGGCAGCTCAATCTGTTTTGGGATCGGCTAAAATGGTTCTAGAAACTGGGGAACATCCAGGTACGTTAAAGGATAATGTGTGTTCACCAGGGGGAACTACTATAGAAGCAGTTGTTAGTCTAGAAGAAGGTGGATTTAGATCTTCAATTATGAAAGCTATGAGACTCTGTGCACAAAAAAGTGAATCTATGAAAATATAAAAAGAAAAACTATTAATTTAAATTATAATTTATTGTTTTTTTCAGAGGACTAAGATAGTAAGTTCTATAAATACTATCTTAGTCCTCTCTATATGTTATTTTTAAATTT
>Ga0209379_10001522_pt1 | contig 15144 bp, 12 predicted proteins | sample tdDd001_FD_187124 | JGI IMG/M metagenome (GOLD analysis project Ga0209379, IMG submission 187124) | Marine sediment microbial communities from the Atlantic coast under amendment with organic carbon and nitrate - tdDd00.1 (SPAdes)... | ecosystem: Environmental > Aquatic > Marine > Coastal >...
TATCCCCTACTATGGCTATGCCCGCCAGGATCGCCGTGTTCGCTCCACCCGTGTTGCCATTAGTGCCAAAGTGGTTGCAGATATGATTTCCAGCATCGGCGTTGACAGGGTCCTGACCGTTGACCTCCACGCCGACCAGATCCAGGGCTTCTTCGACATTCCGGTGGACAATATCTACGCCACCCCGGTCATGCTTGAGGATATCGAGAAGCAGCGCTTTGAGAACTTCGTAGTGGTATCTCCTGACGTTGGCGGCGTTGTTCGTGCCCGTGCCGTTGCCAAGCGACTGGACGATGCCGACCTCGCCATCATCGACAAGCGCCGTCCCAAGGCCAACGTGTCGCAGGTCATGCACATCATCGGTGATGTAAAGGACAAGACCTGTATCCTGGTGGACGACATCATCGACACCGCCGGCACGCTTTGCAAAGCCGCCAACGCTCTTAAGGAGCATGGTGCCGCCAGCGTGGTCGCCTACATCACCCACCCCGTCCTTTCAGGCCCGGCTGTTGACAACCTCAACGCCTCCGAATTGGACGAACTGGTTGTCTGCGACACCATCCCACTGGGTGACAAAGCGCGTAATTGTGATAAGATCCGCATCCTCACTATGGCTGGACTGCTTGCGGAATCCATTCGTCGCGTCAGCAACGAAGAGTCCATCAGCGCGATGTTTGAGAACGCCTGATCAGCTAACCACCTGATTTAGTGAAAAGAATCCAGACCGGGAGCCCAGTGGGCTCCCGGTCTGTTTAGTCCGCCGGAAAACAGCCGGCATATCGAAAATATCACCGGTTCAGGACCTGGTCGCGGGCCGCTCTGGTGAAAATTGAGGTTATAACCATGTCTCAGGAATTTCTTATCGAAGCATTTCCTCGTGGCGATCAGGGGAGAGGTGCGAGCCGCCGCCTGCGTCGTGAGGAGCGTAAAATTCCGGCCATCATTTATGGCGGGAAGAAAGAAGCCGTTTCGATTTCCATCTGGCACAACGAGCTGAAAAAAGCTCTGGAAAACGAAGCCTTCTTCTCACACATTCTGACCATCGAACTGGAAGGCAAGAAAGAAAGCGTGATCCTGAAGGATCTGCAGCGTCACCCGTACAAGCCGATCCTGACCCACGCTGACTTCCTGCGTGTTGACAAGGACCACGAGATCCACGTCAACGTACCGCTGCACTTCATTAACGAAGACACCGCACCGGCTATCAAGCTCCACGGCGGTGTAGCGAACCACCAGATCAACGAAGTTGAAGTGATCTGTCTGCCGCAGAACCTGCCCGAGTTCATCGAAGTGGACATGACCACTGTCGAGATGGACCAGGTAGTTCACCTGAGCGACCTGAAACTGCCGAAAGACGTCAAGATTGCCGCCCTGCTCCAGGGTGAAGATCACGACCTGCCGGTTGTGGCTATCCATAAGCCGCGTGGCGCCAAGGTTGATGACGAAGGCGAAGACGGCGAAGAAAGCGAAGAAGGCGGCGAAGACAAGGAGTAATCACTCCTTAACTGAGGAGGGCAACGGCGAATGGCGCAGGATATTGTCATGGTGGTTGGTCTGGGTAACCCCGGCGCTGACTACGAGAATACCCGCCACAACGCCGGCGCCCTCTTCGTGGAAGCTCTGGCTCGCACCGCGGGCCAGACGCTCCGCCCCGAAAAGAAGTACCACGGGCTCTATGCCCGCATTCAATGGCAGGGCTTGGACCTGCACCTCCTGAATCCGACCACTTTCATGAATCGCAGCGGCCTGGCCATCAAGGCGCTTGCAGACTTCTTCAAGATTCAGCCCCAACAGATTCTGATTGCCCACGACGAACTCGATCTGCCCCCGGGTACCGCAAAGCTCAAGAAAGGTGGCGGCCACGGCGGACACAACGGCCTGCGTGACGCTATCGCCCACCTGGGCACCAACGATTTCCAGAGACTGCGCATCGGTATCGGCCACCCCGGCGACAGCCGCAGGGTAACCGGGTACGTCCTCGGCCGCCTGGGCAAACAGGAAACCGAGGAACTGAACGCAGTGATCGACGAAATCATGCGGGTATTACCGGATGCAGCCAGCGGCAAACTCCCCGCCGCCATGAATCGCCTGCACAGTTTCAAACCGGTATAATCCGCTCAAATTTTTCCAGTACCAGCAGAGGCATTCCATGGGATTTAACTGCGGCATCGTCGGCCTTCCCAACGTCGGCAAATCTACCCTGTTCAACGCATTGACCAAATCCGGTATTGGCGCGGAAAACTTCCCGTTCTGCACCATCGAGCCCAACGCCGGTGTCGTCGCCATGCCGGACCCGCGCCTCAACAAACTGGCGGAAATCGTAAAGCCGGAACGTGTCGTCCCGACCACCATGGAATTTGTCGACATCGCCGGCCTTGTGGCAGGCGCATCCAAGGGCGAGGGCCTGGGCAACCAGTTCCTGGCCAATATCCGCCAGACCGATGCCATCGCCCACGTGGTGCGCTGCTTTGAAGACGGCAACGTCATTCATGTCGCCAACAAGGTAGACCCGGCCTCCGACATCGAAGTCATCAACACCGAACTGGCCCTCGCCGATCTGGAAACCGTTGAAAAGGCCACAAAGCGGGTTCAACGCGTGGCCAAGAGCGGTGACAAGGAAGCCAAGGCCCAGCTGGAGATGTTCGAGAAACTGCTGCCCGTGCTGAACGAGGGCAAACCGGTGCGCAGCATGAACCTCGACAAGGACCAGATGGCCCTGATCCGGGAACTCTGCCTGCTGACCGTGAAGCCGACCATGTACATTGCCAACGTCAGCGAAGACGGGTTCGAGAACAACCCGCATCTGGACACGGTGCGCAAGATCGCCGAATCGGAAAATGCCGTGGTAGTACCCATCTGCAACAAGATAGAGGCCGAAATCTCCGAACTCGAAGACGATGAAAAATCCATGTTCCTGGAAGAAATGGGCATGGAAGAGCCAGGCCTGGATCGCGTCATTCGCGGCGGCTACGGCCTGCTGGGCCTGCAGACCTACTTTACCGCCGGGGTGAAGGAAGTCCGCGCCTGGACCGTAAAAATCGGCGCCACGGCGCCTCAGGCCGCCGGCGTGATCCACACCGACTTCGAACGCGGGTTCATCCGGGCAGAAGTGGTGAGCTACGACGATTTCGTTCAGTATAACGGCGAAGCCGGGGCCAAGGATGCCGGAAAATGGCGCCTGGAAGGCAAGGAATACATCGTGAAAGACGGCGACGTTATCCACTTCCGCTTCAACGTGTAATTTTTCAGGAAAAACTGGGGCCTAAGCCTTGACAGAAAGGGCCCAAATACTGAAAATACGCGCCTCGTTTGGGGCGATGCCCAAAGCGAAATGGCAAGGTAGCTCAGTTGGTTAGAGCACAGCACTCATAATGCTGGGGTCGGCGGTTCGACTCCGCCCCTTGCTACCAAGATTCAAAGGGTTGCGACTCACGTCGTGACCCTTTTTTTATGGTTGTCCCCTTTTTGACTACAAAGCTCGCGACCCGTGATTAGCGGATAATTCTATGGCTGCCTCATCAACGATATCGACACGGAGACGACCGGCACACTGAAGGCAAGAAGATAGGGTATGACCCGATCTGAAAACACTGTAGACCTGAGGGCGAACTTGAGCCCTGCCCGTAAGTAGTAGTAGACCACTATTGGCTTCTGAAGTGTGACTTGATCTATTTTTGTTTTCCCCTTGTAGGACTCGTCGCTAGGGGGACCTTCGAATATGTCGACCAGCCAGGTCAACGATGTTGAAGAGATTATTCCGTCAGTTGATATCTCAGCGGATATCACCTCATCTCCATAAGATCGTCTTGCCGTATTAAGTGTCTGCTGTTCAATTTCAAGCCTTAAGAATTTCAGGAAAAACGCTGATACGCTACCTGAGCGTTCTGCTTCATCTTTAAAATACTGGATGTATCTGAATAGAAAGTAGGCCCATAGCGTCCAGGCAAATCCAACCAGCACTATTGGCTTACCTACGAGCAATTCGGTACCCAGCAAGCCTACCTTCGCTACCTCCACTTGAGCGAAATCATAAATTAGAAGAAAAATACTTATTCCCATTAAGTTCCGTCTTTGACGAAGAAACCCCTCGTTCAATTGGTCTTCCTTAGCGCTGCTCCAGCACACTTTGAAACTTGGTTTCAGATTACCTTTAGCATGCATAGCAAATCTATGCTTTTTGCCAACGTTTGAACCAGTCATGAATAGCGCGCTTCTTTCTTAATCCTTGCTTTGTTCGTATCTTGATTCTCGCTTCAGAGCTTCATTTTCGATCTTTCGAAGGGTGAAACATCAAGCACTGGGTGCGCTTTATTGAGCAGAGCGACTAAAGCGCACCCAGCCTTCTGCAGAGACCTCCCTGTAACACGTCTCATAGATACAAAAATCTGAGACCAAAAACGGACACTATTGGCCAATAACGCTTTTCACCATCGATATGACACTTTACCAAAAACCTATATAGGTTTAATATATATTCACTATTGAGTTGGGGCCGATATGTCTGCCAGGAAGATATTGACTAAACGACAGCGAGAGCTTGTTCGAGATTACCTAACTGATCAGGGTAAAACTCTTAGGTCGGATGATTGGGAGTCATTCATAAAATCCCGCTCACATGCGGAGCAAATGATTATCTATAAGAAGGCGAAACAGTGGGCCAGGGACAACCAAAAACCTAAGACTGCAACTAATCGAAGTCAGTCAGGCTCAGACCCTCATCGCTTAGAAGAAAAAACCGCTCCTGCTCAGAAAGAAGCAGTTGCTCGTGCAGCCGAACCCTCTAAACACAGCTCACCGCGACCATCAGCTTCTCCGAAAGAGAAAAATGGCAAGACTCCATTTCTCGCTCACCTCACTCAAGATCAATTGCAACAACTTAAAGATCTTGCTGATAGGACCGGAGAGAGCCGTGCCCACCACGTGAGACAGGCTCTCAATGAGTACCTAGAGAAACAAAGGAAATGATATGACTTTGACTGTAGAGGAAGCCTTGAGCCTTCGGGGCAAGTCACTTCTCATTAAATACCAGTTTGATTCCCCGGAACCGGATGCTTCGGGTATTCAGATCGGGCGAGTTGTGGGTGTAGTTGTGCCGTCTCCGGGTTCTGACGTCCCCCTTCAACTGCTTATGGTGGATGACTCGCACCCTAACTCGGCCTGCACTGAGGGCTACCAGTTTGAGATCTATGCGGACACGATCGTTAGCTACAGTGAGTTATCCCTCTACCGGTTCGACTCCTCCTCCGCCCCGTCATCATCACCGCTCGTACAGGCAACTTGAATCGCTTTGAGGGGCCCTGCAAGGGTGCTTGCACCATTTATGGCCCTGGCCCTTGCAGGGCCCCTCAAAGTGATTCAATCTCCGACCATAGAGCGTTGATGTTTGACGGGGCCGCCCTTGATTCTGATCCGTGAGTCCAGGCCGCAAGCGGAGCGCTAGCGACGATGGCGAGGAGCGAGCGCGAGCGAAGCGGCCATAGATAGAAAGGGGTTTCTTACAGTTGACCACTTGCCCCCTCAAAAAGCATTTTCTGCTCCCCGGGCATGCCGAAAAGAGCTTTAATGTGCTGTTTCGATGGGATCTGTCTGCTTTTGGCTAATAGAGCACAGGTCTCATAATGCTGGGGTCGGCGGTTCGACTCCGCCCCTTGCTACCAAGATTCAAAGGGTTGCGACGCAAGTCGTGGCCCTTTTTTATTGTTTGACTAAAAGTTGCCGACAGAGGGGTGTCAGCTCCGCAACGGCTATGGTCTCGTAGGAGTATCCCAAGAAACTTGGTTCTGGTGCGCAATGGAACGACACTCTCTGATTGCCTTCCGGAGATCCTCAGTAAAGCGACTGTCATTCACTTTGTGAGAAATGTACATCGAGAGATCTACCCAGGCCGCTGTCCGATTATAATAGGGCTTATCGTATTTGTTCATGTAAGTGTCGATCAGCACCCAAGGCAGAACAACCACATCGACGCGATTATTTTTGAGCAGTTCAACTGCCTGCCCCCAATCAGACACGTCAGTCACTTGTGGATCTTCTCCTCTCAAAAGCTTGCCACCAACAAACTTCCGGACGAACGCGAACCGAAGACCAGTCAGACTATCCAACGGTGGGAGATCTCGCAGGAGCAGATAGACATACTCGGTCTGGAACAATAAGCCGCCAAAGTCCGCGTATTCATCCCTTTCCGGCGTCTGCACCAGGGGCAAGCCGGCAGATATGCCACCTTTCCTCAAGCGGTAAAGCATTTGAGCCAAGGGCATTTCAACGAATTTAAAATCTCCCTCCACGCGATTAAAAACGCATCGATAGTAGGGCGCGAAACGGCCCACAAGCTTTCCGTTCTCAACCGCAATTTCCCGATCGATACCATCAAAGACGCCGATTACGTGGGTGCGTTTGGAATCAGCAAGCAGGGATACTGAGAACAGAGACAACCAAAAGATTTGGAGAAGCCTGAGCAAAAATGCCCGTTCCATGATCCACCTCCAAGGCACGCGGATCCAGTGCGTGTTTTTTACTGCATTTCGCGATTTTCGCTGCCGTTAATGTAGGCATATCCGACTGAACCTTTACAGAATGTACTTCTAATAGTAGTAACAAGATCTCCTAATTGCTCAAAAAACGGTCATTGTCACACTGCAGGCAGGTTAAACAATCTTTGACAGTTGCCTACGAGGTATTCGGATAGGCTGGTTGGCTTGTCTCTATGCGCGATTCCGAGGTTGTATCCGACAGTGAGCACAAGAAAGATCATTCCGGTATTCATGGCGTTGGTTTTGGTACCAGTCGCACTTGCGTTCGCAGGACAGACAGGAAAAACCGCTGCCGCTTCGATCGGGATCTTCTGGTTAGCCCTTGGCATTTTCTTTTTCAATGACATCAAACGTTACATCACGAAGAACGAGGAACGTGACCAGGACTAAGTGAAGTTGCGGAAGACGGCCGAACAGCAGACTACAGGTGATCTGGTGACAGATGGGCATACTTCATGATCATGGTCACGTTGCCGTGCCCAAGAATCCGCTGAAGCGTATGGATGCCACCCCAATTCATCATGTAGTGACTGGCGAAGGTGTGCCGAAGAATCTGGGTGAGCTGTTAAGGAACGGCCCTAAGGGTCAGGGCCGCAGGCTCGAGTACTCCGCCCCTTGCCACCAAGATTTAAAGGGTTGCGGCGTAGGTCGTGACCCTTTTTATTGGCTGAATACAAGTTGTCTACATCGAGGACGGGGAGTGCGAGTCAACGCCAACAAACTCCGTATTGATAGCCTCTTCTATTTTGCAGCGCTGGATCGCCAGCATCAGAGCGCGCTGAACGTCGGTGTCCCGCAACTTTTTCGACATGTATAAGGAAACAGGAATCACGCCGACCTCCCAGGCAGAAAGTACCTCCCGCTCGCTGTCGAGAAAACGCTTCGCCATACCTGATGGCATTACAGCAACATCGATTCGCTGCAGCTTGAGCATCTCCACTAACTGCGACCAATCTGATACTTCTTCGACTCTACCCGCGGACTCTGGAATAAACTGTTTGCCGACAAAGCCCAAAACGATCCCATATCGTAGCCTGGGCGTTTCGGCAAAAGCCGCATCAAGCTGCGATGATCGTAAGCTTACGATCGAAAACCCAGCGCTGTACAAAGGACCAGCGAAATCGGCTTTCTCGTCCCTTTGTGATGTTCTAGCTATCGGTAGCACGATATCGAGCCTGCCTAGCTCAAGCTCAACCAGGCCACGATTCAATGAGACAGAAATCGCTTCGATCTCCAACCCGGAGTGGTCAAATACGCAATGGTAAGGTTTAGATAAATCGCCAGTGAGCTGCCCCTCCTCAACGCCGATCCATCCGACAGTATCATCAATGACACCAACAGACAGACGTTCTGAAGAGTGTGCGTAGGTCATAGAAAAAACATGCAGCACACACGTTAAAATGACGAATCTCACCCTAAAGACCTCCCAATACCTGCACTGGCAACTTTTTCAGGCTGATTCTCCCGGCTTTCACACCAGAACTGAAAACATGCCACGCACCAACAAAGTGCAAGATATATCACATCCGCAATCAATAGGAAGGATTACTCAATCGATTACACAGTATTTTACGAATGCCTCTAAAGTGTGATTGAGCGGACAACTGGCGAAGGTGTGACTAAGAATGTGGATCAATTGTTGCGGGGGGGAGAAATCACATCGTTTGTAAGCTGCCCCAGAGCGCCGTACTTTTATCGATAGGCGGCAAATTCACTGACGCCAGGTCAGTCTTCTGGATCTCGCTGTCTCCCGGGGATATCCCAGGCCTCATGATTTTTCTCGCCAATCAAGCGGCAGGTTCTGATGGCATCCCTGAAGTCTTCCTTGAGACCGTTATCCTCTACACTGTGAGAAATGTACATGGACAAATCTATCCAGGCTGCGGTTCGGTCATAATAAGCCCCTTGATAGTCCTTGAGATACAGGTCCATCATGATCTTGGGCAGAACCACGACATCTACCCGACCGAGCCTGAGCATTCGGACAGCCTGCTCCCAATCAGAGACATGCGTTACTTGAGGGCTATCACCTTTTAAAAGCTCTAAACCCGCAAACTTCCGGACAAATCCAAACCTGAGCCCCGTCATGCTGTCCAACGGCGGCAAATCCTGAACCATGAGATACACATATTCCAATTGAAACAACGTACCGCCAAAGTCCGCATACTGATCCCTTTCTACCGTTTGAATTAACGGCAACCCAATTGAAATACCGCCTTTTTCCAGTTGGCGAAGTATCTGGGCCAGCGGCATGTTAACAAACCTGAAATCGCCGTCTACGCGGCTAAAGACGCAGTGATAATAGGGCGCAAAACGACCCACGAGTTTTCCATTTTCTACAGAAATTTCGCGTTCTATATCTGCAAAGACCCCAACAACATGGTGACGATTCGAATCAGCGGACAGGGACAGAGAAAAAAACAGGAACAAAAAGAAAGGAAAAAGCTTCAGCCATACGAGCCTTTGCATGTCCCACCTCCCAAGCATGCGAATACAGTGCATACCTTTTAAGGCATTTAAGCGAAAAAACGTGACATTGACTAACACACAACACCAAGCGCTTTTTTTATAGTAGTTGTCGTATCGGCACCGTGCTCATCTTTTCCAGCCCTTTGCTTAGTGGTCTTTATCGGGCGGCGGTTAGACTCCGCCCCTTGCTACCAGTATTCTGGCAAGCCCGTCGCGAAAGCGCCGGGCTCTTGAGCTTCTGGGGACGACCCCACCCTTCCCGGGCAGTGAACGCGGGACGACCCGCCTCCGTACAAATCATTCTATGAGATCAACCAGAGACAGAGTTCGACAGGCGATTTCCTTTGAGGTTATCGGCCTCCTGCTTTCCGTTCCCCTCGCTGCCGTAACCTTCGGATTCGATATGGGAAGAACCGGAGTTCTTGGTGTGGTTGGCGCCACCATCGCGACAATCTGGAATTACCTGTTTAACCTGGGATTCGATCACGGCCTGAAGCACTTCACGGGCTCAACCCAGAAATCCCTGCGGGTTCGTTTCCTGCACGCGGTGAGTTTCGAGCTGGGCCTGATGCTCATCTTCCTGCCGATCATTGCCTGGTGGATGGGCATTGGCCTGTTGCAAGCGCTGATCGTAGATGTGGCGTTCGTGGTGTTCTATCTGGTGTATGCGTTCGTATTCACCTGGTGTTACGACACAATATTTCCTGACACGGACGCCAAGAAATCCAACGCCACCTAAACAAACTTTGACAGTTCCGGAGGAGAGAGTCGGATAGGATAGAAGCTCCGCCCGAATGCGTTTTAAGGTTGTATCGCATTATGAAATCCCGCCACGCGCTCACAGTGTTCCTGGCCGTTGTTCTGGTCCCCATTGCCCTTGGGTTCGCCGGCGCGAGCGTGAAGGCGGCCATCCTGTCGATCAGTGTTTTCTGGGTCTGCCTGGGGATATTCTTCTACCCATCCATCAGTGACTATCTCAGGTCTGCAAGGAGGGAGCGGGACGATCCTCTAAAGACAAACTCTGTGGCATACTCACGGGCTGAAACCCATAAAGAACAACACACCAGCAAGGACCGTTGACATGAAACCGGAAACCCTAGCGCTGCACGCAGGCTTCAAAAGCGATCCCACTACCCGGGCCGCTACCACCCCGATCTACCAGACCACGTCCTACACCTTCGATGACACCCAGCACGGTGCCGATCTGTTTGACCTGAAGGTTCAGGGCAACATCTACACCCGTATCATGAACCCGACCAACGCGGTTCTCGAAGAGCGGATGGCAGAACTGGAAGGCGGTGTTGGCGCCCTGGCCGTGGCCTCTGGCATGGCGGCCATCACCTATGCGCTGCAGACCATCTGCAAGGTGGGTAACAACATCGTCAGCACCAGTCAGCTATACGGCGGCACCTACAACCTGTTCGCGCACTCGCTGCCGAACCAGGGCATTGAGTGCAAGATGGTTCGCCATGACGATTTCGATGCCGTGGAAAAGGCTATTGATGAGAACACCCGCGCCCTGTTCTGCGAGTCCATCGGCAACCCGGCAGGCAACGTGGTCGATATCCAACGCTGGGCCGAAATTGCGCACAAACACGGCATCCCGCTGATGGTGGACAACACGGTTGCCACGCCGTTCCTGTGCCGCCCGATCGAGCACGGCGCCGATATCGTGATTCACTCGCTCACCAAGTACATCGGTGGCCACGGCACCACCGTCGCAGGCGTTGTCGTGGATTCCGGAAAGTTCGACTGGAAAGCCAGTGCTGACAAGTTCCCGATGCTGAACGAACCGGATCCGTCCTACCACGGCGTGGTCTACACAGACGCCCTGGGCCCTGCTGCCTTCATCGGCCGCTGCCGAGTGGTTCCGCTGCGCAACACCGGTGCCGCCCTTGCTCCGTTCAATGCGTTCCTGATCATGCAGGGTCTGGAAACCCTGGCGCTGCGCATGGAACGTCATTGCGAGAACGCCGAGAAAGTCGCGAACTTCCTGCAGGAGCACCCGTCTGTTGAATGGGTCAACTACGCGACCCTGGCCAACAGCCCGTACAAGGCGACCTGCGAGAAGATTTCCGGCGGGAAAGCGTCCGGCATCCTGAGCTTCGGCATCAAGGGTGGCCGGGAAGCCGGGGCAAAGTTCATCGATGCCCTGGAATTGATCCTGCGTCTGGTGAACATCGGTGACGCCAAGTCCCTGGCCTGCCACCCGGCCACCACCACCCACCGCCAGCTCAACCCGGAAGAGCTGAAGAGCGCCGGTGTGAGCGAGGATCTGGTGCGGCTGTCCATCGGTATCGAGCATGTCGACGACATCATTTCCGACATTACCCAGGCCCTGGACAAAGCCCAGGCCTGATAGCGGTCAACCGGGTACGACCAATGTCGTGCCCGGCACCCTCGTGATTGCCCCTATCTGTCTTGTAACTCCCCCGCCAGGCCATTACTCTTTAGTGTTCCCCATGCCCGAATCGAGAGTCCGGTTGCAATGAGCGAAAGCGCAAAAACCCGCATTACCAGTGGTTCCAAATTCCGCAATGAGCATGGCTTCTCGGCCATCAAGGATGGCGTCAAGCGGTCATCGAAGCAGGAAGCCACAACAGCGGAAAAGCGAGAGCCGAAGCCTAAATGGCTCCGGGCACGCATGCCCGGGGGCGAGCGCTATGAGGCGGTGCGCAAGAACGTCAGTGAGCACCGATTGAGCACCGTTTGCCAGGAATCTCATTGCCCCAATATCGGTGAGTGCTGGACCGCCGGCACGGCCACCATCATGGTGATGGGGTCTGTGTGTACCCGGGCCTGCAAATTCTGCGCGGTGGACACCGGCAACCCGAAAGGCTGGCTCGATCATGAAGAGCCAGAGAACACGGCCAAGTCCGTAGAGCTGATGGGCCTTCGTTATATCGTGCTTACCTCGGTAGACCGTGACGACCTGGACGACGGCGGCGCTGCACACTATGCCGCTTGCGTCTCTGCCATCAAACAGCGCACGCCGGAAGTCGCCGTTGAGGCTCTGACGCCGGATTTTGATGCGGTGATGGCGGACGTTGAGAAGGTAGTGGATTCCGGGCTGGATGTCTTTGCCCAGAACGTGGAAACCGTCAAGCGGCTGACCAGTCGGGTTCGTGATCCGCGTGCCGGGTATGAAAAAACCCTCCGGGTCCTGGAGCACGCCAAGAAGCACCGTCCGGACGTGCTTACCAAGACCAGCCTGATGCTGGGGCTGGGCGAAACCGAAGAGGAAATCCTGGAAACCATGGACGATCTGCGCGGCATCGGTGTGGATATCCTGACTCTGGGCCAGTACCTGCGCCCTACTCCGAATCACCTGCCGGTAGAACGCTACGTCACCCCCGAAGAGTTCAACCGTTACCGGGAAATCGGCCTGGAGAAGGGTTTCATGGAAGTGCCATCCGGCCCCATGGTCCGCTCCAGCTACCGGGCTGACAAAGTCTTCGATAAAAACAATCTGGGTCTCGCCGTGCCCGAGGTTCCCCAAGCCTCCAATGCCATGCAGATTCCGGTGAAGGCCATCGACTGAGAACATACATGCTGACACTGCTGCGAAATGCCCGGCTGAAGTACAAATTCTGGTTGCTGAACATTGTCGTTTTTGCAGTTCTCTGCTTACTCGTTCTCTATGCCATGAACACGATTGCCGGGCAGGCCGGCCGGTCGTTCAACGAGGTCTTCGCTGATACGGCACCCGGCTTCGCGCTGGTTGTGGCAATACTTATGGTGCTCGAGATGGCCGGGTCCCAGCTGCTGATCTCCTTTATCGAACGCCACGTGAACCGCCTGAAGAACACCATGGTCGACGTTCAGGCTTCGGGCAATCTTAGCCAGCGGGCGGTGGTGGATTCCACCGACGAAATCGGCGAGATGGCCAGCGCCTTCAACGCCATGCAGGACCGTACCGTGGGCGTGGTCCGTAGCATGAAGGAAGCCATCGAACGGCTACACCGGGAAGTTGAGGAACTGACCGCGGCCGCCGAAGCCCGTCGGGATGACCTCGGTCGCCAACAACAGGGCGCCGACCGGTCCGCGGAAGTCATCGAAACCATGCTGCAGAGCTTCACCGGCATCGCCGAACAGGCCGGAATCGCCAAGACTCTCTCCCACGAGGCGAGCGATGCCGCTCGCGACGGCAGCAGCCGTGTCGGACAGAGCGCCGACAGCATCCGCAAGCTTGCCGATGTGGTGCGCAATTCCGCCAGCAGCGTCGAAGCCCTGGCCGAAAACAGCCATGAAATCAGCCACGCCATCACCGAAATCCGGGGCATTGCCGAGCAGACCAATTTGCTGGCCCTGAACGCGGCCATCGAGGCGGCCCGCGCTGGCGAACAGGGCCGAGGGTTTGCCGTCGTGGCTGATGAAGTCCGTAAACTGGCCCAACGGGTCCAGGACTCCACCGATCAGATTCAGGGCACGATCGATCGCCTTCTAAGCGCCATTAACACCGCCGTAAATCAGATGACCGGAAGTTCCGAGGATGCCACCCGCTGCGTCGAGGAATCCGAGGAAGGCCGCCGAGCCCTGGAAGCCATCAACGAGGTGGTCAGCCGGATCGATCATACCAACCAGGAAATCGCCAACGTGTCGGCAGACCAGACCGCCGGCACCGACGATGTGCTGGCTAACGTCCAGGGCATTCGCGAGACCACCCAGAACATGGTGACCCAGCTTGCCGAGAGCGCGGATATGAGCCGTCGCCTGAAAAAGCTGATCGATTCCCTGGAAGAAGCCTCGTCAAAGGTCACGGTTCACTAAGGTTTATGGCACACTCTGCACTCGTTTGAACTGGCAGAGTAGTTGTTCATGAATCGTCTTCGCGCCCTGTATGACCGCCTGATTTTTCCGCATCCCGTTATTATCCTTGCGGCTTTTGGCCTCCTTCTAGCCATCGCCGCTATCAAATTCGGCGAATTCCGCCTCGATGCTTCCGCCGAATCCCTGGTACTGGAAAACGACCGTTCCCTCGAACAATACCGCCAGGTAAACCGCCGCTTCACCACCTCGGACGATTTCCTGATCGTCACCTATACCCCCGAAGGTGAACTGTTCTCCGAAGATGGGCTGGCCAGACTGGGCGCGTTGCGGGATGAACTGCAAGGCCTGGAAGCCGTAGGCTCCACCAACAGCATCCTGAACGTACCCCTGCTCCACAGCCCGGATCTGACGCTGGATACCGTGGACAGCGAGATCAAGACCCTGGACGACCACGATGTAACGCCGGACACAGCCCGCCAGGCGCTTCTGAACAATCCGCTCTACCCCAACCTGCTGATCAGCGAAGACGGGCGAACCACTGCCATACAGGTCAACCTGCCCACGCCGGATCGCTATTTTGAGCTGCTGAGAAAGCGCAACGATCTTAGAGACAAGGCCGATGCCGGCAAAGCCTCCGAGGCCGAGTTGGCCGAACTGGAACAGGTAAAACAGGATTTCATCGACTTTACCGAAACCCTTGGGGTCGAGCGCGATGCCACCATCCGCACGGTTCGCTCCATTCTCGACACCTACCGCGACGGCGCAGACATCCACTTGGGTGGGGTGCCCATGATTGTGGCGGACATGATCCGCTTCATCGAGAACGACCTGTCTACCTTCGGGCTCGGCGTCCTTGCGTTTCTGCTGCTCACCCTGGCCATTATTTTTCGGCAGTGGCGCTGGGTTCTGGTGCCACTGTTGTGCTGCAGCCTCACCGTCTGGCTGATGGTCGGCTTTCTGGGCTGGGCCCAGTGGCCGGTGACGGTTATCTCCTCCAACTTCATTTCCCTGCTGCTGATCATGACTCTGTCGCTCACCATCCACCTGATCGTGCGCTACCGGGAATTCCAGCACGACGAGCCCGAAGCCAGCCCCAAAGACACCCTGCGCAACACCGTAATGGCGATGATCAAGCCCTGCTTCTACATGGCCATCACTACCATTGTCGCCTTCGGCTCGCTCACCTTCAGCGGCATTCGCCCGGTCATCGATTTCGGCTGGATGATGACCCTGGGCCTGACCGTGGCTTTTCTCATCACCTTTATTGTTTTCCCGGCCCTGCTCACCCTGTTGCCACCACCACTGGACAGCCGGGTTTCCTCTGACAGGGTTCCCTTCACCGATGCCTTTGCGCGGTTCACCGAACACTTCGGCA
>Ga0209379_10001525_pt1 | contig 15133 bp, 10 predicted proteins | sample tdDd001_FD_187124 | JGI IMG/M metagenome (GOLD analysis project Ga0209379, IMG submission 187124) | Marine sediment microbial communities from the Atlantic coast under amendment with organic carbon and nitrate - tdDd00.1 (SPAdes)... | ecosystem: Environmental > Aquatic > Marine > Coastal >...
TGTTGGACTCTGTATTCTGATCTAAATCAGAACTTGTATTAAAGACATTCGGGCCAAGTTTGATATCCAGTAAACCACCTTGTCCCTTGGCGTGAATCGGTGGCAGGCCCTTAATTTGGGTGCGTTTACCGCTGGCGAGATCAAGCTCTAACAGTTGACCACCTCGCTCGGTGACCAAGAGTGTATTTGGGTCTAATAAGGCCATGCTCCAGGGGACCCCTAGACCTTCAGCAACCATTTGAACTTGGTATTTGGGACAGGTGTTCGCATGGCTTTCACTGACGATTAGCGTAGCCAAAAAGATCAAAACTAACGGTAGACTTTTCATTGTTCAGCCTCGGATAACGGTTGAGTTAGGTTGAATCTTGCTGCCTAGTGCCTGTGGCAAGTTAAAGATTTAGGCTAAACACCATTTAGCACTGTGATAAATAAACATTGATATCTATAACGCAGGTTTGAGCGAAAAACAAATTTGCTGCGGGAATGAAGGGTTGAATGCAAGTTGGGTTTTCATTCCATAGATGGATCCCGGAAAAAGTTGGGTCGATAAATGCTCCATGCAATATCGACATTTCCACCTTCCGTGGCGGTCAGAAGACGACACTGAATTACCTAAATGCTGATAAGTGCTTTTTTACCTGTTGTGCGCAATAGCAAGTTTGGTGAGTGGGGTTTTAGTATAGAGAAGGGGTGTTGTTAACCGAGTCTCAATACTTATTATTTGTGCCATTTCTGGATGCCAATAGTCTGAGTATATAGTCAACGCTTATTTTTTGCTGGATGTGCTTATTACAAGTAGTCCCGCAAAGAGAACGATTGTGCCTATCACTATGATTGTATTCATTGTTTGTTCCTATTAAGTAGATGTTGATATATGAAGTAAGCCCCTATGGAGACAATGATGAAGGGGGTAACAGTTATCGCAACGTTGAACATAAATTTTGTCACCGGAATGATGATAATGGTTGCCACAACTAGGACGACTAAGGTAACCAAGGCGATGAAAGTGATCTGGTTCATGCTAATTCCTGAATGCTGGGTTGATCCATTATTTATCAATTGTTGTACGAGTAAACAAAACAGCTTCTTACGTTCGATATTCGATTAATAACAGTATCGCAGCCTTATCTTATTCTTCCCTTAATTGAATTTTAAAGCGAAGAAAAGGGGCTAAGACGATACTTCGTTGGTGAAGCAGAGATGACGCTGCGCTATAAAAGCTAAGACGGCACTTCGTTTTGAAAACATTAATGTCGCTGCGCTGTTTAGATGATGCGCTAGAAGATCTAAGAAGATACTCCGTTGTAGAGCTGCGCCGGTATGACTACATTTGTCATTCTGAACTTATTTCAGAATCTAGTTTTATCGTTAGCCAAGAGCTGGATACCGGAACAAGTCCGGCATGACGGCAGTAGAAATGGATTCAGGCCTTCGCCGGAATGACGATTGTAGGACTGAATGGCTAGCAAAGATATGACTCCATATCTCGAGAGTAACGTTGCCGTTCATCAATATGTAGGACCGGCTTCAGCCGGGAATGGTTCTTTTTTGCAAAAGCTTCGCGGCTAAAGCACGCTCCTACAAAAAATCATTACTTTGTAAATCCTGTTTTGAGCATTGTAATAGGAATCATTATTGATAATCTTGCACCATTGCGAGCTAATGATGAAAAATGAAATGACAAAACTCTTGAAAACTCTCCACAACTGGCTGGGCTTTTTTATCAGCTTAATAATGCTGATTGTTCTAACGACCGGTATCTATTTAGGCGGTGCAGATCTGTTTAAACGGATGGATGATAAAGGACAGGTCTATTCGGCGCTGAGCCATGAAGATAAAGCCCTTATCTCGGCGAATGCTATGGCAAACTACCCGGATGCATCCGGGGTAAAGTTACCCACACAGATGCATCCCTTTGTTGATGTCTATTCTCGTCAGCAATCTGTATTTCTAACCCCAGAGTCTGATGAAATTAGCACACAGGTAAAAAGCAAAGATTCTCTGCAAAGCTGGATGTTCTGGTTTCACCGGAACTTCCAGTTAAGCGACCCCGGTAAACATGCCAATGCTATCAGCGCAATTGTGGCGACGGTCATCATCTTTATCGGACTTTATCTGTGGTGGTTGATAAGACGTGGTTTTAAATGGAAGCATACACTGCCTAAAAACGGTAAGAACAGTGCACTGATCAAGAGCCATATTCAGTTAGGACTGATTTTCTCTGTCCCCTTGTTGATTATGTCTATCAGTGGCGCCTATATCACTTATGGTGCATGGGGGGATTCGACGTTAGATGAGAATCGACAAAAGCCCACGCTGGCCCAAGCCGGTGACTGGGAGGCACAGATTTTAGCAGCCCAAAAAATATGGCCAAACTCTGAGCTGGTTTCGGTTTCTAAGCCACGTAAACCAGAAGAGGGGAGTTATATCTATGCATTGAGCTTTAATGGCGATAATGCCATAGGTTTGATGCAGACTGACACCATAAAAATTGACCTTCATACGGGCAAGTTAGATTCAGCGCAAACCTTTAGTGATAAGGGTCTAGCCTATCAAGCTAAATACAGTGCCCGTTTCTTACATGATGGGGCCAGAATGCCCACCTGGTATCTGCTCATGCTAATCATAAGCTCAGTCGTCGGGACGTTCATGGTGAGTTTTGTGATGGTGACCTTTGTGCGCAAGGAGATCTTGGGTCGAATGAATACCAGAGCCGCGCTTCGTTTGCAAAACTAGTCTACAAAACTAGCTGTGCAAAACTGATGCATAAACTGAAATGTATGAGAAAGGTCAGAATGACATTTACCTGTCATTCTGAATTTATTTCAGAATCCAGATTGTAGAATTCCGGCTTAAATTACCCAATGGTTGCATCGAGTGGGGTTCAGCTTATTTGATTTGCGGCTAACGCTTGTTCCAACAAAGGAGCCACATCTTCGAGGATATATAGCTTGGCGTTTACAGATAAGGGAACGAATGAAGCTATATCAAATGTAGGACTGGCTTTAGCCGGGAATGACTCTCCTTTGCAAGCCCCTTCGCGGCTGAAGCCGGCTCCTACAATATGTAGACTTAATGATAGGCAATGGATTCCGGCCTTCGCCGGAATGACGTATTGATAGCTTGGTAAGATATCGGGTTGGAAAATCAGAACCGACCAATCATTACCAATAGATTTTTGATAATGATTCAATGATTAGTCTATTTTTAGTTAGGGTGTTTTGGATTAAACTCTCCTTCATGCTCAAACTAAAGATGGCTCATTAGAGGAATAGAAACAGATGGATTCAACACTGACTCACCCAATCATTACCGATCTTAACAAACGCCACACAGTTAAAAAATACGATGCTTCTAAGCGTATACCACAAGCCGATCTCGATGTGATTTATGAAGCGATGCGGTTATCAGCCTCTTCAATTAACTCTCAACCATGGAAGTTTATTGTGATTGAGAGTGATGAAGCTAAGCAGCGCATGCACGAGACATTTGCCAATAAGTATCAGTTTAATCAGCCACACATTAATGCGGCCTCACATATCATTTTATTTGCTCATAACCCTGCTTATACACGTGATGACTATGCAAAAGTGGTCGATAAGGGCATTGAAGATGGCCGAACTAAACCAGAAAACAGAGAGCAGGCCTTTGGTGGCTTTGCTTTTGCCGAACTCAATACCAATGAATCTGGTAACAATGCGGCCTGGACCAAATCACAAACTTACCTGGCATTGGGTAATACCATGCATGTCTTGGCCCGATTAGGCATTGATTCAACCCCAATGGAAGGTATCGACAGTGAGCTGGTTGGTGATATTTTCGAAAAAGAATTGGATGGATTTGTATGTGAAGTGGCACTCGCGATTGGCTATCATCACTCGGAAGAGGACTACAATGCGAGTCTACCTAAGTCTCGTTTAGCGATGCAGGATGTTATTGAGGTCATCTAAGACAAAAGGAAAGGTGTGGGGCCGATTTATACCCGGTCCTAGGGTTAGGAATTCAGGCTAGAATTCCAGCCTTCGCCTAAATGAAGACAATCTTGTCATTCTGAATTTATTCTTTGTAAAGAACAGAATCTACGTCTTTTGTTTAGTCAGAGATGGATCCCGGAACAAGTCCGGGATGACAACATCCTGTCATTCTGAACTCGTTTCAGAATCTATATCTCGTGTTGAGTCTGAAATTAATTCCGGTCTTCGCCGGGCTGACGGAAATCTTGTCATTCATAATTAATTCTGTGTAAAGAACTAAATCTACGTCTCTTGTAAAGTCAATGATGGATGCAGGAATAGGTCCGGGATGACAACTCCTTGTCATTCTGAACTCGTTTCAGAATCTATCTATCGTGTGCGAGGCTTAAGCCTGTTCCTACATAAGATGGATTCCAGCCTTCGCTGGGTCGATAAATGTTCCATGCGTGATCGACATTTCCGCCATGGCCCATAGGGCCTGTAATATTCCTGATATCTCTCATGCATTTCCCACGTCTATGTGGGCCATATGGGAAATGTATGTAAAACGTCTGGAACGCATCATAGCTTGGCGGTCAGATGACGGCTTCGCGGCTTAAGCCTGCTCCTACAAAAAAAGCATTCCGAGCTTTCAACTCCGTCATTCTGAACTCGTTTCAGAATCCAGCTTTGCTTTTATAATTAGATAAATGGATTTCGGTTTTCGCCGGAATGACAACTAAAGGTTTATACGATTCTATTTAGATGGCAGCTGTAAAATGACGGCAAAAAAAATGGAACCCGGTTCAAACCTAGTTCCATTCTCATCTAATTTTACTGCAGCTATTGTAGCAAATTAACGAAGGATCATCTGCTCACGTTCAGGGCCTACAGAGACCATGCTGATTGGTACACCCATTAGCGCTTCGATACGTAGCACATAGTGCTGAGCGGCTGCTGGTAGGCTTTCAAAGGTTCTGCAACCTGTGATATCTTCGCTCCAACCTTGCATTTGCTCATAAACAGGAGATAGGGCGGCGGTTTGTGGCCAGATTGGGTTTTGAGTGTGCTCGCCTTCGTAAGATACGCAGATCTTCAGATCTGTCATGCCTGTTAAACAGTCAATTTTAGTCAGTGCTATTTCGGTAGCGGCTTGAAGCTCAACACCATTTCGGGTAGCGACAGCATCGAAGTAGCCCATATCACGGGGACGACCGGTAGTTGCGCCGTATTCATTCGATGTTTCACGGAAGTTATCTTGCTCTTCCATTGCCGTGACCAGTGTTCCTGTACCGACAGATGAGCTGAATGATTTTGCAACAGCGATAATACGTTCAGGGCGAAGTGCTGGTAAACCACTACCTATACCGGCATAGGCTGCGGTTACGTTTGAAGAGGTTGTCCATGGGTATTCACCGTAAACCAAGTCACGACCTGCGCCTAACTGAGCTTCAAACAGCAAGCTGGCATCATTGCTTTGCATTACCTTAAGCGGCTCTGTCACGTTGCAGATAAACTCACGCCAGGGGGCGGTAACTTCAAGTAACCATGCCGTCATCTCTTCGGCGCTCTGAGTGAAGTCACAGCTTGGGTATAGTGCTTTTAATTGTGGCATCTTCCAATCAAGCATGAATCGAATACGCTCAACAAGAACTTCAGGTTGCATTAACCAACCGACAAGAATGCCTTTTTTCATGACGCGATCGCCATAGGCTGGTGCGATACCTTGTCTTGTCGAACCGTAAGCGCCATCGCCTAATCGTTCCTCTTCGAGGGTATCTTCGAGTGCGTGTAGAGGCAGACACAGAGTGGCGCGATCTGAAATGTGTAGCTTAACGCTCACGCCAGCAGCTTTAACTTCTGCTATCTCTTCTGATAATGCTGCAGGGCTGATGACCATGCCAGGGCCCAGTACCGCAGTACAGTCCGGGTTGAATATGCCACTTGGAAGCTGGTGTAATTTGAAGGTACCAAAGTCATTAACTACGGTATGGCCTGCATTATTACCACCTTGAAAACGAATACTTGCAGATGCATCTGCAGCAAGATAGTCAACGATACGGCCTTTACCTTCATCGCCCCAATTAGCACCCACAACAACAATAGACGGCATAACTCACACTCCTGAATAATTAAGCGGCTATGCTAATTCAATAATTTTGATATGAGAAATTAATTATTATTATCGGTTCGATAAGAAATTCATATATCATAGTGGCGTAACGACTCAAAAATTTAGGAAAGGACATGTTGGATCTCAATTGGCTTAAAACGTTTGTCACCTTAGCGGAGCACCAACACTTCGGCAAAGCCGCAGCGGCGCTGCACATGACCCAACCTAACGTAAGCCTACATATTAAGCAGTTAGAAAGTACAACTCGGGTAAAGTTAATAGAGCGTAACCCATTTCACCTGACCGAAGCTGGCGTCAGGTTACTGCAGACGAGTCAAAAAACCTTGATGGAGCTGCAGGTGTGTCAGGCGGATCTCAATGCGATTAACGACCTTAGCCAAGGGACGCTTACCATCGCGGCCAGCGATATCATCTCCAGGTTACTCTTGATCTCACCCTTTCAGTTGTTTAAAGCCGAATTCCCGGGGATCGATTTTTCGTTGTTCAATACCACCTCATCGCAAGCATCAGAATTGGTCAAGAATGCACAAGCGGATTTGGGCTTTGTGATCGCCCAAAAAGAGAGTCAGCCACTTCATTTCACTCAGTTACAGCAGATACGCTGGTGTGCGTTAGGTGATAATCTGGCGCTTTGGCAGCGGGCAAAACTTGACCCTGAGCTGGTATTGGAGAGTGAGCCCACCTTGATCCTATTAGGTCACGATACCCGTACCCGAGATCTACTCGATTTAGCATTGCCATCTCTGAATCTACCCAAATACAGAATTATGGAAGTCGGCAGTGTCGACGCTCAAATTGATTGGGCAGAAGCGGGCTTTGGTGTGGCGATAGTGCCGGAGTTTTCGATTTACAGTAAACGCAATCTGAAAACTCATCTCAAAACAAAGGTAACACCGTTGCCTGAGTTTCCCACCACTAGCCTAGGTTACATTGTGCGCCAAAACCAAATACTCTCGAAAGCCATCAAGCAGTTATTGAAATGGGTCGATGAGGAGATCATTCGCTCGCAGAAGTAAGGGGGCAAGCTGAGTCGATGCTCACTCTATGATCTGGACATGCTGAGATGATACTGCGTTAGTGGTGCTGAGACGACGCTCATTGCATGATCTGGATAAGCTAAGGCGATACTAGTTTGGTGGGGCTAAGATGGCGCTACGCTGAAGAAGCTATGATGATATAAAGAGAAGGAGCCTTATGTGCGAGGGGAAAGCTTCCGTGTACAAAGAAGGGAATGAACAGAGCTATATCTATATGTAGGACCGGCTTTAAACCCGGATTGACACCTTACAATCCTCTCAGAAAACCTTTGCGGAAAAAACCTTCGTGGCTAAAGCCTGCTCCTACAAAACGTCATTCTGAATTCATTTCAGAATCCAGCTTGTGATTTTGTTTATAGGAAAATGGATTCCGGCCTTCGCCGGAATGACTAATAAAGTCCAGGATGACTATTGAAGCGTTGAAGGTTCGGGAAGTCGGTTTGGCTTCATCATTATTCCTGTTTAATTCGACTATTATTGGTCCAGATCATGCTGATTTCTGCAATAGGAGATATCCTGACTATACTAGTAGCACATAAATTAATTATTGCTAAAAAAGTAGTGTTATTGAGGTGTTAGACATGGAAGAACCACGGAACTCCCAACAAGAAAATAGTGAAAACATGATTGATATGGACGCCATGGGAGATTTTTATGATGACTTCAAGACGGCTCACGATACCTGCGACTCTGTTTTAATCGATTTAGAGCTGGATCCTACTAACGCCACTTTGCTTAACTCCCTGTTTCGATCTATTCATACCATTAAAGGCAACCTGATCTACGTGGGTTTGAAAGAGATCACCCCGCTGATCCAGAGTGTGGAAGACTTATTGGATGCCATCAGGAAGAATCGCATCGAGTACGACAGTCTGTTATGTGATGTGGTCCTACTGACGCTCGATAAGACTGAGAATATGGTTCAGTCGAAAATAGATAATAGACCATGTGTATTGTCTGATGATGAGATTGACCGTTTGTGTATTAATATCAGCTGCATTGCCGATGTAGCACCAGACGCTAGAATTGAATATATTAAAAACTGCCTATTTATTTTAGATCCCGATACTCACTTAAATGGTAGCCATTTAATCGAGGCTGCCCCAACTGCCGATAAAGCATCACCTGTTATGCCATCCATTGAGGTGAGTGAAGAAGCCAGTCGTGAGCCTTTAGTTAATACCGATTATCTGGTCGATAATGAAGTTGTTGCAGATAAGAGCATTAAAGATGTGCTTCACAACCATGGCATTGAACTCGATGAAGATATCAGTTTCTTCGAAAGCTTGAGTACCCCATTAGAAAACCGTTCCTTTTACTGGAAGGGCCGTACGGTACGTTTATTACTACTTGCGCTTGCGATGAACGAGAAGTCAGAGGGAAAGGTTGACCCAACTCAGCTCGCTGTTGCCGTACTCATTCACGATATCGGTATGTCCTTCTTACCGCGGTCTCTGCTTACCAAGAAAGGGGCCTTTACAGAAGAGGAGCGACAAGCATTACATCGTCACCCCAACTCTGGTTGTCAGTTGCTCATCGAGTCAGATAGGTGGACACTGGCCTCTGAAATGGTTTTGCAGCATCATGAACAGGTAGATGGTTCGGGTTATCCTAACCATCTGAAAGGAGGTGATATTTGTCACGGTGCAAAAATATTAGCCATTGCAGACACTTTCGATGCCAGATCCCATGAAAGAGCACATAGAACATTACTCAAGCGTCCGTTAGTACGAACCATGAATGAAATTAACAACTTTTCAGGCACCCAATTTGACCCATATTGGGTCGATATTTTTAACCAGGTTGTGGGGACACCTGATCACAGTTAAAGCAAAACCATATCGATACAACTGAGTTGCTATCCCTTTGTTTTGAGCTAATATATTAGCTGTACTTCGATAAGCTTGCCTCGCTTGCACCTTGTCATGGGCGTCAAATGGCTTATAAGATTATTCAAGGAATGAATATGACTAATTCGGCTTTTTCAGGTAATGCTACTCATTTTTCGCGTTCGACTTCCGGTTCGGATAAGCCTGATACCTTTCATTTCACGCTTCCAGCAGATCAAAGACCTGGTTTCGTTCCCTTAAAAGAGGAGTTGCATCCAGCCTTCGGTTGGTTGACCAAAAACAGAGCTCGTTCGCGCAGGCGTGATGTGTTTGAGTCTATCGATACTATTGTGATCCATGCCACTGCGGGTTATGCGACCAAACATGCGGTAGATACCTGGAAAGAGAGAAAGGCGAGTGCTCACTGGATAATACCTGATGAGAATGAAGCCGAGCATGGTCACTTTATCTGGGCCATGGTGGCAGAAGCTAAAGCGGCCTATCATGTAGGTAATGTCGACTATGCATCGATACTGGGTGAGGGGCCCAATGTTAATGACCGCAGCTTAGGGGTTGAGTTGGTTAATACTCAAAATGTTCAATATTATCGCGATCCCTATTCCCAGTGGCAGGTAGATATGTTGGCTCGTATCGTCCTCTACGCCTGGGCCAAGTACCCCAATCTCAAACATATTATCTCCCACGCCAAACTGGACCCTAATCGTCGCTCAGATCCCGGCGAAAATTTCCCCTGGGAGGTATTTAAACACAAGGTGCTGACTCATTCCGTTTTGGATGTGCGGCATCCTCTGGTACTTGAAGCAAGCGCCTCTTCATTGACCCATGATACAGACAGTTTGGATCTCGCGGTAACGGATAGGGCCGGTCATTGTTGCGAGCCTTAGGCGTTCGTTTTATAGGAAGTATTAGCATCAGGCTCGGCATTGATTTCTCTGCTACTCGCAAAATACAAGAATAGACTCCGGCCTTCGCCGGAGTGACGAAAGGGGATAGGTTACTCTTTCTCTTGATTGTCATCCTGAACTTGTTTCAGGATCCAGTTTTGTCCGGTCATTTTTAATTCATTCTTTTTAATAGTTGAATCCAGTTTCTGGTTTTTTGCTCATTTATTAATGAACTTCGCCTTCGCCAAAAAGACACGTGTTGGGACGGATGGACTATCTTTAACATTAAGGTCATTTTTACTGTTGGAGTTTCCATGAAATGGTTGAACAAGCTTTTTGTTTTGTTCTTTGTGATGGCGTCCATGTTATCCATGTTTACAAGTCAGGCTTATGCCGGTGATGAGTGGTGGAAAAATATTACCGATCAGCTTAAGACGAAAGATGAGACCAAAGATGAGAGCAAGACAGGCTCTCTCACAACCACGGAGATGGGGGATGCGTTTAAACAGGCCTTAAAAATTGGATCTGAAAACGTGGTTGAGCAACTAGGTGGTGTGGATGGTTTCAATGCCGATGCCGCCATACGCATTCCTTTGCCTAAGGAGTTGGAAACGGTAAAAGCTATGTTAGGTAAAATTGGTATGTCTGCCATGGTCGATGATCTCGAGCTAAAACTAAACCGCGCCGCAGAAGCCGCTACCCCAAAGGCAAAAGCCCTGTTTGTTCAATCAATTTCCGAAATGTCATTCGATGATGTTATGACCATTTACCAAGGCCCCCAAGACTCCGCAACCCAATACTTTAAACAGAAAATGTCGCAATCACTCAGTAATGAGATGGAGCCGATAGTGCAAGATACTCTGGCAAGTGTTGGCGCGATTCAGGCCTATGACTCCGTAATGGGTAACTATCAGATGATGCCGTTTGTACCGGATGTGAAAGCGGACTTAACCCAACATGTTGTAAACAAAGGCATGGAGGGAATTTTCTACTATATTGCAAAAGAGGAAGCGGCGATCAGACAAGACCCTATGAAACAGACGACGGCATTATTGCAGAAAGTATTTGGCGGGAACTGACCGCAAGGCTAAGTAACAACACTATCGACTTTCCTGTTATCTGTCCCATAGGGCCTGTCATATTCCTCATATCCCACGTCCGAGTGGGTCCGATGGGAAATTTATGAAATGCCTCTGGAATGCTTAACCAGGGCGGTAAGATTGCATAAAAGTGGGAGCCACATGGGCGAGGGTAAGGTGGCCATTTACAATGAAGGGAATGAAAATGTAGGACCGGCTTTAGCCGGGAATGACTCCTTACAATCCCCTTAGAAAAACCTTCGCGGCTAAATCCGGCTCCTACCAAACATCATTCTGAGCTTTCGACTTCGTCATTTTTAAGTCGTTTAAGAATAGATTTCCAGTGTTTACTCAAAGCTGGATCTCAGAACAAGCTCGAGGTAACGACGTACGAGTCATACATTATCATCACTGCCTTAGCGCTTGATTATTGCGCTGTCAGTTACAGCTTTCATGACTCATGTAGAGCTATCTTGTAAACTGATTCCATATTACTCTCATTTACTGCTTAGCCTCGGCGTTATGCCATTGTCTCTTTTTTCAGGCTTAGTTTTTAGGATTCATCTTGTCTCGACTCATTCCTGCTGACACTGATACTGACTCATCAACATCTCTCTCGTCTGACCCTGCTACTGTTAAATCATCGTCGGAGTCAGTTTCGGTAACACTATACGGTTCTTTATCAGGCGCACAATCGGCTGGGCTGCCTTCTTCTGATTCAGCAGGAGCTGGGCTTGTAAGTAAAGCGCAAGCCGAAAAGCAGATCTCTTACAGTTGGTTTGGCCAATTTTTTAAGCAGGCTAAGGTCGCGGTCAGCTTCGACACAAGTGGGTTAACCCTGACATCATTGAATCAAAATCGATTCTTTACGAATGAACGCTTTACTAAGTGTGAAAATGCGAGTGGCGATCGTCTTCCAATAACGAGGACTACTGATAAAACCAAAGAAGATATCGATGAAGATAAAGAGACAAAGCTTTATTTTAACTGGCAGCAGCTGGATAAACCTTCGGTGTTTAATTGGAGTTTTTTGGGCTACCTATTGAGCTTTTCAGTAAATGGACTGATCTACAGTACCCCATTTTTGTCCTACACCTCAAAGTCACAATTCAGCAATGATATCCATGAGCACTGGGCGCTGGCCAATCAACAAGGATTATGTGAGTTAGTGGCCAGAGTTGAAACGGCCATTACGTGTGAGTATTTACGTCAATCACGCCTTAAGAAGATATCAGCCCGCGTTGCGCGTGAATACTCGCGCTGGTTTCCCTGGTCAAAGGATCCTTCTCTTAATCTCACCGTAGAGACCCAAACCGCCTTGTCTAAGTTGCAGCAGTTCAAAGGCTGGACAGAAACAGACGTTAACAATATTCGTGAGCAGTATGTTCAACAGCAGCTGCTTCGGCATAAGGCGTTTTTCGATAATGTAGAGTCTAACCCATTAACAGACAAACAGCGCCGAGCCTGTGTTATCGATGATGATAACAACCTCTTGTTGGCCGGTGCCGGTACGGGAAAAACCAGTGTTATGGTTGGCCGGGCTGGTTATATGATTGAAAGTGGTCAGGCTAATTCCAGTGAGATCTTGTTGCTCGCTTATGGCAAGGTTGCCGCCAAAGAGATGGAAGAGCGAATTATGCTCAAGCTGGCGCCGCGATTAGATGTCCATCAAAAAAGCCAAGGACAGCTAAGTGTTAACGAAATCAGGGTAAGCACTTTTCATAGTTTAGGCATGCGAATTATCGCCGAAGTTGAGGGAGCAACGCCTAAGTTGTCTCACTGGATTAATGACGAGAAAATCAAAGAGTGTTGGCTTAATGAGACGCTCGAGTCGTTACTTAAAGAGAAGCGTTATCGTAAGCGATTGCTGGCATTCTTCAGTGAGCATTTTCAGGTAGAGAGGAGCCCCTTTGATTTCGAAAGTGAAAAAGCCTGTACAGACTATTTCACTGCTAACGCTATTCGAAGCTTCAAGGGCGATAAGGTTAAGAGTTTCGGTGAGTTGCAGATAGCCAACTGGCTGTATAAGCAAGGCATTGAGTATCGCTATCAGGACCATGACCAATACAAGATGCTAGATAAAAAGGGATGTCAAAGCAAAAGTAGCTTCTATCTGCCTCAAGATGATCTTTATATCGATTACTTCGATATCGATGAAACAGGTTCCGCGCCTACGTTTGTCGATAATGACTCATACCTGGCTTCGATAGACCGAATGCGTGAACTTCATCGTCAAAACAACACTCACTATATCGACCTGTATCACCATCAGCACAATCAAGGGGTGTTACTCAAGCAACTTTCCAAGGCCCTAGTAAAATGTCGGGTTAAACGTGCGCCTATCGATGATGAAACACTATTATCCCTGCTGCGTCACTCAGGCGATTTCACTAAACTGGTAAAGTTATTCAATCAGGTGCTCACGCTGTATCGAGGGGCATGTCTGGATGATAAGTCTTTAGCTGAACTGATATCTTGTTCGGCAGAGCAACAACAAACGCAAGCGGCATTTACACTATTAAAGCCCATGCTGAAATCCTATCGCAACCATTTAAATAGCAGTGGTGAGATCGATTTTGAAGAGATGATAGCCAGAGCGATTAAGTATATAGAACAGGGTAGATTCGTCTCTCCATGGCGATTTATCATGATCGATGAATTTCAGGATATCTCAGAGCCCAGGGCTCGCTTGATTAGAGCGCTACGAGATTCAACTCATCGAGTTTCAAAAGAGAAGCCTGTAGAAGATACAAAATCGGATGCTGGTTTTAAAGACAAGGGCCCAACTCCAAAATCCACTCGTTCACCATCACTTTTCTGTGTTGGTGATGACTGGCAAGCTATCTACCGTTTCAGTGGTGCCGACGTAAGGTTAACTACTGACTTTGAACGCTATTTTGGTCCCGTCACAGAGAGTCAGTTAGATCTTACTTTTCGTTTTAACTCGCGGATCGGTGATATCGCGACCCGGTTTATCACGAAAAACCCAATGCAGATTAAGAAAACAATCCACTCGGTCACCAAAGGCGGCAGATCTGCGGTGTCTATTGTTAAAGCAAAGGCTGTAAACAAGCAATCCACTGAAATGAGTGAGCAAGGCCAATTAAAACCGTGCACGCTCACCGAGACCTTAAATGCGATTGCTGAGTTAGTGGGAAAGCGGAAAAGTAAAGCAGGAGATAAACCCACAGTCTATCTGCTGGGAAGATACTGGTTTCTATTACCCGAGCAAGAGGAGTTAGCTTTACTCAATAAAGCCTGCCCAGCCATTAACATCGAGTGTCACTCTTTTCATGGGTCGAAGGGGAAGGAGGCGGACTATGTGATTATTATGGGTCTGACTACCGGCATTTATGGTTTCCCGTCCCAGAAGACAACGCCCCCGATGTTAGACGTTTTACTTCCTGAGGCTGAAGATTTCAATTTTGCCGAGGAGCGCCGTCTGCTTTATGTTGCATTGACCCGAGCTAAGCATAAGGTGTACCTGCTGGCAGATAAGAAAGATGTCAGCCCGTTTGTAGATGAGATAGCACAATTATGTAAAAGCCAGGTTTAGAGGTTAAATGTAGGAGCTGGCTTTAGCCACGGTTGATATCTCAATCAGACACACAATTTCTGCCACCGGTTTTTGCCCTGTATAGGGCTTCATCTGCACGATTCATAATACTTGTTACATCATCTTGTTTTCCAAATTCCACGACACCAATACTGATAGTAAATGGAATGACTTTATCATCTGCCCCTGCAAATACTTGTTCACTAATGTGCTCACATAAACGCGTGGCGGTCAGTTTAGCGGCATATATCTCTGTTCCTGGCAAGATGACGGCAAACTCATCACCTCCGAAACGTGCAATTTTATCATTCTCTCTAAGCAGTGCTGTGGCGGCATCTGCAAAGCACTTTATAATTTGATCGCCAACCATGTGCCCGTAAGTATCATTGATCTGTTTGAAATCGTCCAAGTCGATCATCAACAGAGAAAACTTAAACCCATATCGTTTGAAGCGCTTAGACATGCTTATCAGTTTATGGTCGAGATAGTTTCGATTTCTCAGCCCTGTCAGGTAATCGGTATTTAGCTTAAACTTCAATTCATCAAGCAGCTGGGTTCGTTTCGATACATCCCTTATGATAGCGGTAAACTCTGTTTCCCCCTCGACAAATATCTTAGAGATGCTTATTTCTGCGGCAAA
>Ga0209379_10001527_pt1 | contig 15124 bp, 15 predicted proteins | sample tdDd001_FD_187124 | JGI IMG/M metagenome (GOLD analysis project Ga0209379, IMG submission 187124) | Marine sediment microbial communities from the Atlantic coast under amendment with organic carbon and nitrate - tdDd00.1 (SPAdes)... | ecosystem: Environmental > Aquatic > Marine > Coastal >...
TCTTCATCTTCGTCGTCATCGTCATCGTCGTCTTCTTCGTCTTCGATCAATACTACGTCAGCTTCAATTTCCAATTTAAATGAAATTTTATCTTTGGCATCAATCTCAGAATCATCAGCTGGAGTGATTTCAACATCATCATTATCCTGCTCAAACGATACATCATCTGACTCAAGAATTTTTTCATCTTCATCAAACTCAAATGATAAAGACCAGTCTTCAACATCGTTTTCAGTGCTGTTATACAGTGTTATAGTGGCTTCATAGCCGTCTGTCTCGACTTTTTTTACTGAATAGTAAACATCAATACCATCTTCTGTGTATATGGCTTCACTTCTTTTTTTATCATCTTTTGTTTCTTTATCATCTTTTTTAGTTGGCTCTTCGCCTTTTTTGTATCCTGCACCTTTTTTATAATCTACCCAGTATTCTAAATTCCAAGGGTAATTGTCTGTATTTGAAACATGGTCCTCTAAACTGATATAAATACTTCCACGGAACTTTACATAGTCGCCTTCTTCATAATCCTTGTTTAAATTCCACGCTGGTGCTGAATCTGCGAAACTAAACCCTGTCATACCTATTAGCAGTGTTAATATCACCATAATAGCTGTTGCTCTGCTCATTTTCGTAAACATTGTAATCCTCCTTATTTAGCCCTCAATGATGAGTTGTTCTTCGTTTTTCATTCACTATATAGTTCGAAGATACCATATTCTAAATTGGGGTAAAAATACTCAATTGATCAACTGTAATATACCTGTAATGTAAAACAAGTTAAATATTAGAGTACATAATAAAACCCAGATGGATAATCATCTGGATTCATTTAACCGAAATTATTATATTTGAGTCATGATATATGCTCTTTTTTTGTTTTTTCATCTGTTTCCATAGATCTATTCTTTGAGAATACATATCCATAATCTAATGCACCATCCACCGGACACGACGACACACATTCAAAACAATTGACACATTGTGGAGATCTTAATTTTTCAGACTTAGAAATTTTGATCTGCATAGGGCATGCTCTATCACATTTGCCACAGCCAATACACGTATTTTCATTTCTTTTCAAAGTAAAAGGTCGAACAAGGCTTAAAATACCATAACGTGCCCCTTCTGGGCAGATGTAGCGACAATATACGCGGTCATATTTCATAGAAAGAATCATGAAAAAACCAATGACCACAAGCACACCCATTGTAGGAATACGACCTGAAATTAGTGCCAGGAACGCACCTCGTGCTTCAAACTGCATAAGGTCCATAACAAACTCTGTTGCTAGTGCCATAGTAAGAACCGCTAATATGTATCGCATGTAAACAGCCACTTTATGGACTGACTCTGGCAATTGTCGTTGCTTAATGCCTAACTTTCGTCCCAACTTTGAGGCCATATCTTGTATGAATCCAAAAGAACAAGCCCATCCACAGTAAAAGATACCACCAAGGATTGTCGTTAATAATATTAATATTTTTAGTACCGGCAAATCCATAGCTATTGCCGTGATTGTTAGTCCTGCAAATAAAACTTGAGTCGCCAATCTGACTTTCTGAATCTTTTTCATATTTTTCTTCATTATTTTTTTCATAATCATTGGCCTCGACTTTTACTTAAAGCTTCTGCAGCGCCTTCAATTATACCAAGAGAAGTATATGTAGCACCGCTCACTGTATCAACATCTGCACTCTGCGCCTCTATTATACTCTGAGGGACCACTCGATTCGCACGATCGAACCATTTTCTATCATCCCTATGTTCCACGACTTCAACACGTGTCACATCACCAGCGTCAATTTCTACTTCAACAGTTATAGTTCCCTTAAAACCTCGTCCAGAACCTGTAAATACACCATTTGAATATTCACTTTGTGGTTCTTTCGTTATCGTATCTTGTTGTGTCGTTTCTGTTTCTTCATCTGCCAAAGCGGAAGCTGTCACTGTCCAACTATCATCCTTTATATCTTCACCCGTTCCTGTAAAAGCTGACATAAGACCCACACAAAGTGTTGCAATTCCAAGTGCTTTAAATAATCCATCAAGTGTCATATCTAAATTTTTTACATGTCTGTTTCTATCAATTTTATCTCCGAATATAAAATACAGAGCTCCTGTCAAAACAAACAGGCCTGAAAAAATCAATGTTATAACCATTTCGTATCACTCCTCTGATAGAAGTATAATCTGGAATTGTGAAAATTTGATGAAGAAGTATTAGAAAAGTATGTGATTTTCGAATACAGCATCACTGATTCGGATATAATTTTGGGGGTATGTTCATAATATCAAAGGACAAAGATAGGAGTGTGACGATTTATGGACAAAAAAAATACTGTTTGCCCAACCTGTAATAGTGTGATGACTTTCTTCGGTGAAGGCGGATACGGCCGTTGCACGAATGACAATTGTCGTTTTGAAGTGAAAACTGACGAATGTGATTCACCAGGCTGTGACGATTTTAACCTAGAGAACAAAGACATCGAGCACGATCCAGAACTATAAAAAGTACTCACTATAAAGTAAAGGCTGATCCATTTGGATCAGCCTCTTTTTTCTCTATTTAATCTAATCCTCGTACATAGCTATTACACGAACAGGCGCACCATCGGCATTTTCAAGCTTTAGAGGCAAACACGCCACATCAAAAGACTTTTCTGGCAATTGATCCAGATTGGTCAAATTCTCAATAATAATCATTTCACAGCTTAGGAGTATTTTGTGAACTGGGAACTCATCACCCTCCATTAGATCAATGGAAATAGCGTCTATTCCAACACCTCTAATCCGTTGTTCACACAACCAGTTGGCTGCTTTTTTTGTCAGTGCTGGGAATCCACTCAAATATTCAGGTTTTCCCCAGTACTTGCTCCAACCAGTTTTAAAGAAGACATACTTCACATCTTGAAGCCATGGTCCATACGGCAGAAGATCCTCAAAGCCAATTCGATCTTTAACATGCGTCACATCTATCATTAAAGCTTTTCCTAAAAAGTCAGATGGTTTATAAGCATCCAGTGTTTTTCCGTCTTTTAGCATATGGGCTGGTGCATCCATGTGCGTTCCAGTATGACTGTACATAGCAATGTGCTTTTCCGCAGCACCGTGTTCATCCACCGTCATAATATCTTTGATATCTGGTGGTGTCGTGCCAGGAAAAACAGATATTGATGTATTTATAGCATGAGTCAAATCAAGTACATGCATGTTATGGCCTCCTTTGAATTCTTGGTTTCTCTTTTTATTATTATATATCCAATAAATATAAAGAATCTGCATCTTTTGCGCATTTTACCTCTATTATCTCTTAAATTCATCAAAATCTATGGTATAATTCATAGAAATGTATAAGTATTAACACCCACCTGGTATTAATCCTGTCCTGTGAGACAGATATAAGAGGAGGAACTAAAATGAATAAAGGTTTTTTAGTGCTTGAAGACGGTCGCGTATTATCTGGTCACACAAATTTGGCATTCAATGCATTTGGTAAAGTTACTTTAAACGGATCAGATGTAATGGTTAATTCTAGTTCAACAAGTCATAATTTCACGCTGGATCAAGCCCCAGTTCTTGAAACTGATGCTCTCGTTGGTAAGATCGTAGTGGATCAACTACCGATCGAATATCACATGTATGATGTAAAATGTACTGTTTACTAAGTAAAAAAATAATTGATAATAAATGATCTTAATGAAGACGTTTCCCACTTGGAAACGTCTTTTCTTATATTTACCCAGATTACACAAACTTCTCATGAAACTTTAATCTTGTCCTTAGATGATCTTAAATCACCCGGAGTATTATAAAATCAGGAATTAAAAGTTGAGGAGGTTATCTTATGAGTATTAATCTAGAAAAAATTGATTTGTTAAAGGAACGTGCAAACGTCAGTTATAAGGAAGCTAAAGAAGCGCTTGAAAATTGTGATGGCGATCTGGTCGAAGCTCTAATCTGGCTTGAAGAAAACGAGAAAATCAAAACAAGTTCAACAAAATCAGATGACACATATAGAAGAAATTCAAGGCCAAGACGCCCAGAAAATGATTATGGTAAAAAAATTGAAGATGGTGTTAAAAATCTGCACACAATGCGGTTCAAAGTTTTCAAAGATAATGACACGCTATTAAATTTACCGGCTACTGTAGCAATCATTGTAGGATTATTCACTCTTCCAGTGTCTATTTTAGCACTGCTCGCAGCTGTGATATTCCGCTATCACATTGCCATTGTTAAACCTGATGGTGAATCGATCGTTGTCGATCAAGCTGTGAAAGATACCATGAAAGAAGAATTTGGCTCTTCCACTGACGAAACTGTTAAAGATGATGTGCAAAATGAGAACACACCCGAATAATACGCCCCCTGTCTAAATCAAAGTAACAGATGAAAGCCCTTTGACGGATGAGAATATAGATATTTTTTCATCAACATTCGTCTAGGGCTTTGTCTCTTCTCAAAAAAGAAATATAATGGAAGAAAGTGATATCAAATTTGTAGGGGGAATGGTTCCATGGAAGATAGAGTACTCATAGTTGAGGACGATTTGAAAATTGCAAGATTTGTTGAACTTGAACTTAAACACGAAGGTTTCACAGTTGATAAAGTACATGACGGTCGATCAGGACTTGAGATGGCCCTAGACAACGAGTACGGATTGATTATATTAGATATCATGCTTCCAGGCCTAAATGGCATGGAGGTTTGTCGTCGTATTCGCCAAAAATCAGAAGTTCCTATTATTATGCTAACCGCTAAAGATGACACAATGGATAAAGTCATGGGGCTCGACCTTGGCGCAGATGACTATATCACGAAACCTTTTGCCATTGAAGAATTGCTTGCACGTATTCGCCGTATTTTTAGACGACCACCTGCGTCATCTGCTTCAGCGCAAGAGCATACAATCTTTGAATGTGGTTCTATTAAGATTGATGCGTCTCAACATGCTGTTTTCTATAAAAGCGAATCCATTGAACTTACAAAGAAGGAATACGACCTGCTTCAATACCTCGTTCGAAATAAAGGGATCGCACTTTCACGTGATCAAATTCTGGACGAAGTTTGGGGTTATGACTATTATGGTGATACCAATGTCGTTGATGTATATATTCGGTACTTGCGTACCAAAATTGACAATGCGTTTGATATAAAGCTTATTCATACCATTCGCGGTGTTGGTTACCTTGTAAAAGAGGATTGCGATGGATAAAGACAAGCACGACAAGAAATATTATAAGTTTGAACACAAGAGGTACAAAGGACCTTATAAGAAAAAATGTCAAAAGGCCAACGTTCGTTTTGACGAGTCTGTTAAATCCTTTGAAAAAAAGGCTCAAAGTGTTGCCGACAACATGGAAAGTCGTGTTAAGGAAGACCTTGCGCCGTTTTGGGAAGGGCTTTTATCTTGGCTTGAAAACATAAAAAGCTTTGATACTTTTTTATCTCTATTTCGATTTAATATCACATTTAAAATGACCATGGGCTTCGCTTTGTTTATGATCCAGCTCATTGTCATTGTGAATATTGTTATATTTGGCTCGCTAAAATACTCGCTGTATGAAGATGCAGTCAATGATCTGGAAGTTCGGGCTGATGCTATTATTGAGTTGGCCGATAATAATCCCAGTGGTCGAGCTGCGCAGTTTGATGGTATTCTTGGACTTTTAGGCTTAGATATTACGATTTATTCGCAGTACCTTGAACCTATGGCAAGTTCCCTTGATCCACTTCCTGCATGGGTTCCAGCAGAGGATCGTGAAGAATTCTCCCCATTTAAATATCATTTCCCAAGTCTTCTTTATAAACAAACTTGGTTCAAAATTGATGGAGAAGATTATATTCTACTTGCCTCATTTTCGATGATAGATGCTCAAGCTACACTTGATAGAATCACTATGATATCTTTATTTTTGAGTTTTATACTCATCACTTGGGCAATTCGGTCTTCGTCTCGAATATCGCAAAAGCACCTTGCTCCACTTCATGTGATGACGACCAATGTTCAGAATATTTCTATAAGCAGCTTGGATAAGAGACTGAATGTAAGAGGAACTAAGGATGAACTTAAGGACCTTGCTATGGTCTTTAATAAAATGATGGATAACATTCAACTGTCTTATGAAAGACAACGACAATTTGTATCTGATGCGTCACATGAACTTCGTACACCTATTGCCGTCATAAAGGGATATGCCAACATGCTTGATCGTTGGGGCAAGGAAGACCCTGAAATTTTGATGGAAAGTATTGATGCCATTCAAAGTGAAGCCGATAATATGCAGTCACTTGTTGAAAGTTTACTCTTTATTGCTAGAAATGATAAAGGCGCTTTGAAAATGGATATGGAACCATTTAACCTAAGTGATTTAATGCAAGAGATTGTTAAAGAAACCCACTTGATCGACAGCACACATGAGATTGTTCCTGAAATTGCGCCGTCTCTACCATTTTTCGGCTCAGCTGAAAAACTAAAACAAGCACTGCGTGTATTCATAGACAATGCCATTAAATACACACCCGATGAGGGACAGTTGAAGATCAAACTACAGGCTTCTGAACGTCATGCACTTCTTGCTATTGAAGACAACGGCATAGGAATTTCAAGCGAAGACCTACCCCATATATTCGACCGCTTCTATAGGGCTGACAAGTCAAGATCACGTCTGGCTGATAATCCACAAAAAACAGGTGGTACTGGACTTGGCCTCGCAATTGCAAAAATTATTGTCGAGCAACATAAGGGAAAAATACATGTGGATAGTGAAATCAATAAAGGTACAAAAGTAACAATTATACTACCACGCAGAAGAAAAGAAGCCGAACAAGATTCTCAAACACATACAGAAACACCTCCAACCGATTGATATAAGCGGTGGAGGTGTTTTATTTTTTAAACTATTTTTTAATCTTATACAAACGACTCACACGGTCACGATACGTCATATCAATATTAAGGTCAATACCAACCTCAAACTCGCTATTTTCAACAACTTGACGTACTGTTTCATAGGCGAGTTCTGGGAAATTATTTTCTTTACTCAAGTGACCTAGAAGGACTTGGTTCACACGACCAGCTCTCGCAGCTTGCACTACAAGATCACCTGCATACTCATTTGAAATATGGCCATCTGTCCCCAAAATTCGTCGCTTTAGGTAATATGGGTAATTTCCCATTTTCAGCATTTCCTCATCGTGATTTGCTTCAATCATTAGTAAATCACAATCTTTAATTTCATTTATAATGATATCATCTGCTACCCCTAGATCTGTTGCAACACAAACCTTTGCAGATTCTACATGGAATGTAAAACCAACAGGATCAGCAGCATCATGAGAAATTGAAAAGGGTTTAATCTCAATATCTCCAATATGAATATTTTCATTGCTCTTAAAAAATACAATATCATCTTCGTTCACTTCACCCACACGGTGCTTCATTGCGCCCCATGTCGCTTCATTGACATAAAGCTTCACTCCATAACGACGCATTAATACACCCACACCTTTAACGTGGTCAGAATGTTCATGACTGATCAGTATTCCTTGAATCTGTTCTGGATTTACATCTATATTTTCTAAAGCATTCCTAATATATTTACCACTCAGTCCTGCATCAACAAGCAAATGCGTTGTTGTACTCGACACATATTGGCAATTTCCACTGCTACCACTAGCCAGGGAACAGAAATTCATCGACATTTTTTACCTCTTTTCTCACCCATACCACTCTATTATATCTGGTGTTTGTACATGTGGCAATGAGATCAGTTCAAAGTGACATTTGTTTCATATATCAAGCGCTCACTCATATCGTTTAAGAATTCCAGATCTGGTGTCATTACATAAAAAACAATTGTCACGCTTTTTTCTGGAAATCTTCGAGTCCAAACTCGACTATGCATATCCACCTCAGGGAAATTTTCGCCACCATATTTCGGTGGATAGCCATACTGTAAATAACTCACCTGAAATTTCGAGGGGGCATGTATCGGTCCATTTGTCTTCACAACAGCATCGATTTGGATCCAATCATCATATCCTACAATGCTCCGGATACTTTCTCCTATCAAGACTTGTTCAAACTTCACATCCGTAAGCTTTGCACCTAGACCAGAAAGAACCAATCTTGTATAGTCGTATTTTGCAATGTTAAAAAGTAACTCACTGTCCGTTTTTCCATTCTCTAAAATTCCAAATCCATGAGGATTATTTGAGTCTTCAACGAGATATGCTCCATAAAAAGCACCAAAGTATGGTGACTCTTCATCATAAAATGATGAGTAACTTTTCCCAAATTTATATGCACCAAAATTATAAAGAATTGTTAGGTCAATCTCTCGGCCGAAGTACCTTGAAAAATCTTCACTGGCATTGAATGTCAACATCATAGGAAACCAATTTTGATTTTCTGAGACTCGCCCCACAGGAAAATCCAACTCAATATTTTTATCCTGAGTCAACGCACTTCTTTTATGGTACAAATTATTTAAACTCATAATTCCAACACTCGGCACAATTCGTGTTAAAGGCAGTATAAGTAGTAATAAAAGAATTATAGGGATCAGCCATTTTTTCATAGCACCCTCCTTTTCTATTCTTATACCCACTGAAATTTAAATTTTTATAAAAAAAGATCATGTTAAGACACTGTCTCACCATGATCTACCAATCCAATATTATTCGAACTGTGCTTCGATGTAGATAACTTCACCTTGTTCTGTTCTAAAACGCCAATATGGGCTAGGTTCACCTTCTTGAAAATTGATGGTTAAAATATTGGAAACAAGACGATACCCAAGATCTATAGATTCGATTCGAATAGGTCTTTCAATAGAATCATCGTTCGAATCAATGGCAGGAAGCAGTCTGAACAAAGCTTTTGCCGGTGATTCAATACGCTTATTTGTTTCTTGTACTTCTATAGCGCCAAACCATTTTCTTTTGAACTCAACGACATCATTTCCCTTTACAAGGACATCCATATAAGCATTTTCAACAAAATAGCCGTCTTCATTCTGTCTGAATTCAACAAGGACTTCACCATTATCTTGTAATCGACTATTCCACTTCACAACTGAGGTGCTATCTAAACCTCGATCTGCGATAAACTTTTCTGCAACAACTGTCGCATTATCTAAATCCGTTTCAACAAATCCACCCATTGGATTTATAAGTTTAAAAGTTACCTCTTGATTCCCATGAATGGTTACTTCAGCTTCTTTGGATAAGTAACGTCCATCAATCTCACTATAAGTCTCTCCAAGTAGAAGACCCACAATTGTCAATTCTTCATAACTTTCGTAAGCGAGGCGAATATCCGGTAGAATACTGTTCCTAACTGGAATTTCAGCGTCCAGATAAATTTCCTCTGATTCCAACAACTCACGCACATCTAATAGTTGTTTTTGCGCTAAGGCAGCATCGTTGTTCCCACCAATACGGTCACCGTAAAGTGCATAAAAGAGGATACTATTTGTAAGTATCAGTGCCATTATCAATATTGTCTTCGTTCGGCTCCAATCCATATGCTCTCCTCTAGTACGTTTGAACTCTTAGTAATCTTCCATCATATAATCTGAAGCAATAGCTCGTATTTCCAATATTGAGCTTCCAAACAGGATGTAAATACTCCTTGTTTGACTCTAGGAAATAGGCAAGCTCCACATGAGAGATTTCTCCAAGGATTCTTGTCCAAATCTCTGTATTTGTAAGCTCAAGTCCTTCTGGTAAAAGAGCTTCATAATCTTTTTGAATAACTGTGCTATTTCGTTCAAGTACTTCATTAATTGTCAGTGCACGAGGCCACACATCCAGTGTGAAACTGTCCTTAAATCGATGTACTTTTCTATTAAAATTGGTGACCTGATCACCTAAAATTTCAACTCGAATACTATGCCCACTATTTGTGCTTTCTGTTATGATTGGAAGGTCTTTAATTCTATAATCGAATTCCATAACATAGGAAACATTGTCTTCTTCATCAATGGATTTACTATAATCAGCAAGATACAAACTTGATGGCGCACCACCATACTGATCAATATAATTAAGTGAAAGTCGAATTGCTTCTTTTAAGTCAACAGACTCTATTTTGTTCCCTGGCTCAAGTCGCTGTGTGTATTGAATAGACCCGTCTGCACCCAGTCGTAATGCTTTATTCGCGTATCCATATAAATAAATAACAGACCCATCCACATCTCGCATTTTTTTTACAAAGTTAAACTGTTTTCCAAATGCTTTGTTTGCATATGATTTCAGTGCACTGTCATCGGATGCAAATACATCAACTTCAGGTGTCACATTTACAAAATCAACACGCATACTTGTAATTGGGAATACACTATTATTTTGGTGATTCGATACATTTTGTAATGCTTCGCCCAGCCCAAAAAGATCTTCAACACGGCGATACTCAATCGTGCTATTATTTTCAATTTTAGTGATCATATTCTCGATTTCGCTCGACCATTTACTACCAGTCATTTTGTAGTACACGTTATTACGTTCATTCCCAAAATAAATAGCCTCTGGCGAATGCGTCGACACTAAGAGTGTATTAAACACAATATCATTTTCCAGCGGCATCTCTTCAAGCTCTAACATGGACTGTACATCACTCATTGTCATATAAAATGGCAACCTAAAGCGAACAGCACGGCTTTTAACCAGCTCTACCCAACGTGATTCGTCAATTAACTCAATGCCAGAAACGCTTTTGGAATTCTGAAGGGAAACCATCAGCTCGGTTTGCATTTCCTTCCACAGATCGGAATTTTCCTCAGAATAGTTCTGGGTATAAATTCCGCCCCCAAAACTAACGATATAGCTTTGAGGGCTGAAGAATTGCTTGATATCAAATGTTTTACTCACAGTCAGAGCTTGTACAGCGCTAACCTGCTTATCCGTTGAGAGGCTCAGCATCAGTTGTCCAGTCAGAACAATACAGAGAATAAATAGCGTCACTAAAGTCGCTGATTTAAACATCTCCCTGTTCATAAGACCTCCTGAGTCTACTCGTCAGTACCGTCATCAACTTTTTTATCTTCTAGTTGATCAATACTTCCCGTTTCATCATCTTTATTTTTCTCTGGTTCAACTTCTTTCAATTCTTTATCTTCCAGTTCATCTGTTTCAATATTCTTCAGTTCATTATCTTCCAATTCTTCTGATTCGGTATTCTTCAGTTCATTGTCTTCCAATTCTTCTGATTCGGTATTCTTCAGTTCATTGTCTTCCAATTCTTCTGATTCAGTGTTCTTCAGTTCATTTTCTTCTAATTCTTCTGATTCGGTATTCTTCGGTTCATTTTCTTCTAATTCTTCAGACTCTTCGAGTTTAATATCAACAGTGGTATTAATCAACTCACCAATAGTATCAGGCATAGCATCCTTAATATCTTCCTCTGTTAACTCTTCCTTCTTTGACACTTCAAATTCAATGACTTCAATAATTTCTCGTGTGTCTTCATCTGAAAAAACAAACTTATAAAATCCAGGTGAAATATTTTCAACTGTATTTTCATAATATGGCAAGACACCATTTGCAGTTACAGCTTCTGGCCCAAAAAGCGGAATTTCAAAGATGGCTTCATAAGCGACTCGTGCCTCTTTAAACGCCTGACACTTGCTCTGTGTTTCTTCAACTGCTATAAGATATGATTCAATCGAATCTAATTCTTCTTCTGTATACTCATGATCTTGAGTATGTCCTTCAGGGAACATCTCTAGATACTCGTCATAGAGATCTGAAAGGTCTTCCAGGTGTTTTTCAAAACTTCGAAGCGCTTTATTGTAGGCTTTAATCACAGCCTGTCTTTCTTTTGACGATGGTCGATTTTTCTGTAAAAATGCCTCAGATCCGTCAATGATATTTGCTGGATCAAGCGCATCTTCATCCACAACAATAAGTTCTTCGAATCGAGTCGTCGTTTCGGAATCTGCCCACGTTAAATCGATGGCAGCATCTCGCGCTACGATACCACTGCCACTGATGACCTTAAAAGGAACATCCTCGGCCTTCAGAATCACTTCAGACTCACACGCTTCATCCAAATATGGATCTCGCGCAGAAGGCATAATCTTGTAAAGACTCACATCAATAGGCAAATCCCCTTCTGAACGAATGGAAATTGCTAAATGATCCTTAATAAAGACCTGCTTTTCCGAACCAATTTGAGGCTCATTGAGAATAATGTCACCCTTCTCTACAGGATTTAATTGTATGCCGGCGAATACGGCCGCTGATAGAACCAATGATAACAGCACTATCAAAATGAGGGACATGCCCGTTTTATACATACCAACCCAACCTTACATAATAGATTTAATCAATATCATTATATACAAGGAATATTACAGCTATGTTACACCAATTTTAAGACAGGATTACACATTTCGACTTATTTCGACATTCATCACCACGTTCTCAATCTAATTTAATTCCATTTCTAGAGGCAAACGTATGATAATAGACGATCCTACGCCGACTTTCGAATCAATTATAATCTCACCTTGATGTAAATCGATAATTTCTTTTGCAATCGATAGTCCAAGACCTGTTCCACCTAAATTTCTTGAACGGGCTTTATCCACACGATAGAATCGATCAAATATTCGAACCAAGTGCTTCTTGCTTATGCCGATACCTGTATCATCTACTTTTATCTGTACATAATCACCAGTCTGCGTAATAAAAGCCTTAATTCGACCATTTTCCGGTGTATACTTTATAGCATTTGAAAGCACATTGAGTACAACCTGCTCCATACGGTCGTAATCAAAATAACCAACAATCTCATCAACATCTGCAATCATTTTAATTTCTTGCATCTTCGACTTTGCCGTCACTTCCACCTTCATAATGGCTTTCCTCATTAATGCCACATAATCATGATACTCAAAATCAAGATCAACCTTTCGGGCATCAAAGTTTGACAATTGAAGCAAATCACGAACAAGTCGAGTCATTCTATCAGCCTCAGAATTCACGACTGAAAGGAAGCGCTCTGTCATTTCCTTATCATCAAGCATGCCATCAAGAATTGTCTCCGTATAGCTCTTAATACTTGTAAGAGGTGTTTTCAACTCATGTGAAACATTGGCAACGAATTCTCTACGCATATCCTCAAGACGTTGTGTCTCGGTTATATCTTGAATTAGAAATACAAAACCATTTTTTTCATCATTGTCATTAATATAAGGTGCAAAACTAATCTTGATAAAATTATTATCAAGTTTCTCAGTAACTGAACCCACCCAATCGGGATTATTAAATCTCAAATTTTCAATTGTAAGGCCACGATCAATTCTCGCAGCAATGTCATCAAAATTCTTCTCGTGTTCTTCGATTTTCAGGAAGTTGCGTGCCTTCGGATTGATATGGATAATTTCACCCACACCATCCACAGCAATAAGGCCGTCATCCATATGGTTGATGATAGTTTCTAGCTTGCTTTTCTCTCTAGAAATCTCACGCATACTTGTATTAAGGCGTCCTGTCAGATAATTGAATGTATCCGCCAATTGACCGATTTCATCATCTGATCGTACCTGCACAACTTGATTAAAATCACCTTGAGCAAGCTTAGCAACACGCATGGTAACATCATTAATAGGGTCGGTGATCGTCCTGGCAATGAAAAAGCCTAGAAGAATCGTGAAACCTGAAGACAATACAATAGCCTGAATGATTATGATAATTGATTTGTTCAAAGTGTCGAAAATTTCTCTAAGATCAGAACGCAAATAAAGCGCACCGGTCACTTTTCCACTGTGCATAATCGGGAATATCATATCCTTCGTTCTAAAGACTGTCGTTCCACTTTGAATATTCTCGATAGATTCTGCACTTCGACCATTAAGACCTGAAAGTAGAAGTTCTAACTTAAGCACTTCGTCCGCAGCAATCCCTGAGTTTTCAGTTGTAGTCGCGACAATCCCATTGTTTCTTCTATTAATAACATAGACCTCTTTGCTGATGCCTACATCTTGAATACCACTGATAAGTTCCTGAATATACTCCTGATTTGACTGTAGGTCATCATACCTTTCGAGTTGTGGCAGAACAAGCTCTGATATTTCTTTAAGCTCCTTCGTCACATTGTCAAAATGATACTCCTGAATGGATTGTATGATAAACACACCTGCCATAATCATTGCAATAAACACGAGCATGAAGTAGATGATAATAAACTTCCATCTAATGCTCTTAAACATAAGTGTTTATGACCTCCTGAAATAGTAACCCACACCACGTTTGGTAAGGATGTATTTTGGACTGCTTGAATCATCTTCGATCTTTTCTCGAAGTCTACGAACAGTAACATCCACTGTACGAATATCACCAAAGTACTCGTAACCCCAAACATCTTTTAAAAGCTGCTCGCGTGAGAATATTTGATTCTCTTGTGTCGCCAAGTACTTAAGAAGTTCAAATTCGCGAAGCGTAAGTTCAATCACGGTATCTTCTTTGCTCACTTCATAACGGTCAAGGTCAATACTTAAGTTTCCAGACTCAATCACACTGACTTCACCAGATTCCACTGTTCCGTCAAGATCAATTCTTCTTAAATTCGCCTTCACACGTGCAATAAGTTCGCGCATACCAAAAGGCTTTGTAATATAATCATCTGCTCCAAGCTCAAGACCAAGAACTTTATCCACTTCTTCTTCTTTCGCCGTTAACATTATGATTGGTGTAGAGTGTTTTTCTCTAATTTTCCGACAGACTTGAAAACCATCAAGTTTTGGAAGCATAACGTCAAGAAGCATCAGATCCGGCAACATGCTATCATGCATTTTAATGGCTTCTTCTCCATCATTGGCAACCACAACTGTGAAGCCTTCCTTTACTAAGTTAAATTTAATAATGTCAGCAATCGGCTTCTCATCATCAACTACAAGAATTTTCTTATCCATAATATCACCTCGTATAATTTCTAAGCACATTATATCACACAACATCTTTACACTATTCTTACAATTTTATGCAAGGCTGTAGATCCTTATAAAAAACCGCTATGCATCCACATAGCGGTTTCATTCCATTTTCAATCAATCTCGGTCTAGTACGAGATATACCCAGTTGGGTTCACAGGCACACCATTCTTTTGAATTTCAAA
>Ga0209379_10001529_pt1 | contig 15098 bp, 13 predicted proteins | sample tdDd001_FD_187124 | JGI IMG/M metagenome (GOLD analysis project Ga0209379, IMG submission 187124) | Marine sediment microbial communities from the Atlantic coast under amendment with organic carbon and nitrate - tdDd00.1 (SPAdes)... | ecosystem: Environmental > Aquatic > Marine > Coastal >...
AGACGCGACGCTTGCCTATTTCAAGGGGCGCTTCATTATAATATAATAGTTACAGATACTTACACCACACCCCTGCGTTTCACTCCATATGCTCAGTGGCTTTGCGGGATTTATGACAAGCAGCCAATGGGACAGGCTGTATTCTGTTTCTTTTGCAATGGCTGATCCGTATGTCTCTATCTGGTGGTGTTCTGGTGCCCCGTGTCTTCATTGTAGAGCGCTGCCCAGAGACAGGTTCAGCGTGTCGCAATGCATCCTGCCAACCAATTCAAGCCCCTCAACCATATGATCGGCGAGAGGCGCTTTGTCGGGTTTGAGACCTAGGAAGGCGGCGGGCGATGTTTTCCTGCGCGTCGCCTTTGACGAACGGAAAACGCCCATTGGCGTCGATTTGTAGGATTCCCCCGACGCTTGCAGGCAAAAATTCGACGGTCTCGCTGCGGCGCGTAGACGTGGGAAACGCCGGGCGGATACATACCGCCCGGCGTCGATTGTCGCGTGCTGAGACCTAGGACAGCATATCGGCCATCTTCATGCCGATCATCGCACAGGCCGGCATCGTGGGCACAGAGACGATCCTTGGCATGATCGTGCTGTCAGCGACCCGTAGATTGCGAATGCCGTTCACACGTAGCTGCGCATCAACCACAGCCTGATCATCGGCCCCCATCCGGCAGGCGCCTGCGGAATGGAAGTAGGTCGTGGCGCCATTTCGAACGAAATTGGCAAGCTCTTCGCCTTGTAGATCCTTTCCTGGCGCGACCTCTTTGACCACATGATCCTTCAATGCCGGTGCATGGGCGATTTCACGCGCAACGCCGATCGCACGTTCCAGATAGGTCACGTCATCGGGATGGCTCAGGAACTGCATATCCACCACCGGACGGTCGTCAGGATTATCCGAGGCCAAAGTTACCGTCCCACGGCTTTTTGGGGCCACCAAACCGCCACACAGTGCCCAGGTATTTCCTGGATTCTCGATCGCATATTCCTTGGCGACAACCTCGCTTGCATATGGAATTTCGATCTGAACAATGCTGACATCCGGCAGCTCAAGGGATGAATCAGTCTTTAGGTAGCCCGACATGTTCGCTGCGCTGTTACGATGTTCGACCGGGTCGGGCGATTCAAACAAACAGCCCCCATGCAGGATATGATCCTGCACATTCTGGCCGACTTCGGGTGCATGAAGAACCGTCTCGATATTGACCGCCTTTAGATCTTCTTCGTCGCCGATACCGCTCAACATCAGCAATTTCGGTGTGTTGAAACCACCCGCCGACAGGACGATCTCTCGATCTGCGCGGAAAACCACAGTTTCACCGTCCCGCACACATTCAACGCCGACGGCGACACCCCCCTCGACGATCACCCGGTTCACGGTCGTATTGACCAGAAGTGTGACGTTATCCCGTGCCAAGGCAGGGTATAGAAATGCGCGCGCCATAGAATTGCGCCGTCCATCCTTGATGATCTGATTCATCAAGCCAAAGCCGTTGCCTGTAATTTCCCGGTCCGTATTCAGGTCTTCGGTTACGGGCAATCCAACTTCGGCGACGGCCTCGAGGGTCGCGTCGACCAGCGGCAGTAGCCCTTGGGCGGGTTGCACCCATACCGGACCGTCGGTTCCGCGGAATTCCGGGTTGGGCGCACCCTGCCAGTTTTCCATACGCTTATAGATTTCACGACTGGCCTCATAATTCCAGGATGCATCGCCTGTGACATCGGCCCAGTGATCCATGTCGGCCTTGGTCGGGCGCGCCCAGATTGTCGCGTTGATGCTGGATCCGCCGCCAACAACACGTCCCGTGTGTTCGGGGATCGCACGATTGTTCACACCTGCGCTTGGGATAGCGACATCGCCCCAGTCGCGTTCTGTACCAAGGTTGGTAAACCAAATGCGCGGGTCACTGATTGATGGTGCCGTGTCCCAATCCCCTGCTTCGATCAGCAGGATATTGCCATCGGTCTTAGCCGCCAGCGTTCCAACTAATGCACATCCCGCACTACCGGAACCGACGACAATATAGTCATAGCTCTGTCCAAGGTTCGCAACGCGGTCCGCCTGCACCTGTCGGATATTGTCCAGCTCGTCGGCAAGCGCACGCAAGGGCGTGCCACCGATCACGCCCGTAGCCAGCGCCGTCGTTATAAATGCCCGCCGCGACATCTTGCCAGAGATCACCGAATGTTCGAGCCGCTCTAGCGCTTGGTCCATATATTTGTTCATGATTTCCTCCCTAAATGTCCCGCCGGGCATTTGCCCGACGGGGTTTTCTTGACGCATTCCAGGCGTCAGAATGGGTATTGCTGGCCGCTTTGTTCGATCGTGATCCACTTCAGTTCTGTGAATTCATCGACAACCGCGCGTCCGTCAAACCGTCCAAAACCACTGGATTTCGTGCCGCCATAGGGCGCTTGGGCCTCGTTTGCGACTGTCGAACCGTTGATATGAACAGATCCGGTATCAATGCGCTGTGCGACGTCGATGGCACGCGTCACATCGCGCCCAAATACCCCTGCCGACAGGCCGAATTCCGTATCGTTGGCAATACGCACTGCATCCTCGGTATCTTTGGCGCGAATGATCGAAACAATGGGGCCGAACGTTTCTTCGCCATAGATACGCATGTCAGGCGTTACCCCGTCCAACACCGTGGCAGGCATCATCGCGCCATCGCCTGGCCCGCCTGCAACGATCCGTGCCCCTTTGGACACAGCGTCATCCAGCAAGGCTTTCAATCGGTCCGCTGCATTCAAACTGATGACCGGTCCCAGCACACAGGCGGACTGAGCCGCCGGATCGCCCAGCGGAAGGGTTTTCGCGCGTTCCGCAAACTTTTGCACGTATTCATCCGCAATGGCGTCATCGACGATGATCCGCTCTGTCGTCATGCAAATCTGGCCTTGATACAAGAAAGCCCCGAAGACCCCAGCATTCACGGCGTCATCGACATTGGCGTCATCAAGCACGACCAAAGGCGACTTGTCCCCAAGTTCAAGAATACAGCGTTTCAGATGCTTGCCGGCCTTTTCACCGATAATACGACCAACCGCAGTTGATCCGGTAAAGTTGATACGCCGAACCGCTGGATGCGCGATGAGCGTTTCAACAGCTTCAGGCGCTGTGGACAGATCATGCGTAATGAAATTCAGCACACCCGCCGGAAAACCCGCTGCAGCGACAGCTTCGGCCATCAGTTCGTGGGTTCGGGGGCTGGTTTCCGATGCGCGGAATACAACCGTATTGCCGCAGACCAGCGGATAGGCAATCGCGCGCGCCGCCAGAACCACCGGCCCATTCCAAGGAACGATACTAAGGATAACCCCCACAGGCTGGCGGACTGTCATCGACAAGGTTCCGGGTTTGTCGGTCGGAATGGTTTCACCCTGAATTTGGGTGGCAAGACCGGCTGCTTCGCGAAACAGGTTCGACGCAAGCATGACGTTGAAACCGGCCCAGAGCTCGTTTGCTCCGACTTCAGCCTGCATGGCCGCGATAAAATCTCCGACGCGAGCGTCGATTTCATCGGCTGCTTTCAACAACAGGGCACGACGTTCGCCGGGTCCCGTCTTGGACCAGCTTTGAAAGGCACGATGCGCCGACTCGACCGCAGCAATGCTGTCTTTCACGCCAGCAGCCGCGCTGCGGGTCACGGTCTGGCCACTTGTTGGCGCGACTCTGTCAAACGTCGCCCCGCTTTCGGCAGAGACGCGTTCGTTATCAATCAAAAGTTGAGTTTCCATATTTTCCTCCCTTTGGAACCTGTTCTCGCTAGGCTTGCAGCAACCCGAACCCTTCCTCCATGTGGGGGAATAGGTGCTGATTCTTTTAATATTGTGCAATTATTTCCCCAATACGTAAATATTTTTGGGGGCGTAGAAGTTAATCTTCCAATTCCACCGGCAAATCTCGGGTGCTTGCGCCGTTGCCCAAACCCAAAGCTGCGTGCCAAACTTGGACGGCACGAAGCCGAGGCAAGAGCCGGGGCGTCGCAACGGATCCATTCGGCATTGCAAACTCCAGATCCCACTGTGTGTCTGATAGATCGCGCCAACATACGTTCAGGTGTACTTCTGAGTGCCGAAACAAATGTCGAATAGCCTGAGGCGGCAATGTTTCGGCCAAATCGAGATCGGAAAACTGATGTTCAAGATCTGGCGGGAGGTCCGTTGGCCTGCCGCGGAACAGCGATTCAAGCATCACGGCCTGACGACGAGCAGCGAAACTGACGTCAACCACCACCCAGGCGCGCGAACGGCCTTGGAATGCAGAAGGTTGGTATAGGTCAGTGTCGCTCAGCTCCAAAAGCTTCCTTGCAAAGAACGCTGTTCCGCGCCTTGCAAGCAAGAGATCATCGTGCGGCGCAGAGGCCGCATCAAAACGTGCACCTTTGCCCTGGCGTTGACGAAGCGCTGCACGCGCCGCGTCCGTTTCGCTGCTCATGTTCCGGTGACCTGTGTGCGCATGAAATGCAATTGTTCCATGATCGGCGCATCCGAGAAGCGGAAGAGATCGAACTGGCTGTCAGCCTGAAGCGACCAGGACACCCAGGACGGCACCACGAACAAATCGCCCTTTTCCAACTTCTTCGTCTCGCCCCCCAGGACGACCGCCCCCGACCCTTCAAAGACTTGGAACACGCTCGATCCGACTTCTTGCCGCGCTGCGGTTTCCACGCCTGGACGCAGGCGGTGGAATTCGCACCGGATCGTCGGCATGACGTCCCCGCCTGTTGTCGGGTTTACGTAGCGGATCGCAGCGTGCCCCTGTTGGAAGGTTGCAGGGTTGCCCTCGTCCTCCAGCAGCAGTTGCTGTGTCAGCGCCTGGTCGGTATGTTCCCAGCGATAGGCGCCGATCGGCGATGATACCGTGTTCTGCAATTGGGAAAGCGGGCGCAGCCCGGGATGACACCACAGCCGTTCACCCTGGCTGAAATTGGGGGTCGCGTTGTCGGTGACACGTTCCGCACCAAATTCAAAGAACCCGACATCCATCTGCTGGCTGAAAGGAATATCAAGCCCGTCAATCCAGGCCATCGGTTCGGTTGCCACGTTATGGTGGCCGTGGAAATTCCAGCCCGGCGTCAACAGCAAGTCGCCGCGCGACATCCGCACGGGATCACCATTGACCACAGTCCAGACGCCTTCGCCCTCGACGACAAAGCGGAAAGCATTCTGCGAGTGGCGGTGTTCCGGCGCGTTTTCGCCCGGGCACAAATACTGGATCGCGCACCAAAGCGTCGGGCTGACATAGGCGTTTCCGCCCAAACCGGGGTTTGCCAACCCGATGGCCCGGCGTTCGCCTCCGCGGCCCACCGGCACGAGTTCGCCTGATCGTTCCGCCAACGGCAGAAGATCTGCCCATTTCCACACATAGGGTACGGCCTTCGACTTAGGGTGAAGCGGCATCAAATCGCCCGTCTGCGTCCACAAGGGGTTCAGGTGATTATCCTCAAAACCTTTGTAAAGTGCGCGCAGTTCCTGCGTGTCTTCGGGTTGCATGGCGTTGTCCATGGGTCTTTCCTCCTGGATGCTCTTCAGATTGCGTCGGGCTGGTTGGGCGGCGCGGATTTCTGGAACGCGTCCAGCGCGTCCAACGAGGCATAAATCCGGGCGATGGTCGGCCAGCGATCTAGCGGGATGCCAAAGCGGCGGTTGTTCCAGACCTGTGCATACAGGCAACAATCGGCCATCGTTGGGGTATCGCCGTGGCAATAAATGCCAGTCTCATCCGAGCTGGCCAATTCGGTTTCCAGCGCATCGAACGTCAGGGCAACCCAATGGGTGAACCACTCTTTCTGCGCGTCTTCGTCCGCGCCGAACTGGTCGCGCAGGCGGAACAGGACACGCAGGTTGTTAAGCGGGTGTATTTCGCAGGCGATCATATAGGACAGCGATCGCACCCGGGCCCGCCCGTCCGCATCTGCGGGCAGTATGGCGGGGGTGGGGTGCTTGTCCTCAAGCCATTCCATGATCGACAGGGATTGGGTCAGAAACTTGCCGTCTTCGCGTTCCAGCGTTGGAACCAACCCTTGCGGGTTCTTGGACAGATACGCGGGTGTGCGCGTTTCCCCGTCGCGCAGTACATAGGCGACATAGTCATACTCCAGCCCCTTCAGGTTTAACGCAGCACGCAGACGCGTTGACGTGGAAGAGCGAAAGAAGTTGTGCAACTTCATGGGCATATCAAATCCTTCAATGGGACAAAAAGACAGGTACTCGGGTGGTATGCATCACGTCATGCGTGACCCCACCAAACAAATCCTGCGAGAACTTGCTGTGTTCATATGCGCCCATCACAATGAGCCTTGCGCCAACCTCATCTGCGGCATCTTCGATGATCCTGGCGATATTCCTGCCACTTCCAATCTTGTGCAGGTGACGGGCCGAAACACCGTGTCTTTCCAGGTGCTTCATGACACCATCATGCAGGGATGCCTCTGCCTGAGACCCAACCGTCAGCAGCGTTACTTCTCGCTTGCCCTCGATGGCATTCATTGCATCCCCCAGCGCGCGGGCAGCAGATCGTTTTCCATCCCACGCCACAAGAACCCGATCAGCAAGCACCGGGGCGTCGTAATCTTGCGGGACAACCAGCACCGGCCGACCACTATACAGCGCAATCCGATCCGGATTGACCGCATGGTGCTCTTCTCCGGCCAGGTCTGATTGGAAGCCAGTGATAATCAGGTCATAATGGCGCGCGAATTCACTTGGCAGCTTTGGACCAAGCTGTTCGGGAAGGATGAACTCTGACCGTTCGGCAAGCCCGGCTTCCGCAACGGCCCGTTCAAATTTTGCCCGAACCAAGGACACTTCTTGCTGTTCTGCTGTTCGAAGCTGATCACGCAACGCAGTCGGCAAACCACCACCAAGACGTTCGAAATATGGCCGCCCGTTGCGCATTGCCGCGGTCAGCCAAGCCTCATGGCGGTCTGCCAACTTGATCGCATGAGAGAGGCTGCTGGCGAAGGAAGCCTCGCCGCTATACGCCAGTAAAAGGTTTTTGAAACTCATTAGCCTCTCCACTTCTTGCTTAGGATTTTGGACCGATGGGCGTTTCGATGCTGCCCAGACCGTCAATCGACACGACGCAGATGTCGCCTTCGACCATCGCGCCGACACCTGCGGGCGTGCCGGTCATGATCAGATCGCCCGGCTCCAGTGCGATCGAATGTGACAGGATCGAAATGATTTCCGGCACGGACCAGATCAGCTCGGCCAAATCGGCGTTTTGCTTGGTCTCGCCGTTGACGGTCAGGGTGATGGCGCCCTTGTCGAGATGGCCAACCTTGGATACCGGATGCACCGGGCCGATGACTGCCGAACGGTCAAATGCCTTGCCCCAATCCCACGGACGCCCCTGTTCACGGGCCTTCAGTTGCAAATCGCGCCGGGTCAGATCGTTGCCAATGGCATAGCCCCACACGTGGTTCAGGCTGTCCTCTTCGGTGATGTTCGTGCCTGCGGTGCCGATGACGGCGACCAGCTCGGCCTCATAGTGGAAGTTCTCGGTCTCGGGGGGATAGGCGACAGTTTCACCATCCATGACCACTGCGTCAGCCGGTTTGGTAAAAAAGAAGGGCGGATCACGATCCGGATCCTTGCCCATTTCCCGCGCATGGGCGGCATAGTTGCGGCCCACACAAAAAATGCGTCGCACAGGGAGGCGGTCGTCACTGCCGTCGACAGCAACCGTTGCGGGGTCCTTGGGGGGGAAGACGTAAGTCAATTGAGAGTCCTTTCCTGTCCGTCTGTTGACGGCTTTAACGTTGTTCGATTTCCGGGTTCATCACCTCGGAGGAAACCCGTTCGCTTCGCCCGAGAAACCACAGTCCAGCCAATGCGATCAGTCCGGCCCCGTTGACCCAAAGCGTAAGGTCACCACCGATGCCCAGCGGTAGCAACAAGGCCACACCCGCCATCGCGATCAGAATTCTACGCCCCATACCAACCGGCCCATGCAGCCATCCGACAAAGGCGGCGGAAATCGCGTAGACACCGATGACAGCCGTCACGACCGCCAGAACGATCTCTACCGGGTCTCCGATCAAAAGCAGGGCCGGAGAGAAGACGAACAGGAACGGTATGATGTAGGCCGTCCAACCAAAGCGCATGGATTCCCACGCGGTTGCCATGGGCGATGCTTTGGCGATGGCTGCCGCAAAGAAGGCCCCGATCCCGATCGGCGGTGTGACCATCGACATCATTCCCAGATAGAAAATGAACAGATGTGCGGCGATTGGCTCTACCCCGGACTGCACAAGCGATGGCGCGATCAAGACGGCCAACAGCAGATAGACCCCCACGGTCGGCATCCCCATGCCCAGAACCAGACAGACCAGCGCAGAGATGAGAAGCAGCAGGAACACGTTCCCCTGCCCCAGATCGACCAGTGCAAAGGTTGCGGCAAAGCCCAGGCCGGTCACATTCAACACACCGATGATGAACCCTGCCGCCGCCGAAATCATGATGATCTCGGTGATGGATCGGCCCGCTTCGACGGCGGCGCTCCACAGGTCTTTGAAAACCATCCGTGTTTTGCCATATCCAACGGTCAACCCGATCAGCAGGGCAGCCGCCCCACCCCACAGAGCCGAGGTTTCAGCAGGTTGGTTGAACCAGAACAGCGCAACCACGATGGCGGCAAATGGCAGGATGAACACCCAGCCTTGCGACATGACGGTGCGGGTCGATGGGACATCATCCAATTCAAGCGGTTTGATGTTTTGTTTTGCGGCCTGCAAGTCGGCCTGCACGAATAGCGCGACATAATACAAAAGCGCCGGCACGATGGCGGCCACGACGATCTCGGAATAGGGTTTTTGCAGAATATCGGCCATCAGAAAGGCAACGGCCCCCATGACCGGCGGGGCGATCTGGCCGCCTGTAGATGCCACTGCCTCGACAGCACCGGCGGTTGTCCGGCGAAATCCCGACTGGATCATCAATCGAATGGTCACAACGCCGGTCGCCACGATGTTTGACACAACAACACCCGAGATCGACCCGAAAAGGCCCGAGGCCACAATCGAGATTTTTGCCGCACCACCGCGCTTGTGTCCCATTGTGGACATTGCGATGTCGTTGAAGAAATCCGCGCCGCCCGACCGCAACAACAGCTGCCCAAAAAAGACAAAGGCGACCACGACAGTAGACGCGACATTCAGGGTCAGACCCAGCAACCCGTTCGGGTCGAATGACAGGTATACGGCCAACCGATGTGGTGCGACTTCGCGTGTTTGCAAAGCCCCCGGCACAAGGTGGCCGATCATCGCATAGCCTACGATCACCACGACGACGATCACAAGTGTCCAGCCAACCGCCCGTCGCAAACCCTCCAGCACCAGCAGGAATAGGATCGACCCTACGATAAGGGCGTCCCAAGGCAGTGACATCGCACGCGAGACAAGGCTGGGATAGGCCACCATGATATACAGCCCAAGACACAGCCCAAGCGCAGACAGAATCCAATCCAGAACGCTGGAGCGACCTGTTTCATCTTCGCTTTTTTCGCCGCGTCCCGAGACAAGAAAAATGATCGACAGGCTTAGACCAAGAACAAGGGCAAGAAATTGCTCGGTGTAGTAGGAATAGCCAAGACGTGATGGCAGGCTTGCGGCCTGTACTATCGCAGCAAGCGTCAAAGACCCGGCCAAGCCTGCGACAACAAAGCTTTTTGCTGTGCGATCCGGTTGTTGTTTTTCGACCTGTTCCACTTGGGACCCCCTCCGTTGGTGGAATGGGGCGACGTGGCCGCCCCATCAATCAGCGCGCAGTTATTGCGCTTCGATCAGTTCCACGCCGCGTTCTTCAAAGAAAGCGACCGCACCGGGGTGATAGTCGACACCGGGATAGGCCTTGTATGCCGTTTCCAGGTTCAAGGCGCGCAGCGGCGGGTAGGCACCACCAATGGCTTCGCGTTCATCAAAGATGACAGCCAGCAGCTTTTGTACGTCCTCGTCGGAAACATGTGCGCCGGCGACCAGAACGTTGTCCCATGTCACAAACATCATTGGCTCGGGAACCCCGACGCGCACCGGGGCTGGCGTCACCTCGGCGAAATAGAATGCCGGACGAACGGCGCGGATCTTCTGTAGCGTCTCATCATTTGCCTCGACGCTCAGGAAACGCACTCCGCCAACCGATGCGTCAATCTCGGCAACTTTCGGACCACCGACGGCAAAGAAGGCACTGTCAACACGGCCCGATGCCATATCGTCCGACCCGCGGATCAGTTCCGGGACCGGCACCTGTTTCACGTCATCCCAGCCCAGACCACCGGCGGCCAAGATTGCAGAAATATGCGATCTTGCGATCGGGAAAGCATCCCACCCCGAGGGTACGCTGCGCCCCTTGAGATCAGCGATTGAGGTCATGCCAGAACTTTCCTTGACATAAAGACCAACAGGAAATGGGTTGACCCGTGCGACGACTCGCAGGCTAGGCATCGCGGTTGTGTATTCGCCAGTTCCCGACACTGCTGTAATGACATCATTCACATCATTCAGCGAGTATTCGGCCAGCGCATCGTTCACAGCCTGCATCATCTGGGCGTTGCCACCATAGGGCTGCACGACCATTTTCAGGCCCGCAGAGTTACGCGCCTGCCCGGAAATGACCGAGGCCATCGTGTTCCAAACAGATCCCTGCGGCGGGGTCGAGAACGACAGCACCTGAGCATGTGCAGCAGCCGTGAATCCTGCGGTCATCAGACCGGCGAGGATGATTTTCTTTAGTGTTCGCATTTTGGTTCCTCCCATTTAATGCAAGCCGTCAAGCAGTGGTTTCGGGCGTTCTAAGCAGCGCCTGGCGATCAATTTTTCCGGTGCCGGTCTTCGGAAGTTCGGGTACGAATTCAAACAGACGGGGCGCCTTGTAGGGCGTCAGCCTGTCCTTGATGAAATCGCGCAGCGAGCGGGTTAGCGTGTCATCACCCGTCTTGCCGACCACAAGGCTGACAACGGCGCGCAGGGCCGTCCGCTTGTCGTCCAGTTGCTCTGCCATCACGGCGCATTCGTGGACATCCGGGTGCTCGTTCAGGCACCGTTCAACCTCCAGCGGCCAAACCCATTGACCCGACACTTTCACAAGATCGTCTGCGCGCCCTTGGAAATAGTAATAGCCGTCCTTCTCGATGAACCGATCACCCGTGTAGATCCAATCGCCGCGCATCGTGTCGGCGGTTTTGTCGGGGCGGTTCCAATAAGTCGGTGCCGAGGAATGGCCACGTGCAAACATGACGCCTTCTTCCCCTGGCTGGGCCGGAGTTCCATCCGGCGTTTCAAGACGGATTTCATAGCCCGGCACCCGCGCACCTGCGGCCCCAAGCCGATGATCGTCCAATCGGTTGCTCAGGTAGACATGCAGCATCTCGGTCGAACCAAGCCCCTCGGTCGGGCCGTGGCCGACCCTGTCTTTCCAGGCGGAATAGACATCTGCGGACAGGATCTCGGCTGCGGACATGGATTGGCGAAGCGAAGACAGGTCGCGCTTGTCGATATCCGCCGAACGCGCCAGCGCGGTGTAAAGCGTGGGCAGACCGAACAGAACGGTGGGGCGGTAGGTTTCGATGGATTCCAGCACGACATCGGGCCGGGGTTGGCCCGGAACCAACAGGGATGTGGCCCCGCGGGCAAACGGGAAAACCAGCGAGTTGCCGAACCCGTAGGCGAAATAGGCCTTGGGCACCGAGTAACAGATGTCGCTGTCTTGAAGTTTCAGAATATGCTTTCCGAAACTTGCCTCGATATAGGCCACGTCGTGGTGCAGGTGGACGATCCCCTTGGGGCGCCCGGTAGATCCAGAAGAGTACATCCAGAACGCCATGTCATCCGGGCCGGTATCTGCGACATCCAGCACATCATCCGCGCCCTCAAGGAAGGCATCTGTGCTGATGCTGTCTGCGCCTGGCTCTCCGTTTGCGATAACCAGTGTTTCCAGCTTGGTGCCTGCGCGCGTCGTGGCCCCGAATGACCCGACCAGATCGCCCTCGACCAGCGCGATACGGGCTTCGGTGTCCTGCAAAAAGAAGTTCAGAACGTCCGGTTTGGTCTGGATGTTCAGCAGGACAGGCACGAACCCTGCGCGGACCGCCCCATAAAAGGCCGCAGGATAAACTGGGGTATCATCCAGAAAGAAGGCAATGCGCTCGCCCTGCTTCAGGCCAGCACTGACAAAGGCGTTTCCCCAACGCGCTGCTTCGGCGATCAGCTCGCGATAGGTCATTGTACCCATCGGGCCCATCACTGCCTGCCTGTCCGGGTTGCGATCAAGATTCTGCCACAGCATTTGTGAACAATTGCCGTGCAGTTCCTTCTTGTACCCGATTTCGGCCGCGCTTGAGGTATCAGCGGCCAGCGGGTCGGTGATGACAGTCTCTTGACTGGACATAATTATTCCTCCCTTTACCGAAGCGACACCTTTTGATCGGTGCCGCTCACGGTTTGACAGATATTCGACGATTTTCAGTGACCTGTTCGGTCAAGCATTGACCGATTTGAACGCCGCGTAGTCGGCCGCAAATTTCGGCGCAACCTGGGCCAGACGTTCATCCGACATACGACCCGAACGGGTTAGGTAGTCGTAGGCGAACTCCAGTGGATGGAGCTGCATTTTCTCTTCGAATGACTCGTACCAGACAGCTGACGTTGTGGCAGCATCAACGATCTTTTTTGCAATCGGTGGGCGCGTCGCCTGATACCGCTCGAGCGCGGTTTCAATGTCGGCTTCTGAAGCCAGAGATTGGACCAGGGCAATAGCATCTTCCATGGCGATGCGTGTACCGGATCCGATCGAGAAGTGGGCCGTGTGAACGGAATCCCCCAGCAGCACACGGTTGCCAGAGTACCACGTATCACACCACAGTTTTGGGAACTGCCGCCAAACCGACTTGTTCTTGATCAGTTTCGCACCGTCCAGAACGTCTGCAAAGATCTCTTCACAGATTTCCGCGCTCTGATCTTCATCCATATCGCTGAACCCGTAGGTCTTGAAAACCTCATCAGTGCATTCGACGATGAAGGTCGACGTATCGGGCGAAAAACGATAATGGTGCGCGTTCAGCGCGCCCTTGTCGGTGTTCACGAATGTCTGGGTCAGCGTGTCGAACGGACGGTCAGCACCGAACCAGGCAAAGTGATTTGTACGCTGATCAATGGATTCTCCAAACGCTTTCGGATCACTTGCCCGGACGAGCGAATTCAGACCGTCGGCCCCGATGATCAGATCCGCCTCAAGCTCGTCCACCGAATTAACCGTATGAGAAAACCGCAGCTCCGCGCCCAGCTCTTCTGCCCTTTCGCGCAAGGTTTCGATCAGTTGCAGACGACCCACGGCGGTAAAGCCTACGCCATCCAGCGTGACGCTGCCCTCGGGCAGATTCAAAGTCATGTTCTGCCAGCGCTCCATCTGGGGAACGATCAGATCATGCGTTTCGGGGTCATCCTGCTTGAGGAAATCAAGCGCTTGATCCGAGAACACCACCCCAAAGCCCCAAGTGGCGCCTTTCGGATTTTGCTCGGTCACCCTGACCTTCACGTGGGGCATCAGACGACGCAACAGGATAGCAGTGTACAGACCCCCTGGGCCGCCACCCAAAATCTCGACAGTGTAAAGCTTAGACATGGTTTCTCCTCAAACCCTCTCGACTTGGGGAGGTTGATACCTTACATTTCCTTATTGCACAATTGATTTCATAATAGGGAAAAAATTATGGCACGCTTAATGAAGCACGAAATCACATTTGGCGACTGTGATCCTGCTGGAATTGTCTTTTACCCCAACACCTTCCGTTGGATGGATGCTGCGTTTCACAAGCTTCTGCGCGCACATGGCGGACACGCGTACTTGTGCGAAAAACTGGATGCCCTAGGACTTGGACTGGTTGATGCATCGGTGCAATTCCAACGCCCAATGCGGGATGGAGAGCAGTTAAATCTGCGAATCGCGACCCTTGAGTGGTCCCGGCGGACGCTGAACATTCATTATGACGGAGAGGTTGATGGCTCGACACGGTTCAAAGGCCACGAAGTGCGGTGCCTTTTCAAGGAAACGAAAGATGGTATTGTGGCTGGCGAGATCGAGCAACTACGTCAACTTCTGGAGCCATTGAATGAATGACGAAAACGGCCAGGGATCAGGTCTAAAATCACTAGACACTGCGCTGAATTTACTGGCTCAGATGGCCGCAAGAGCTGGACCGCAAACGCTTTCGGAAATTGGGCGCGCCTGCGGCATGCCGCCCAGCAAGGCCCATCGTTACCTTGCATCCTTCGTGAATGCAGGGTTGGTGCAGCAACAAGAACGGTCCGGCCGATATGACCTTGGTCCAGCCGCGATGCAGCTGGGTCTTGCGGCACTTGCCCGACACGACTTCGTAAACTCTGCGGCAGATGGTCTGGAATTACTCTCGGCCCAGACCGGAATGACCGTTCTGCTGTCGGTTTGGGCCAATCAAGGGGCCACAGTGGTAAGATGGGAGAGAGGCGCAACGCCGACGGATACGTCGATGGGCCTTGGCACAACGCTTCCGCTGCTAAACTCTGCAACCGGACGCGTGTTTCTGACGTGGGGTGCACCGCGCGCCATCCATCCCGTCCGAAATGATCACATACGGCGCCTTAGTCGTCAAACGAGGCAAATACTCGATTTTGAGCCAACTAAGGCTGGTGTTGATGCCTTGGTTTCTCGCACTCGCGAGCGGGGCTATGCAACGGTAGAAGGCCGGTACATTCCAGGCCTCGTGGCTGCGGCCGCCCCCGTTCTTGATTGGCAAACTGAAGTGCAAGCAGCCGTGACGATTGTCGGAACTGACCCGAACCTCGTTACCTCCGACTCAGAAGAAATCAACGCACTTCTTGCTTATTGCAAGTCGAAATCAGTGATCCGTGTCGAGACAGAATCTCAATCTTCGAGCCCGAAATGATTGCAGTACAGGATGCCATTCATAAAGAGTGACAACCACGTCTACTCAGATAGCCCGAGTTCGTCGACAATCCCCCCTCAATTTAGTGGTCTTCAAAAGTAAAATTTCTCGGCAGGGTATCTGAGAAGATTTTGATGAAGAGCGGACGATAGAGCGCCGCGCAGATCAT